>Ga0209212_1000295_pt1 | contig 101826 bp, 99 predicted proteins | sample RifGroC2_FD_183996 | JGI IMG/M metagenome (GOLD analysis project Ga0209212, IMG submission 183996) | Groundwater microbial communities from Rifle, Colorado, USA - Groundwater C2 (SPAdes) (version 2) | ecosystem: Environmental > Aquatic > Deep subsurface > Groundwater | place: Rifle, Colorado... | reverse complement strand
GCAGGTCATGGCTGCCCGCATCACCTCGCTGGTAGTAGGCGCGGTCGGCATCATGATCGGCCTGATGGCCGAAAAAGCCAACGTTGCCCACCTGGTGGCACTGGCCTTTGCCGTTGCTTCTTCCGGCAACCTGCCGGTCGTGTTCCTGTCGCTGTTCTGGCGCAAATTCAACACCGCCGGCGTTATCTCCGGTCTGGTGGTCGGCACTGTCGCCTCGATCGGCCTGGTTATGGTTTCCCCTAACATGACCTATCCCAAGGTCGTGGCCGCCGGCGCACAGAAGATTATTACCGCCATGGAGAAGAAACAGGCTGAACTGCCTCCGGGAGCAGCTCTGACCGAACTGGACGCCAAGGCATTGACAACAGCCAAGGCTGACTTCGCGAAGAACAAGGACGGCAAATCGATCATGGGTCTTGACAAACCGATCCTGAAACTGAAGAACCCCGGCATCATCTCGATCCCGCTGGGCTTCATGGCCGCGATCTTCGGAACGCTGCTGTTCCCTAGCAAGAGATCCGAAGAGATGTTCGACGAGATCTACGTCCGTCAGAACACCGGCCTCGGCATGGCCAAGGCCATCGATCACTGATATTGTTACCGGTTGAAATGCAGTATGTTAGCGGTGAGGGAGTAACTTTCCTTTACCGCTTTTTTTATGTGCGTGGTGGCAGGATGAACTTGAATCGATATCCTGGAAATGTGCTTAATTAAAAAAGTGCGGACCGGTCAAAAAGCCATTGTAGCTGTCATGGAACGCGTGATATACACAAAGTACATCTGAATCATAGGAAATAACTCATGGTTGTTTGTTCGAGAGAAAACCGCGATGCCCGGAACTAAACGCGCTCCAGCCAAATATCAGCCCAAGGGACTGACGATCGTCTACGAGGACAGGGATATTATCGTTGTGGAAAAACCGTGCGGACTCCTTTCGGTCGGGACCGACCGGGACAAATCAAGAACGGTCCATACCATCCTCAATGATTACGTCCGCAAGGGAGACCCGCGCTCACGCAACCGGGTATACATAGTGCACCGGCTGGACCGGGATACTTCCGGCCTGCTGATACTTGCCAAGAGCGAGCCGGCCAAGCTCTTTCTGCAGGAACACTGGCAGGAAACCGAAAAGCATTATCTTACGATTGTACATGGCGCGCTTGCACGGAAAGAAGGAATAATCAGCAGTCATCTGGCCGAGAACAGCGCTCACAGGGTCTATTCGACCTCCGATGCGGCATCGGGAAAGCTGTCCCATACCGGGTATAAGGTTCTGAAAGAGGTCAAAGGGTTCAGTCTGCTTGATATTCACCTGTTGACCGGCCGCAAACACCAGATACGGGTGCATATGTCGGAAAGCGGGCACCCGGTGGCGGGGGACAGGATCTACGGCGAGCGGAATGATGCCCACGGCACCCTGGCGCTACATGCCAGATCAATCTCTTTCACTCATCCCGTCAACGGTAAGCGATTGACATTCGGAACCGGAGTGCCGGACTTTTTTACGCGTCTGATCGGTAGAATAGATGCGCCGGCTGACTTGTGACATGCAAAGCAGACAATTCTGACTTGCATGGATGGGCTGTTCAGGCTTTGCCTAGCATAGGCTGGATTCCAAACCAGCTGATACGACTTTGATAATTTTGTATTCAGGAGGTGCGTTTTGAAAAAGCTGGTTATGATGTTAATGCTGATTTCGTCCAGTGCTGTTGCATCCGATATCATCAATTTCAAGAACGGTATGGTTTTCAATCACAAGGGGCATCAGACCGAGCGGGTCGGCAAGTGCTACGTCTGCCATGACAATGTTTCCGTCTCGGCGGATGGAAAAAACGTTACCACAACCGCACCAGGAAAAATAAAGGGGTTCGGCAAGGAGTGGGCGCATAAATACTGTACCGATTGTCATGAGCTCTTCGGTGAAGGACCGGTGGAATGCAAGGACTGCCACCAAAAATAGCTTCTCAAAATTGTTAAGCAAATCAACTGTTCAAATACCATGATGCGTCCAAACCAGGATCCGCGATGAAAAAACTTTTCTCCTTGCCCATCCGGGTGCAGTTAAACCTTATTACACTGGTTATTGCGCTGCCGGCAATCGCCATCATTGTCTTCACCGGTATGCAGCAGCGCAACCGCGCTGTAAGTGAAGCGTATTCGCAAACTCGCCAGCTTGCGGAAAGGGTGGCGGCGGAGCAGAAAAATACAGCTTCAAATATCGAGCAATTACTAGTCACTCTCGCCCAACTGCCTGATGTCAAGCAGCAGAACAAGGCCAGCATCCAGCCGCTGCTGCTGCAGCTCAAGGAACTGAATCCGGAGTATGCCAATATTCTGGTGGCTGATCTGACCGGCAAGGTGTGGGCAGCCGTCTCAATGCCTCCTCCACCGTCCATGCTGGATGACCGACGTTATTTCAGAAACGCGATTGTAACCGGCCGGCTCTCCTCTGGCGAGTATGTCATCAGTAAGAGCATCGCCAAACCGGTTTTCCACTTTGCCTACCCGTATCGCGATCCGTCAGGCAAGATCGGCGGCGCCATTGTCGTGGCGCTGAGTCTGGAAAAATACTTCGGCGCCGTGAAAAAAGATATTCTGACCGAGGGCAGCAACATTCTGCTGCTTGATCACAGAGGAATCATTCTCAGTCGAGCCGTGGAACCGGAGAAGGCCATTGGCAGGAAATATCCCGAAAAGCCGTTGCAGGAAATGTTTGCCGGGCCCGAAGAGTACTCGTATCGAGGGGTAGGGTCGCTGAATGATGAGCGCTTCATCAGTTACCGCAAGATCCGGCTTGAAGGCGAGTCGACACCTTATATGTACGTGCGTGTAGGGGTCCCGGTCGAACCTGCTTTGGCAAAGTCCGGTCGCTTCATGGCCACCAGTATCGCATTCTTTTCGGTTTTTCTTTTCGGCACCCTGATGCTGGCTTATTTGATCGGCAAACGTTCCATATCAGACCGCATCGGCTTGCTGCAGAAGGCCTCTAACCGTTTCGCGGAAGGCGATTTGCAGGTAAGGGTGTCCGGCTCGGTCGCCGGCGGTGAACTGGGGGAACTTGCGCGTAGCTTCGACTCAATGGCCGACAAACTGGCTGAACGGGAGAAGGTGATACAGGAGAGCGAAGTCCGGTTGCGGAGTATTACCGATTCAGCTAATGATGCCATTTTGATGGTCGATCCCAGTGGAGCTATCTGCTACTGGAATCCGGCTGCCGAAACCATACTTGGTTACCGCGCGAACGAGGTGTTGGGAGAAAACCTGCACCGGTTGCTCGCGCCAAAGCGCTATATGGATGACCACCGGGCTGCTTTTCAGGATTTTGTGCACGCCGGTATCGGCGGCGTTATCGGGAGGACGGTGGAGCTGTCCGCCATTCGCAAGGGTGGACTGGAAATACCGGTCTCGCTCTCGTTGTCATCGGTGCTGCTGAACGGGGAGTGGCACGCCGTCGGCGTACTCCGCGACATCAGCGAACTCAAGCGGGCCGAGAAGGAGCTGCGTGAGAGCGAGGAACGCTTCAAGGCGCTCAGTGAGGCCTCTTTTGGTGGCATCATCATTCATGACAAGGGTCTTATTCTGGAGTGCAACAAAGGGTTGTCGGACATTACCGGATTCAGTTACGCAGAGCATATCGGCATGAACGGCCTTGAACTGATCGCACCGGAATCCCTCGATACCGTGCTTGCCAATATACGCAGCGGCTATGATCAGAGTTATGAAGTGGAAGGTGTACGCAAGGACGGGTCAAGGTATCCTCTGGCAATCAGGGGGAAAAATGTCACCTACAAAGGCCGCGATGTGCGGGTCATCGAATTTCGCGACATCACCAGCCGCAAGCGGGCCGAGGCCGAACATGAAAAACTCCAGCTCCAGCTGAATCAGGCCCAGAAGCTGGAATCGGTGGGACGATTGGCCGGAGGTGTGGCCCACGAGTTCAACAACAAGTTGATGGTGATCATGGGAAGCGCCGAACTGGCGCATATGCATATTCATGATCATGAACGCCTTTTCAGGTATCTCAACGAAATAACCAGGGCCGCGGAATACTCACGGGATATAACCGCCCAACTGCTGGCGTTTTCACGAAAAAACCTGACAATTGCCCAGGTTGTCAATCCGAACCGGATTATTGAGGAAACTGTAAAGACTCTGCCAAGGCTTATCGGTGAGCAAGTTCGCTGTACATTCCTGCTGGCGGATAATGTCTGGAGTATCCGCATCGATCCGGTTCAGCTCGACCAGATCATCATGAACATGGCTGTCAATGCCCGCGATGCAATGCCTGACGGCGGTGATTTTTCTATAGCCACCTGTAACCACACGCTGGACAAATCGGATTGTGAGTCGATCACCGCTGCGGTCCCGGGAGAGTACGTCCGGATCTCTTTCAGGGATAGCGGGGTTGGAATGGACAGTGAGACCATTTCCAGGATATTCGAGCCGTTTTTCACGACCAAGGAGATTGGGAAGGGCACGGGACTCGGGCTTGCAACCATCTACGGCATTGTCAGGCAGAATGACGGATATATTCAGGTGGTGAGCCAACCGGGGCAGGGGGCGGAATTCCACGTATACTTGCCGCGGCATAGAGATGCTCCGCATGAAAAGCTTGAAGAAGATTTTGCGCCGCTATCCGGATCGGAATCAATATTGCTGGTGGAGGATGAAGAGGCGGTCAGGAAGATGGTGCTGGTCTTTCTGCAGACCCTTGGCTATACCGTCCACGAGGCGATATCGCCCAGCCATGCGATAGAGCTGGCCGCGGACCGCTCTATCGTGATCGACCTGGTAATAACCGACGTGATCATGCCGGAGATGAACGGCAAGGTGATGATGGACAGGATCGAGGAAAAGAGGCCGGGAATACGCTCAATCTATGTTTCCGGCTATTCCTCGGATGTCCTGCCGATAGATGGGGAACGCGACGGTCTGCATTTCATTCAGAAGCCATACAAGATGAAGCAGCTTAGCGAGTATATCAGGACGGTTATGAAGTAGCGGGCGCGGTATTTGGCACTCTTGATACGGCAGTGACTCTGGACATGAAGGATTTTTACGGGGATGTTTTTACATTGATCTGCAGGGCTGAAGAGTACATTCTGGGCGGAGTATCAGGGCCAGCTTGCTAAACTCTATTCAAATCAAGGCATATTTTATCCATACCTCACCGCTAGTCCCTGACCAACTCTCTTCAAAATTTCCGACTCCAACAACTGGCCCAACTCACGAAAAGCCGTTGCACGGCTGATATGTGTCATTGACGCATACTTCTGAGAGGTCATTCTACCTACAAAACCTTCGATCACTAATAACAGTTCTTATTGTCGCGAATATTGCTTTTCGTGACGGAAAGGACGTCCTGTGCCAAAACAAATCGATGAGCGAGATCTTGAGACCATAGCGCAGCAGATAACGGTCTGCAGTAAAGGGATTGGCATATGCATGCGGATTTGAGGGACTGATCGGCTTTGTCATCAATCTGTTGCCCAGCAATGAGGTCATTGGACAGGCGTTGCGGCGCGAAGTTCCCATGTTTCCGGAGCTTGCAATTCGCGAGCTGGTTGCGAACGCCATTATCCATCAGGATTTCCATATCACCGGCACTGCGCCAATGGTGGAGATCTTTTCAAATCGCATGGAAATCACCAATCCAGGTCTGCCGCTGGTCAAGACCGACAGGTTTCTTGACAGCCCGCCTCGTTATCGGTTCGCCGATTTACTTCGGCACGGCCACCGGCGAGACGCGCAGCTTTATCGAACGCCTGCTGTTTCCGTACCTCACCTATACGGTTCCGTATGGCACTCCGTTCCCCAGAAAAATCAAAGTTGGCTTCATCTACACCATGAATGTTTCGGAAGAGCGGAGCAGGGAGTTTGGCTACGAGCAGATCTTCAACACCAATGAGCGCTATGTGAACATGCTCCTTGGGGCTGCCGAGACGCTGTGTGCCTTTGACACCTGCCAGGTTGACGATTATTCAAAGGTGGTGATCGAAAGCTTCGACCCGATAGCCCCTTTCAGGGCGTGGCACATTCAGCCAGGTACAGACGCGTGCCATGAAACTCGATGAAACATTGTACTTCAGTGCAACCTTGGTCATCGGCTCGGCCCAAACTTCAGCATAGAGCTGCTCCCGGCTGACCGGGCCTTCTTCTTTCTTATCGACTCGATTATTTTCCATGATAAATTCTGAGCCTCCTTTACTTCAGTCAATTTTCGGGATCATCCGATCCTCAGTTTTGTTCGCCACCATGGATTTATTATGCTTGAGCCGATTATGAATTCAATGGCTTGATTCAATGTTACAATCCTTAATAGCACTATATTTGGTTACTTTCGCTGCGCGTTTTATATTGTAGAGAGCTGAATCCATGTACATATTCTATAATATTTTATTTGGGCAATAAAAACAAATTATGCTATAAAGACAATAAATAAGAAATATACGTCGTGGACAAAAAGTGAGGACGTAAGCATGCTCAGACTGATTACATCGGCTCAATCTCTTGGAGCCCTTATCAGGGACGAGAGGAAAAGTCAGGGGCTGACCCAGATCGAGCTGGGGAAAATGACCGGTTTGAACCAGACCACCCTGTCGCTGATCGAAAAGGGAAAACCTTCTGTGCAGCTGCAGACCATTCTGGTTCTGCTGTCCGCATTAAAATTGAACATCCAGATCGGTACCAGGGAACAGTCTGCACCGAACGAGGACAGGTGGTAACATGGCACGGCCCAGATCCAGGATACCCTTGAACATCTCTATCAATGGCGAGAAGGTTGGCAGCCTCTCCTTTTCCTCAACCGGCAGGATGCAGCTTGTCTACGATCCGTCCTGGCTCGCCTCGGAAAACAGCCGTCCTCTGTCGTTGTCGCTTCCACTCGGACAGCATCCGCTGGCCGGGACAGCCGTGGAATGCTTTTTCGACAATCTGCTGCCGGATAATGACGCAATTCGCAGAAGAATACAGGCCCGCTTCGGCGCTGCCAGCGACCGCTGTTTTGATCTTCTGTGGCATATCGGCAGAGACTGTGTCGGGGCGCTGCAACTGCTGCCGGAAACAGAAGAGCCGCACGGTGTCATGGATATTTCCGCAGAACCTCTCACCGATACGGAAATTGCCGAAACACTGCGAAACTATCAGACCATGCCGTTGGGGATGCAGAAGGACTCCGATTTCCGGATCTCGCTTGCCGGCGCTCAGGAAAAGACCGCACTGCTGCGGCTTGGCAACCGTTGGTGCCGACCCCACAGTGCTACTCCGACAACCCATATTTTCAAGTTGCCGATCGGACAGACTCCCCGGATTGATCTCTCCGACAGCGTCGAGAACGGATGGTTGTGTCACCGTTTCCTGAAAGAATATGGCATTCCTGTCGCCACTGCCGACATCTGTTTTTTCGATGATGTGAAGACCTTGGTGGTCGAGCGCTTTGACCGTCGCTGGTCCAAGGACGGCACCAGGATAATCCGCCTGCCGATGGAGGATATGTGTCAGGCGCTGGGCGTACCGCCGGTGTTCAAGTACGAGGAGGACGGCGGCCCAGGTATCAGGGGGATCATGGATCTGCTGCTCGGATCGGAGGCTGCTGCAGCCGACCGGCGGCTGTTTATGAAGACGCAACTGCTCTTCTGGCTGCTCGGAGCGATTGACGGCCACGCAAAAAACTTCAGCATCTACCTGCTGCCGCGCGGCGCATACCGTCTGACGCCGCTGTATGATGTCATGTCGGCCTGGCCGTTTGTGGCGAGGAAAGAACTTCATCAGAAACAGATGAAGATGGCCATGTCAGTGGATGGCAAGAACAAGCATTATTTCTGGGGAGAAATCATCAGACGGCATTGGTCGGGCATGTCCCGGAAAGCACGTTTCCCGGAGGAAGAGCTTGACAGCATTATCCAGGAACTGGCTGATCCGATGGAAGATGTTATCGCTCGCGTTGTCGCATCTCTTCCAGCCGGTTTCCCGGCGGCAGTAGTCGAACCGGTGGTCAACGGCATGCGGGACGCCAAAGCGAGACTGGGCGTACATACATGATTGGTTAAATAGCAAATTTACTACCCTGAAATTCCAGAATTTTGACATTCCCCGAACGATGATTTACAAGTTCCAATAGACACATTTTGTTAAAAAGACAAGCTTGTTTTTTTAACAAAATTGACGGAAACTGCCGCCATGACCGTAAGCAAGCAGATCGAAAATCGGATTCACGGGCACGATCCCGGATGGGTGTTTTCACCGGCGGACTTTCTTGATCTCGGCTCCCCGCACACCGTAGGGATGGCGCTGATCCGCATGGTTCGAGAGGGACAGATCCGCCGTCTGGCCAGGGGGATTTACGATTTCCCGCGCAAGCATGAGCATCTGGGGCTTTTATCCCCCTCAGTGGACATGATTGCCGAGGCATTGGCTCGCCGCGACGGTGTCCGTATCCAACCGTCAGAGGCGACAGCAGCCAATATGCTGCATCTTTCCGAGCAGGTTCCGATGCGGGTTGTCTATGAGACCGATGGCCCTGCACGAAAGATCAAGGTCGGAACACTAACCATCCAATTCCGTCGACGGGCACCTCGCAAAATGGCAACCGCCGGAAAGATGAGTGGCCTTGTTTTCGCCGCGTTACGGGGGGTGGGTAAACGCTATGTAACTCAAGATCAGATCGCTCACCTACGCCAGTTATTGACACAAGAAGACCGTAAGAGTTTGTTGATTGATTTACCGCAAGCACCGGTCTGGATGCATCCTTTTCTGAGATTTATTGCCGGAGATGAGTAACATGCAGACGGCCATGTTTCTTGATGACCCACCACCGTTTGAACAAATACTCGATGGAGTGCGCCAATTTGAAGAGGAATTCAACAGGGTGTAATCATTTCGTCTTTATTCAAACAGGGTGGCATAGTGTTGTCCCCTGAAATAGCTTTTACAGATAAAAACGACTCAAACGACATATTATGACATACACCTGTTGTATAATTGAAAAAATGAGAGACAAACGTGGATAGTATGGGGAATTGTATGCCGCGTGAAGATAAAATGTGTCATTCAGACGGTGCGGATCATCGTACACCGATGAATTTCATCGATCTTTTCTGTGGCTGCGGTGGATTTACCGTTGGAATGGAACGCGCAGGGTTCAAATGTCTGGCTGCGATCGATTTCAATGTGGAAGCGGTTACCACCATGCAATCCAATCTTTCTCATATCAAGCATGTCCTGCATCGCGATCTGACCGTATTTACCCCTGATGAGCTATCAGAGCTGATTGGTACCGAACATGTTGATGTCATAGTGGGAGGACCTCCATGTCAAGGGTTCTCAACTGCTCGTAAAGTTGATGGAGCCAATCATGGAGAACGCCTCAAGGACGACCCGCGACGCCATCTTTACCGGGAACTACTCAAATACGTCGGTTTCTTCAGGCCAAAAGTTTTTGTAATGGAAAATGTTCTCGGGATTAAGACTGCTGCAGGCGGCAAATACTTTACCCGTGTTCAGGAAGAAGCGCGATCTCTTGGGTATCGTGTACACGGCCAGGTGGAAGATGCCTGGGAACTTGGAGTGCCACAAAAGCGTCGCCGACAGCTTATTATTGGTACCAGGGGAGATCTCCCCGGTTATTTCCTACCGAACCTGAAGCCGGCGCCACGTGCGCTTCCTCGCCCTCTGTTGGGAGCTGCAATTGGTGATCTTCCTCCACTTGGAGCCGGGAAGGGCAATGATGAGAGTGTCTACGACGTGAATCGCTTGATCAAGCATATGTTGATTACTGGTGAGCCTGTACGTAATTATCTGTTTGATGTACTCGAAATTGATCTTGCAAAGATGTTGACCAACCATGCTTCTCGTCCCCATAGCGACCGGGATCTTCGTGATTTTGCCCGGCTAAGGGAAGGGGAAAGTTCAGCAACAGCGATGCGAAATGGGATCGAATTTGAATTTCCTTACAGCAAGGACAGTTTTAAGGATAGATATACCCGTCAGAGTCGATTTGCTCCCTGTTCAACTATTGTGGCGCATCTGAGCAAGGACGGATTGATGTTTATCCATCCCACTCAAAGAAGATCTCTAACCCCGCGTGAGGCTGCCAGAGTGCAAAGTTTTCCCGACTGGTTCCAGTTTCCCGAAGCTCGTACTCACTCATTTAGACATAATGGCTGTCAGTAGAAAATAAGCGACCTGCCCCTTGTAAACGTGGGTTATGTTGTGAATGCGAAGTTCACCACACAGAGCCACAAACAAGGAGGCAGGTCATGAAAAATCGTATCACATTTGTTGGTCTTGATGTGCACAAAAACTCCATCGATGTTGCCCTTGCCGATTCCGGACGTGATGGGGAGGTCAGAAGCTACGGCACGATTGGCGGCGATCTTGATTCGCTTCACAAGGTCGTTCGCAAGTTACAAAGCACAGGTACTACGTTGCGTTTCGTCTATGAAGCCGGCCCCTGTGGTTATGAAATATATCGTTCTCTGACAAATCAAGGTTTCGACTGTATCGTGGTTGCTCCATCACTCATCCCAAAGAAAAGTGGTGATCGAATCAAGAATGACCGTCGCGATGCCCTGAATCTTGCCCGTCTTCACCGGGCAGGAGAACTGAAAGCTATCTATGTTTCTACTGAGTTTGATGAAGCCATGCGTGACCTGACCCGTGCCAGAGAAGATGCGGTCAAAGCACAAAGAGTGTCCCGTCAGACCCTGTTATCGTTTCTTCTGCGTCACGGACAGCGTTACAACGGTAAATCGAACTGGAGTCTGACTCACTATAACTCCTTACAGGGCAGGTCCAGGAACTGGTGTCTTCCTGGAAGCTGGAACCGATGGTGAAAGCCTTGCAGGCTCTGCGCGGTGTTTCTCTGGTAGTTGCCTCGACCACTGTTGCCGAGCTTGGTGATCTTACCAGGTTCGACTCGGCAAAACAGTTGATGGCCTATTTGGGACTCGTTCCCAGTGAGCACTCCAGCGGCGCCACAGTTAGGCGAGGCGGCATCACCAAAACCGGCAACGGCCATGTTCGTAGAGTGCTTATTGAGGCAGCAGACTCCTACAAGCATCCGGCGCGAGAAACACGAACACTTCTGACGCGATTGAATGGTCTTCCACATGAAGTTCGGAAAATTGCCTGGAAAGCTCAGGTTCGTCTATGTGGTCGTTACCGAAAGCTGATGGCTCGTGGCAAATCCCGAAACAGCGTCGTAACGGCTACGGCCCGGGAACTCTCCGCGTTCATGTGGGCGATAGCCTGTGCGATTTTACCGGCTTCATAGTTTCAAAGAGCAACAAGTTCATTCAAGGAGGCCAGCGGGCCAATAACCGACAAACATCCCAGGACAGAGCCAGAGACGCGATCACGTTCAGGAGAACCCTCGATCATCCTATGTGAATAAGGCGCAAGCCGAACTTCCTCTTTTAGAGCGAGGCAGCTCCGCGACGAAGCCAAGTCATGCGGTACCCAACCCGCGTATATCAGAGTGATCAAACGTCGCCACAGGATCCCGTCTCTGATTGTGTCCTGGGAAACATACTGAACAACAAAACCTTAAAAACAAGGGATGGATCTGTATTCCCTTATTGACTACTGACAGCCATATCAGAATGATTGGTAATGCCGTTCCTCCATTAGTTGCGGAAACTCATATAACTCACTGAGGTGTATCTATGTGGATTATTACTCACGATATTCTCGAACATAGCAAGAAGATTGACATCCGTTCTTGTGACTATGACGAGAGTTTGAAAGAAAACCTGATTTATCGGTTTCGATTACTGGATGGTGATAGCGAAGTTTATTATGAGGGACTCTCGGATGATTGTGATTCTGAAAATGCTTTTGCTCCGTTGGATGACTTTGGAGAAGGCAATGCAGGCTGCACGGAAATCCAGTACCAACATCGCGGTATTTGGGTGAATCTTTGAAGCAAAAAGGCGATTTTGTGATTAGCGAAATTCAAAGGGATTATGCATGAAGCGAGAATATTATTCAGATTCAATCGCCAATTTTAAAAAATCAACAACAGAAGAAATATTGGGCAGGCTTGCACTTAACAATGATTTTACTTTAATCCAGACACAACGAGGTGCTTGGGTTGCAGAAATTAATATTCTGCGTAAAGTTCTTGCAACTTATAACGGCTCAATATACTTCGAGTATTCTATCCCTCGGATGGGGAGGAGAATAGATGTTGTACTTCTGATTGGTAAGGTGATTTTCGTTCTTGAGTTTAAGGTCGGAGAATGTGAGTTCACTTCATGTGCCATTGATCAGGTTTGGGATTATGCACTGGATTTGAAGAACTTTCATGATGCAAGCCATAATCATTATATAGCCCCAATTCTCATTGCTACCGAGGCAAAATCAACAATTCCATTTGTCACCGTTACACCACAAAATGACAAGTTACTTTTTCCAATCAAGTCAGACACAGCCCAGCTTGGCTGCGTTATAGATCAAGTTCTGAACTTTGCAGACGGAAACGAAATCGACATCGATCAATGGGAAAATGGGCGCTATTGCCCGACCCCAACAATCATAGAAGCTGCAATAACTCTTTACAACAACCATTCTGTTGCTGAAATAACACGGCATGACGCCAGTGCAATTAATTTGAGCCAGACATCTGAGGCGATAGCCGAAATAATAAAATCATCACGGGAGCACTCCCACAAGTCAATTTGCTTGGTGACCGGAGTACCTGGTGCCGGTAAGACGTTAGTAGGCTTGGATATTGCAACCAAGCACATTGATTCAGATGATGATCTGTATAGCGTATATTTATCCGGTAATGGGCCTCTTGTGAAAATCCTTTGCGAAGCCCTGGCCCGCGATAAAGTTTGGCGGAGTGCTGAAGCAGGTGAGAAAATAAGGATCAGCACTGCTCGAAGCGATGTGAAGGCTTTTATCCAGAACGTCCATCACTTTCGTGATGATTGCCTTCTTAACCAAAAACGTCCTCCTGTAGAACATGTTGCAATATTTGATGAAGCTCAACGCGCATGGAATCTCGAACAGACCTCAGCATTCATGCTTCGTAAAAAAAATACCCCAGACTTTAATTTTTCTGAACCTGAATTTCTAATTTCTTGTCTCAATCGTCACCCAGATTGGGCTGTTATTGTCTGCCTTGTTGGAGGTGGGCAAGAAATCAATACAGGTGAAGCTGGCATTGGAGAATGGATTGATTCGATAGTTCGATCATTTCCCGATTGGCATATTTACATTTCGTCACGTCTCACAGACAGTGAGTATAATGCAGAGAAAATGCTCGAGAAGTTGAAGACCCGGCAAGGTGTAACGTATCAGGAGGAACTGCACCTTGCCGTGTCGATGCGTTCATTCCGGGCAGAGCATGTGTCACTTCTCGTAAAGCAAGTACTCGACCTTGACACTGACTCCGCTCAACAGACATATTTGAAGGTGAAAGATAAATATCCGATTGTGATAACGCGCGATCTAGGCAAGGCCAAACAGTGGCTGAAATCTAAGGCGCGCGGCACAGAGAGATACGGCATTGTTGTTTCATCTCAAGCAGAGCGTCTTAAACCTCATGCAATTGATGTAAAATCACCGATGGACCCAATTCATTGGTTTTTGGATGGTAAAAATGATGTGCGCTCATCGTACTACCTTGAGGATGTTGCGACCGAATTTCATGTCCAAGGGCTAGAACTCGATTGGGCATGTGTTACATGGGATGCTGATTTCAGGTACTCAGTAAATGGATGGAGTAGTTTTTCATTTTGTGGAGATCGGTGGAACAATATTAAAAAGGAGGAACGAAAACAGTACCTTAAAAATGCATACCGAGTTCTTTTGACTCGCGCGCGCCAAGGTATGGTGATTGTTGTTCCTGAAGGTGACGTTGACGATCACACCCGTAACCCTGAGTTTTATGATGTAACTTACGCATATTTAGCTGAAATAGGCTTCACTGTGATTTGAAGCGTTGTATGATCCGGCGGAGAAATAGCCGGCGATCGATGTATTCACCAAGTTCAACCTTCAGAAGTAATGTCGCGCATCAAGGGGCGCAACACAAAGCCAGAGCTTGCTGTCCGTTCCTTGCTGCACCGCATGGGTTATCGGTTTCGCCTCCATCGAGCTGATCTGCCAGGTAAACCGGATATAGTGTTGTCTCGTTACAGGACGGTCATCTTCGTTCACGGATGTTTCTGGCACCGACACAAGGACTGCCGATTTGCCTATACTCCGAAGAGCAGAACGGAATTTTGGTTGAAGAAGCTTGAATCCAACGTGATTCGCGATATCCAGGTAAAATCGGATCTGGAACTATTGGGATGGCGAGTGATCACGCTTTGGGAGTGTGAGTTGCGGGATATGGATCAATTGGCGGCTCGGCTGGATGCCGATTTGGGAGGAGAACTTAGATGAGTAAAGCCACAGTCACTCACGCACAAAGGGTCATCGCCATTGATGCGGCCAGTATTCTTGCCGATCTGCGCGAGTTGATACACTCTGCCCGTCACCGGGTAGCCACCGTTGCCAATGCCGAGCAGACCCTTCTCTATTGGCGGCTGGGCAAGCGTATCCGTACTGAAGTTCTTGGTGGTGATAGAGCAATCTATGGTGGGCAGATTGTCGTATCAGTGTCACGACAATTGGAAACAGAATTCGGTAAAGGTTTTGGAGAAAAAATGTGCGGAGGATGGTTCAGTTTGCCGAGGTGTTTCCTGACGAAGCAATTGTTGTATCACTGTTACAACAATTGGGGTGGGCGCACTTTTTGGCGCTGCTGCCGATCAAAGAACCTCTTGCCCGCGAATTTTACGCCGAAATGTGCCGGGTCGAGCGTTGGTCGGTCCGTACCTTGCGGCTGAAGATAGCTGGAATGCTCTACGAGCGCACCGCTCTTTCCAAAAACACCGAAGCGGTCATCAAAGCAGAACTGGAGAATCTTCGTGACGGGCAGATGACCCCCGACATGGTATTTCGTGACCCTTACCTGCTGGATTTTCTCGGCCTGCAAGGGGCTTTCAGCGAAAAGGATTTGGAAAACGCCATCTTGCGGGAGATGGAAAGGTTTCTACTGGAACTGGGCAGCGGTTTTTCTTTCGTCGCACGCCAAAAGCGGATGAGTGTCGGCAAGGACGATTTCTATCTCGATCTGCTCTTCTACCACCGCTACCTGCGGCGTCTGGTGGCCATTGAACTGAAGCTGGAATCCTTTCAACCCTCCCATACCGGCCAGATGGAATTGTACCTGCGCTGGCTGGACAAGCACGAGCGGGTTGCAGGTGAAGAAGCCCCCATCGGCCTGATTCTCTGTGCCGGTTCGGATAGTGAACAGGTGGAGCTGCTGCAACTTGATGAAAAATCGATCCGGGTTGCGGAATATCTGACGGAACTGCCACCCATTGAGCTGTTGCGAACCCGTCTGCACCTTGCCATCGAATTGGCCAGAGAACAAGCGGCACGGAACGGCGACGATAAGGAGATAACAAGAACATGACTACTGCTGCAATCCCGGCCGATCTTGATGTAACAATCGAGGAATATGGGCGAGGCACTGGGTCAGGCTTCCAAGATGACAAGATTGCAGCCGAATTAAGTATATGAATAGCCAATGACAGAACTTGCAGTCTATATCAAGCACTTCGCCTCCCTCAACCGCGCCCCCGGCGCGACCTGGACCGAAGCCGCCAAACGCAAGGCTCCGCACAAGCCGCTTCTGCTGCTGGCGGCGCTGGACCTGGTGCCGCGGGGCGTCATCACCTCACCGTTCATCGCCGTCACAGGCGATCTGGTGGAGCTGAACGAGCTTTTCAACCTATACTGGCGACGGATCATCCCCCTTGGCCAGACCAGCAGCATCGCATTCCCCTTTTCCCGCCTCGACAGGGAACCGTTCTGGAAACTGGTCCCGCAACCGGGAACTACCATCACCCCGGCGATCATCAACAACACCTCATCCGTCACCTACCTGCGCAAATACGCCTTGGGTGCCAAGCTGGACGAGGGGTTGTTCCACTTTATGCAGAGCGGTGAGGGGCGGACGTTTTTGCTGTCTTGACCTTGCTGACGCTGAGGGGTATACTCCTCGCAACACTCCGAATTTCCAGCATTTATATGCTGTTACCTGTGATATAACTTATGGATCTAACCAAAATGAGGTGCTCCATGATAGACCGTAACAATCCACTCATCCGCGAGGCCGCCAGTCTTCCACCGCTTGACAAGCTGCAGCTTGTTGACTATCTCCTTGAATCCCTTGATATGCCCGATGCAGAGATTGAAAAACTGTGGGCCGAGGAATCTTCCCTTCGCTGGGAAGGGTATAAGGCCGGGGAGATAGGTTCTGTTTCTGCTGCCGAGGTCTTCGAAAAATACAAACCATGAATATTCGCTTCCTTGAACCTGCCCAGAACGAACTTGATGATGCTTTTGACTGGTATGAAATGGAGCAGAGCGGCCTTGGACACCGTTTTCTGGCGGAAATACAGTCTGCCTTGAAGCGGATAACGGTCTTTCCTGACAGCTGCTCTGTTATTGCTCCCGGCCTGCGGCGCTGCATGACCCCGGAATTTCCCTATATACTGGTTTATGGAGTAGAAAGGGATACTGTTATCGTAGTGGCTGTTGCGCATATGCATCGTAGGCCCCGTTACTGGCAGGGCAGATAATTGAATCGGATTCAGCGGTTGAATAAATAAAGGGCCGTGTCTCAACTCCATTCAGATTATAAAACTGAAGAATCAATGACCTATACGATGCCGTATGGCACTCTGTTCCCTAAAAAAATCAAAGTCGGCTTCATCTACACCATGAATGTTCCGGAAGAGCGGAGCAGGGAGTTTGGCTACGAGCAGATCTTCAACACCAATGAGCGCTATGTGAACATGCTCCTTGCTCTGCCGAGACGCTGTGTGCCTTTGACACCTGCCAGGTTGACGATTATTCAAAGGTGGTGATCGAAAGCTTCGACCCGATACACAAAGCCAAACGTCATACAGAGGTGTTGCCACTGGAATGCCGACGTGCATTTGAGTTGGGGCAACGGTTGGTTGGGGCTGAAGGGATAGCGGCGTAGCGTTTTCGAGAGCGTAAATGGGGAGTCAGAGTAGTATTGAGGCGCAATCCGGCCAGTGTGTCGGCGGTGTACCAGCCGCGTAGAAATGAGAAAATAAAAAGGCCAAGCATGTGGGTGCTTGGCCTTTTAGTGTTTAAGTGGTGCCCAGGGACGGAATCGAACCGCCGACACGAGGATTTTCAATCCTCTGCTCTACCGACTGAGCTACCTGGGCAAAAGGATTTCTCTTATAACCTGCAGTGCCCCGGCTGTCAACAGGAATTTTCGAATATTGCTATTTTGTTGATTCCCGCTGCATCTTGATCGGGACATAGTTGCAGAACGGTTCCTCTTCCATGTAGTCGCCGTGGACCGCGTCGGCCCTGGCGCGACAACCTCCGCAGACGTTCAGGTATTCGCACTGTCCGCATTTGCCCTTGTAGGACTTGAAGTCCCGCAGGTCATTGAAAATCTTCGAATTTTCCCAGATTTCCCGGAAGGGTGTCTGCTTGACATTGCCGGCGGTGCGGTGGAAATACGAACAGGGCTTGACGTTTCCAAAACAGTCGATCAGACAGATGGTCTGGGCGGCGATGCAACCCTTGCCGCCGCCGGTGGAGAAGGTCAGTGAGCGCCGCTCGAATTTGGTTCCCTCGGCTTTTGCCTTCTGCGGCACTATCCGGTAGTAGTGCGGAGCGCAGGTGGGGCGCATCAGGATGTCATCCTCGGTTTTTTCCTGCTGATAGTGCCAGTCCAGGATCTCCTCGTAATCCTCCTTGGATATCAGCTCGCTCATGATGTCTTCGCCGCGGCCGGTGGGGACAATCATGAACATGTACCAGGCAGTTGCGCCGAGGGATTTTGCCAGTTTGAAGGTGCTGGCGATGTCGTTCTGGTTGCGTTTGGTGAATGACGAGTTTATCAGGAACTTCTGGCCGTTTCTGCGGAATGCTTCCGCTGCCCGGATAACGCCGTCGAAGGAGCCGGGCGACTGGCGGAAATTGTCGTGAATATCGGCGGTGGAGCCGTCCAGCGACAGCGAGACCATCTTTATGTCGGCCTGTTTCATCTTTTGGCAGATCTGGTCGTCAACCAGCGAACCGTTGGTTGCCATGCACATTCTCAGGCCCAGCGATGTTCCGTATTCGGCCAGCTCGAAGATATCGGGTCTCAGGAGCGGTTCGCCGCCCGAGAGCACGACAACCGGTTTGGAGAAGTCGGCTATGTCCTTGAGAAGCTGTTTACCTTCCTCGGTGGTGAAGTCGCCTTCGGATGATGTTATCTCCGAGGAACAGCGGCAGTGTACGCAGTGCAGATTGCATCTTTGCGTGGTTTCCCATGCTACCCATTTTGGTATGAATTCGGTGTTCATAGTGCTCCCGTGTCCAGAATATGCGGTGTGGCTATAATTAAAATAGCGGTAATTCAGAAGCGTACCTGAATGGCTGTCTAAACTCAAGAGTATATTGAGGCAGCTGTTTATGTGGGCTGCAGCCGTTATCAAACAAGCGCTTGCAATCAAATAAGACGTATAGTAGTATGACGCTCCCGCCGCCGTCAGCGGCGTTTTGCATGCACAACAGCTATTAAGGAGCAGCAACTTATGTTGGATATCATCCGCAAGCAGAAAGAGTCGATTATTGTCAAACTGGTTTTTGTAATAATCGTGCTCTCCTTTATCGGGACTATTTTCCTGGTATGGGGCAAGGGCAGTGATGGAGTGGGCGGTTCGGGCGGTTATGCCGCCAAGGTGAACGGCAAGAAAATCACGCTTGAGCAGTATCAAAATGCCTATCAGCGCATCAGGAGCATGTACCAGCAGATTTACGGCCAGTCGATCCCTCCCGAGATGGAGAAAATGCTGGGGCTCAAAAAGGTCGCACTGGACGGGTTGATCGACAACCTGCTGGTTGCCAGGGAGGCCAAGTCGCTTGGCATAGAGGTTTCCAAAGAGGAAGTCTCCGGCTCGATCGAGGCGATGCCCATGTTTCAAAAAGACGGCAAGTTCAGCTTTGACCAGTATCAGCAGCTGCTCAAGTCGAATCGCATGACCGCCAATGATTTTGAAGAGGGGCAGGAGGCGGAGTTGATTCTCAAGAAGACCCGTCAGTCGATCAAGGACAAGGTCACTGTTTCGGATGCGGATGCCCTGGCCCAGTTCAAGAAGAATAATGACAAGATCGAACTTGAGTACGTTGCCTATTCGCCTTCCGACGTGATCGCGGAAGTCAAGTTGAGTGACGCCGAACTGAACGACTATCTGCAGAAGAACCAGAATGAGTTCAAGACCCAGGAAAAAGTGGCTCTTTCCTACGTTCTGATGGACATCTCTTCCCAGGTTGCCAAAGTGTCTGTCAGTGACGAGGAGATTCAGACCTTCTATCAGAAGAATATCGATCGCTGGCAGGGCAAGGACGGCATCATGCCGTTGAACGAGGTCAGGGAAAAGGTCAAGCTGGAAGCCGCCAAACAGAAGGCTGCCAAACAGGCATACGAGCTGGCAGCCGATACGCTCTTCAAGAATATTAAATCCGGCGACCTGAACCTGATTGCCGGGAAGCTGGGACTCAAGATCCAGGAAACCCCGTTGTTCCCGGCCAATAACCCGGTTGCGGCATTGGCCGGTGAAGCCGTGGTGGTCAAGAAGGCGCTCGAACTCAAGCAGGGTGAACTTGGCGGACCGGTTGAGACCGCCAAGGGCATTTATATCCTCAAGGCCAGGGAGCGCAAGGCCGCATCTGTCCCGGCTCTGTCCGAAATAAAACCGGCTGTGGAGGAAAAGGCCAAGGTCGCTAAATCGATCGAGCTGGCCAAGCAGAAAGCCGAGCAAGCAGCCAAGCAGCTTGCAGCTAAAGCGAATCTCAAGACGCAATCCACCGGCAGCTTCGGCTATTCCGCAAAGGGAGACATTCCAGCGGTCGGGGTTTCGCCCGAGATGGCCGATGCGGTGTTCAAGCTGACAGCGGGCCAGGCTCCCGCCACTCCTTTCAAGGTTGGAAACCGCTGGTTTGCGGTTCGCGTCAAGAACCGCCTGGAAGCTCCGCAGGCCGACTTCCAGAAAACAAAAGAGGAACTGAAGAAAAGCATGCTTCCGAAGCAGCAGGAAGAGGCCCTGGCCGCCTGGACCAAGGGGCTGCGCGAAAAAGCCAAGATCGAGATCAATCAGGCGCTGGTCGCCGAAAAATAGGAGAGAGTTATGTCACAGCTTATCATGCAGACAGATCTTCCCGGTTTAAAACTGGTAGCCCGCGGCAAGGTTCGAGATATCTATGACCTGGGGGAGACCCTGCTGATGGTGACCTCTGACCGTATTTCCGCTTTCGATGTCATCATGAACGAGCCGATCCCGGACAAGGGCTTTGTTCTGACCCAGATTTCGGCCTTCTGGTTCCGCCAGATGGAGGATATTGTGAAGAACCACATCATCTCCACCGATGTGGCCGATTTTCCGGCTGTCTGCCAGCCGTATGCCGACGTGCTCAAAGGGCGCTCGATGCTGGTAAAGAAAGCCACACCGCTACCGGTTGAATGCATCGTTCGCGGGTACGTCTCCGGCTCGGGCTGGAAGGATTACAAGGCCACCGGTTCCATCAGCGGCATTCAGCTGCCAGCCGGTCTCAAGGAATCGGACCGTCTGGAGCAGCCGATCTTTACCCCGTCAACCAAGGCGGAGCTGGGACAGCACGACGAAACCATTCCGTTTGATAAAATGGTTGAAATTTGCGGCCGCGAGCTGGCTGAAAAGGCGCGTGACTACACCATCAAGATCTACTGCCGTGCCCGTGACCTGGCTGATAAAAAGGGTATCATCATTGCGGATACCAAGTTTGAGTTTGGCGTCCATGATGGCGAGCTGATCATCATCGATGAGTGCATGACGCCTGATTCCAGCCGTTTCTGGCTGAAGGACGAGTACCAGCCCGGCGGCCCCCAACCCAGCTTCGACAAGCAGTTCCTGCGCGACTACCTGGAAACGCTGGATTGGGGCAAGACAGCACCGGCGCCGGCGTTGCCGCAGCATATCCTGGAGAAGACCGCCGACAAGTACCGTGAGGCGCTCTATCGCATAGCCGGTATCTCTGTCTGACAGGTTGTGTCCGGATAGATTGAATCAGGGCGGTTCATATCATGAGCCGCCCTTTTTATTTGACGGCCGCCCGGCGGCCACGATAATGACCGCCAAATTGTTTTACCTGTTTTTTTAAGAAGTGAGCTTGACTGTCTCTGGTTGTACGGTAAAATGTTGGGAGTTTAGCATCCAATTCAATATGCAGGAGATATTTGATATGAAACTCGAAGAAATCAAGGAAATCGCCAAGCAACATAATATCAAGGTTGGGAAACTCAAAAAGGCCGAATTGATCCGGGCCATCCAGATGGCGGAGGGCAACGACGCCTGTTTTGAAAGTGGCCGATCGGCCGATTGCGGTCAGGACTCATGTCTGTGGAGGAGTGATTGCGACTGATTGCCGTTGAATGGTATTGGCAGTAAACGACAGCAGGGTGCGCCGGATTTGCGCCCCTGCTGTCGTTCATTCAGGGCGTGCCTGAATTGATAAATGCCCCCAGTTTGGTGTCCACTTTGGAGATGTGGTTCAACAGCCACTTCAAAAGCATGTTATTGGTCTCAAGTACATGGTGGGTTGAAATGCCGTCTTTATCGGTTTCTTCTCGCAACTCCTTTATTCTGGCCACAAAACCCGCATGTTGGGCACGGTGTTCCTCGTATTCAGGATAGCGGCGAAGTTGCTGAAGCGCTTCTTCGTCCCTGAAATGTGTCACCACATACTCTTCAAGAAAAGCCAGCAGCTTCTTGAGTTCCGCTGTTCCCTTGCCTTCCTCGCAAGCATTCAGTAACCTGTCGAACCGCAACAGCAGTTCCTTGTGCTGCCCGTCGATCAATTCTACTCCCACTGACAGCGAATCTCTCCACTGGATCCCCATGACATACTCCTTTAATGCGGGTTGCCGGTCTGTTATTGCGGTTTTTTTGCTACCGCTTTTTTCTTTGTTTTCGCTTTTCCGCTCTGCTCCTTGAGCCGTTCGGCCATGACGCGCAAACGGTCATCGGCCAATTGGAAAACAGAGCCCTTGGTAAATCTGCCGTTCTTTGCCCTTGTACCGGCCTTGATTCCGGTGAGTATCTCCACGCCCTGTTCGATGGTCTCGACGCTCCAGATATGGAACTGCCCCGCGTTGACGGCCTTCAGAACGTCCTCGTGCAGCATCAGGTGCCGTTCATTGGTTTTGGGGATCATCACACCCTGTTCGCCGGTCAGGCCCTGGGCGTTGCAGACCGCGAAAAAACCTTCGATCTTGTGATTGACCCCGCCAATGGGTTGTATCATTCCGCGCTGGTTGACGCTGCCGGTGACTGCAATGCCCTGTTTGACCGGCACGCCCGAGAGCGAGGACAAAAGCGCGTACAGTTCGGTTGATGAGGCGCTGTCGCCTTCGATGCCGTCATAGGACTGCTCGAAGCAGATCGAGGCGGACAGGGACAGGGGGCGTTCCGTGGCAAAGGTGGCTCCCAGGAAGCCGGTCAGTATCAGCACACCCTTGTCATGGATCGGTCCGGAAAGCTTTACTTCACGCTCGATATTGACCATTCCGGCCAGACCGGTATAGACACTGGCCGTGATACGGGCCGGCCTTCCGAAGGTATGGTCACCCAGTCCGATCACCGACAGGCCGTTGATCTGGCCTACCACCGAGCCGGAGGTGTCCACCATGATGGTGCCGTCTTCGTACAGTTCCTGCATCCGTTCCTCGATGCGGTTGACACGGTAGAGGTTCTCCTCGGCCGCCGCACGCACGTCGTCGCCATCGATGACCGTACGGCCGTTCTTGCTGGCCCAGAAACTGATCTCGCGAATGAAATCGGAAATTTCCATGAACTGAGACGAGAGCTTGTTCTGGTCGTCAGCCATGCGGGCGGTATGCTCCAGAAGGGCCGCCACACCGCTCTTGTGGAAGGGGAGCAGCCCTTCGGAACGGCAGTGGCTGGCAACGAACAGAGAATAATCGTGCATGATTTCCGGAGTGCGCGCAACCCGGCTGTCAAACTCGGCCTTGACCTTGAAAAACTTGCGGTAATCCGGATCAAGGTGGAAGAGCAGGTAATAGATCCAGGGGGTGCCGATCAGGATGACCTTGGAGCGCATCTGCACCGGCTCCGGTTTAAGTGAAACCATTGTCATGAAGCGATACTGCTCCAGTACATCCTCGATCCTGATCTCGTTGTTGCGGATGCAGCGTTTCAGCGAATCCCAGACGAACGGGTTCAAAAGGACTTCGCGGGCGTCGATCACCAGGTAACCGCCGTTGGCGCGATGCAGGGCTCCGGCGCGGATCATGGTGAAGTCCGTCACCGCGACGCCGCCGTACTGCATCACATGCTCGATCCGTCCGAAGAGGTTGTTGTAGGTCGGGTTCGATTCGAAAACCACCGGCGCGCCTTCGGTGTTCTTGTTGTCTACCAGCACATTGACCTGGTAGCGGTCGAAGGTAGGCTCCTGTCGAGGCATCTTGATGCCCGGGATCTGCGGTTGGGGCGACTGGGGCTTGAAGTCGTCCAGCGTGTTGAGGATGTCTTCCTGAACCGATTCCAGATAGGCAAGAACCTTGTCCAGGCCGGCATATCTCTCCCGGAGCGGGTCGAGGCGATGCCCCAGGCAGGACATGCCCAGCTCCCGGTCGGCCAGGGACAGCGCTTCCTTGGTAGCTTTTTCCTGCTCGCGGACCTGGCGCAATACCTCGTTCAGCCGCTCCGTCAGTTCCTTGCCCTGCTTGTCAAGTTTCAGCCGCCTTTTCTCGTTCAGCGCATCGTATTCCTCCTGGGTATAGTTGCGTCCGGCTTTCTGCGGTACCACTACCAGTCCGGAAACGGTCCTCTGAAGCGCAAAACCGAGCTTCTCGGCCGCCTTTTCCAGATCCTGGAACAGGTTGTTGGTGGCGGCCTGGTAGCCCTCCAGCAGTTCCGCGCGCCTGTTCTCGTATTCGCTGCTTTCAAGCGCCTTGGGGATGTCCTTGCGGAAGGCTTCTATCAACTCTTTCATGTCGGTTGAAAGCTCGCTACCCATGCCGGCCGGCAGATCCAGGGAGATGGCGGAGTCATTGTCCTTGAAGTTGTTGACGTAGACCCAGTCGTGAGGTTTCGGCTCGTTTTTGGCACGCTTGCTGAGGATGCTGGCGATGGTGGTGGTCCGGCCCGTTCCGGTCTCGCCGGAGATATACAGATTGAAGCCGGGTGCATCAACGCCCAGGCCGAAATCAATCGAACGCAGGGCCCGTTTCTGCCCGATCGCGTCATTAAAATCAGGCAGCTCCTCGGTCGTTTCAAAACCGAGCAGTTCCGGATCGCAATTCCAGCGCAGTTTGTCAAATGGTACCAGGCAACTGTGAACAGACATTAAGGGCTCCTTTGAATCAGAGTGAGTGTGGCATTGTGTGGAGCAGGCAAGGATATGTCAAGCCGAAATTGCCGCCAATGATGAGAGGGCGGCCGATACCGCTGTTCCGATGTCTTCGCGCTCCGGCAGCGGGGCCGCCAGGGCCGGTATATATCCGCGTTCCAGCAGGATCTTGCGTGCGGTCGCGCAAGTCAGGTCATAGGCCCACGATATCTGCAGCAGCCTCAGATCGTTCAGCGTGCGGACGCTGTCCAGCCGGACGATGGTGCCAGCAGCCAGCGAATCAAGGCATGCAGCGGAGACTACTTCCGGCAGGTCGGCAAAACCTAGCGTTGCTGCGGAAGCCCTCTGATGGGGAGGCAGATTCTGCAGTTCCGTGAAAACCCGCCAGATATCGAGTTTATCCGCATCGCGGATCAGTTTTATGAAAAGTTGGTCCGGTGAGCGGAATTTACCCGGCAGTTCCAGCAGGTTGTGAAAGCGGACCGCTTCTTCGATCAACAGTTGTTCAGAGGGATCGAGCCCCACCAGCAATTTTTCCTTACGGATCACCTCTATTGCCAGCCGGGCGTGGTTGTCCGAATCGCTGTCACGGAAAGTGCGCCAGCGGTGGTACTGGGGGAAACGTCCCACGTCATGCAGCAGTGCAATCGCCAAAGCTATGCGTGTCTCGCCTGGCGACAGATTCTCGCCTTCGCACAAGAGCGACATGACCTCGCAGACCTTTCGGGTATGATCTATCTTGAGACGAATGTTTCCGGCGCCTTCCTGGTCGGTGTCCAGATATGGTTCTACATAGCCGTCGAACCAGCTGTAAAGTTCATCTAACTGTAATTGTTCCATAATAGGGCCAAACTCCATCAAGATTGAAATTGACTGCATAATACTGTACCCTGCCGCGAAGTCAATAAATCACATGAGGACCCTGATGCAGTTGTCGCTTATCGATAATCATGACCCCATATCGAATGCGGAGACAAGAGTCGCCGAGCTTCGCCGCATGATAATCCATCACAGTCAGCGCTATTACCAGTTTGACGCGCCCGAGATCAGTGATGCCGAGTACGACGCTCTGTTTAATGAACTGGCGGAGCTGGAAAAACAGCATCCCGAGCTGACAAGTCCCGAATCTCCGACCCGGCGGGTCGGTTCGGCGCCGCTTGACAAATTCAGAACAGTCAGGCACCGCTTGCCGATGCTCTCGTTGGAGAACGCGACAAATGAAGAAGAAATCAGGACCAAGCTGGATGCGCGCGTAAGAAATGAACTGGGGTTGCCGGAAGGTGAAACGCTTGAATATATGTGTGAGCCCAAAATGGATGGGCTTGCGGTGGAGCTTGTTTATGAAAACGGTCTGCTGGCAGTTGCGGCGACCCGGGGCGACGGCATTACCGGTGAAGATGTTACCGGGAATATCCGTACATTGCGATCTCTTCCGCTGCGCCTGAACGGCGACAATATCCCCCCCCTGCTGGAGGTCCGTGGCGAAGTTTATCTCTCATTGTCCGCATTTCAAATTATAAACCGGGACAAGGAGGAAAACGGAGAGCCGCCGTTTGCCAACCCGCGCAATGCCGCTGCCGGATCACTGCGGCAGCTTGATCCAAGAGTAACCGCTCGACGTCCGCTGGCGATCTTCTGCTATGCTCCCGGACATGTGGAAGGTGTTTCCTTTGAATCCCAGCAGGCTTTTCTGGATGCGGCCGCTGGATGGGGATTGCCGGTAAACCCGTTGACAAGGCGGGTAACCGGAATTGAAGCGGCGGTGGCCTACTATCAGGAGATGCAGGCACAGCGCGAATCGCTCCCGTATGAGATAGATGGTACCGTGGTCAAGGTCGATTCGTACCGGTTACAGCGGGAACTTGGAGAGAAGAGCCGTTCACCGGTCTGGGCCATTGCCTGTAAATTTCCGCCACGGCAGGCCGAAACCGTACTTGAGGATATTCTGCTTTCGGTCGGCCGGACCGGCGTTGTTACCCCGGTGGCACAACTCCGTCCGGTCGATATCTCCGGTGTGACCGTCGCCCGTGCCACACTGCATAACTGGGATGAAATCGCGGCCAAGGACATCCGTATCGGAGACACCGTCGTGGTGGAGCGGGCCGGCGATGTGATTCCGGCTGTTGTCAGGGTGCTTGAAGGGCGCCGAACCGGAACCGAACGCTGCTTGCCGCCTCCGCTGAAGTGTCCCGAATGCGGTTCGGAGGTGGTGCGGATAGCGGATGAAGTGGCCCTGCGCTGCATGGGGCTTTCCTGCCCTCCGCAGATACGGGAGTCGATCAAGCACTTTGCTTCCCGAGGAGCGATGGATATTGAAGGGCTGGGCGACAAGTTCGTCGAACAGCTGCTATCGTTGGGGCTTGTTCGCAACGTAGCCGATATTTATCGGCTCGGTAAGGACGATTTCATGCGTTTCGAACGCATGGGAGACAAGCTCGCCTCCAACCTGCTGGCGGCAATCGAGGCCAGCAAGCATCGTGAATTGAATCGTTTCATCCATGCCCTCGGCATCAGGCATGTCGGTGAACGCACCGCCAAAACCCTGGCCCAGGCTTTTGGAAGTCTCGAAAACCTTGAAGCGGCTACCCTGGAGGAACTGACCAGTATCCGCGATATCGGCGCAATCGTTGCCCAGAGCATCCGCACTTTCTTTGACAACGGCGAGAATCTGTCCGTGATCCGGCGGATGATTGAGGCTGGAGTGACTCCATCCGTCACCAGCAAGAAAGTCGGCGGAATCTTCAGCGGAAAGAATTTCGTTTTCACCGGAACCCTGAGTCGCTTCAGTCGTGACGAAGCCAGAAAACTGGTAGAGGATCAGGGGGGAAATGTGGTAGGTTCTGTCTCGAAAAAAACCGATTATGTTGTGGCCGGTGACGAGGCCGGCAGCAAGCTGGCCAAAGCGCGGGGATTGGGTGTTGCCGTACTTGGCGAGGATGAGTTCCTGGCCTTGATGGAAGCGCCGCAATGAAAGGATAATTTTGTGGATAAAGTTTCAATGATGATAAAAGCCCGTAAACTGTTCAAGGAAATCAGTGATCTTCCGACGATTCCAGCGATCGTTTCCAAGGTGATATCGCTTTTGGACAACCATGATGCCGATCCCGACGATATTGCTGATATGATTCTTTCCGACCAGGTGCTGGCGGCCAGGGTCATCAGGGTTGTCAACTCTCCTCTATACCGCTCCGGCAGCGAGATCAGCTCGGTCAAGCGGGCTCTGCTGTATCTGGGTTTCAAGAGCGTTCGCGAGATGATCCTGACAAGCTATTTTATCGAAGGATTCAAGCAGAAAGAGCAGCCGTTCGATATCAAGACTTTCTGGATGCATTCGTTCAGTGTGGGCGCCATATCCCGCCGCATCGCCACTATGGTCGGATACGAAGATGTGGAAAAAGCGTATCTGGTCGGTATAATTCACGATATAGGCAAGGTGTTTCTTGGGCATTACTGCAGGGAAGAGTATGGTCGCATGCTGGCCGGAATCAGCAACACCAGCTACACAACCTACGAGGCCGAATATGAATTCTTCGGCACCACCCACAGCGAAGTCGGTCTCTGCCTGGCCCAGCGCTGGAATTTTCCAGCATCGTACTGTGATGTGATCTCTTATCACCACGCTTCAGAGATGGCTACCGAAGACCCAATTCTGACGGCAATCGTTTCTCTGGCTGACTTCTTCTGCCTTTCGCATGTCACTGCCGGCAGCCTGGCGCAGGCCAGTATACCGGGGATGTCCGAGGAAAATGCCTGGAAGGTGCTCAAACAGTTGTCGAAAAAACCGATTGCGCCGGGACTGGAAAGCTTCCTGTCCGATCTGTTCGACACATATGAAGATGTCAGCCGCGAAGTTGATATTCTATTTAATTCCTTGATTACCTGATTTGCTTGCAATTCGTGAATACTGAAGCAGGAGATGCCCTCATGTCTGAGAAAACAACCGTAACCTGTTCCAAGTGCAGCAGCGTATGGCAAAACCGGGGCACCACCAACTGCTGGAGCGGTGATCCGGACCAGGCGCCCCCCAAGCCGGGTAATTGCCCGTCCGAAGCATATCAAGACGTGGTCAGAAGCTCTTTCGATCAGTATTCCGGAGAGAGCGAGGATGCCAGGATCGCTTTTGTAGCTGCCAGGGTGGAGGGACTCTGCTACCAGCCGGTTCCCGGCAGTGATGCCGTCAACGCCCGTTGGACAAGGGTCGAGGATACGATCGCCTTTGCAAAGCTGATGGGATACAAAAAAATCGGCATGGCGACCTGCATCGGACTTCTGGACGAATCGGAACGTCTGGCGAAAATTCTTGCGGCCCAGGGTTTCGAACCAGTCAGCGTTTGCTGCAAGGCCGGCAGTATCGACAAGCTGGAGCTGGGGTTGAAGGAAAGCGATAAAGTCAGGCCGGGAACCTTCGAACCGGCCTGCAACCCGATCGCCCAGGCGGAGATTTGTAACCGGCTTGCTACCGATATGAATGTTATCGTGGGGCTTTGCGTCGGTCACGACATGCTCTTCAACCGGCACTCCAAAGCGCCGGTGACAACATTGGTGGTGAAGGACCGTGTTACCGGGCACAATCCGGTCGCGGTGCTGTACGGGCAGAACTTTTATTACAAGCGTCTGCAGAAACAGCAGGTGTTGAGCGGTAACGAGTAACCACCTGCATTCTGTCTCCTTTCACACCTTGAACAAATGGGATATGCGTATCATGTTGTTTACATGTAAAAAAGCTGGACATTTTTCATAATATGCTGGAAAATGAATACTTATATATAGCCGGCTGGCCGGCATACCTCTTTAGTAAGGAGAATGAACAATATGAAAAAGATCGTGGCGATGATGGTAGCGGCAATGATGGCTCTCAGTTTTTCAATGGTAGCGGTAGCGGAAGAGAAGGCGGCTGAAAAACCCGCTGCTGAAAAAGTAGAAAAAAAAGACGCCAAAAAAGTCAAGAAAGCCAAGAAAGTCAAGAAAGCGGTCGAAGCCAAACCTGCCGCCAAGGGCAAAAAAGAAGTATCCGGTTGCTGAGTCAGGCATAATATATGAAAACGGAGGCATGAGCGTTGGCATGCCTCTTTTTTATTTGTCTGAAGCTGCTCCCGGTTCTTCTGGGCCGGGATAAACGATACGGGTGAAACAATTTAACTGGGGAGTGTGTGCATGCAGATCAAGACGAGAATAGTGGGCGGTGTAGCCTTCATGTCGCTTTTGATGATTGTCATCGGCGCTATCGGCCTGATCGGCTTCCGCGAGAGTGGCCGCGCTCTGGAGGAAGTCCACTCCGTCAATATGAAAAACATCGGGCTGCTGAACAAGATCGACGGCCTGATGCGAGCCAACCGTATCCAGATGTTGCTCTCCCTGCAGCACGACCCCAAAAACGAATTCAGCGCGATGCATGAGCATTCCACCAGTTCCCATACCGATCTGGCAAAGAAATATATCGAAGAAATCAACCAGGTCTGGAAAGAGTACGCTGCTTCCATTAACGACAAGGAAGGGCGTGAACTGGCGGAAAACTTCCAGAAAGAGCGCAGCAAATACGAAAAGGATGGGCTGGAACCGGCCATTAAAGCTGTTCTGGCGGATGATTTTCACCAGACCTACCGCATCACTTTCGACGTGATCAACCCAACCATCGTAAAAGCAAACAAGGCAATGGATGCGCTGATGAACCATGAGGTCGCCATTGCAAAGTCAGCCCATGAAAAAAGCGTCTCCAGGTCGGCCCTGTTTCGCAATCTGATCCTGGCGGCAATTTTATTTGCAGTACTGATCGGTGGCTCGATCGGTCTCATGATTGCCCGCTCCATCAGCAGATCAGTGGCAGTGCTGAAGCAGACCGCCGCGTATCTGGCGGACGGCGATCTGAGCAAACGCTCGACGGTAACCAGTCGTGATGAGCTGGGCGAGATCAGCAACTGCTTCAACCAGGTTGCCGATACCCTGCACGATCTTGTGCAGCGCGTTCGCGCCAGTTCCCACAGCGTGTCCGGCGCTGCCGTGGAACTGCGTGCCAATGCCGAGCAGATCGCATCCGGTTCGGACCATATGGCGGCGGAGGCGGTCACTGTGGCAACGGCCAGCGAGGAAATGGCGGCCACTTCCAACAACATCGCTTCCAACTGTTCGCTGGCGGTTGAAAGTGCCAACCAGGCCTGCAACACCGCCACCAGCGGCGCTGCCATCATCCAGCAGACCGTGGAGGGGATGGCGAGAATCGCCGCCAAAGTCCAGGATTCGGCCCGTACCGTGGAGACACTGGGTGTCAAATCGGAGCAGATCGGGGCGATTATCGGCACAATCGAGGATATTGCCGACCAGACCAACCTGCTGGCGCTGAACGCCGCCATCGAGGCTGCCCGGGCCGGTGAGCAGGGGCGGGGCTTCGCGGTCGTTGCCGACGAGGTGCGGGCACTGGCCGAGCGAACTACCAGGGCGACCCGTGAGATCGGAGACATGATCAAGTCGATTCAGGGCGAAACCCGCAATGCTGTTTCCGCGATGGAAGAGGGCGTCAGCGAGGTCGAGAAGGGCACTTCCGACGCGGCCCGTTCCGGGCACGCGCTCAGCGAGATTCTGGAACAGGTCAACGAGGTTACCGGCCAGATCAACCAGATCGCCACCGCGGCCGAGGAACAGACCGCCACCACCAACGAGATCAGCGGAAACATGCAGCGCATCACCGGGGTTGTACAGCAAACCGCTTCCAGCTCGCAGATTACCGCGGATGCGGCGGCCCGCCTGTCCGGTCTTGCCCAGGAGTTGCAGCAGATTGTTGACCGGTTCCGGCTGTGACGACAAAGACCGTAAAATAGCCGACAATGCGTATCAATCCAGAATTTCCGGTATATGATCAGGGTTGCCGATTGGCAGCCCTCTTCTTTTTTATGCTCCTTCTAAGCGTCTTGAACGGTTGCGTCGCTGATAAAGACAGCTCCAGCTGTTTTGCCTGCCACGGCGGAATCGAGCATGTTTCGGCGACACACGGCGACTGTGTCTCCTGCCATGGCGGTGATCCCGGATCGAGCGACAAGACCAGGAGTCATGCCACCATGCGCGGCCCGGAAAATCCGTCTTCACCGGAAACATGGGAAGCGGCCTGCGGCGGCTGCCATCGTTACCAGCTGGAGCGGGTTAAAACCACGATCATGCAGACCAATGCCGGTATGATCCGCAACACCCAGCTGACCTGGGAGGGGGAGGACGGCCGCGAATATTCCAGTAGTGGCGGAAAAACCTTCGATGCCTCCGGCAATCCGCTGGAACTGCGTCCGGTGGAGGATCTGGACAATCTTTCCGGCGAACTGTACCGCAAGTTCTGCTCACGCTGCCACATCGGGATCAGCAATGCCGTTTCCTATGGCGCGGCTCATGCATCCGGCTGCGCCGCCTGTCATTTTCCCTGGAACGACACCGCAACCTATCAGGGTAGCGATAAAAGCATGCGGGGCCGGGCCGGTCACTCCGCCAGCCACAAAATGGCCGCGCTGCCCGATACCATGGTCTGTACCCGATGCCATAACCGCAGCGGCCGGATCGCCTTTTCGTACCAGGGGTTGTACGACGGCAACAACGGCCTGGTCCCGACCAGGGGGGGCGAGGGCGGGCCGATCATGACCAGCGGCGCCCGCAACCTGACAAGCATCACACCGGATATCCATTTCGCGGCCGGGATGGAGTGCATCGACTGCCACACCTCGCGGGATGTGATGGGAGACGGCTTTGCCTACCGCAACATGTACCTGCAGACGGAAGTCGCCTGCGAGGATTGCCACGGCAGCGCCAGCGAACCGCCGCGCTACCGGGAGATAACCCGCGAGAACGATGAGGCGCTACGGGAATCAAGGTCGTATAAAATGCCGGCCAAATCCGGGATGCGCATGATCCAGACCGCCCGGGGGCGCAGCTACTCCAACGTATTTTACAGGGACGGCGCCATCTGGCTGCAGGGGAAGCGCAGCGGCAAGCTGCACCGCAGCAAGGTCATTACCGGAACGCCGGAACACACGATTGCCGGGCATGGCCGCCTGGAATGCCATGCCTGCCATTCACGAACCTCGGTGCAGTGTTATGGCTGTCACACCCGCTACGACAAAGGCCAGCCGGGGATGGATTTTATCAAGGACGAAGAAACAGCGGGCGCTTTCAGCGAGACCGAAGACTATCGCATGCTGTACCCTTTCCCGTTGGCGCTCAACCAGCGCGGCCGTATTTCGCCGGTGACGCCCGGCTGCCAGACCTTTATCACGGTGGCCGAGGAGGACGGAACTCTCTCCAGTGCAGAATACGTCGCTAAATTCAGGGGAAAGCAGCAGCTGCGCTTTGCGCCGTTCTACTCGCACAACACCGGAAAAAGGGCGATCGGCTGCGCCGAATGTCATGGCAATCCGGCCTTTCTCGGGTTTGGCCAGCATGTGGTCGATGGCAACAACATCAGGGGCACCCTGTTGTGCGAGCGTTCCGACAGCAAACCCCTGGACGGTTTTCTGACAATGAACAAGGGCAAGGTCAAGGCCTTTTCGGCTATTACCAGGGAAAAGGCCCGGCCGCTGAACGGAGCCGAAGTGAAACGGGCGCTGGCGGTCAACCTGTGCCTGCCTTGCCATGGCCTGGCCAGGGATCCCATCTACCGGAAAGGACTGGATCATCGTGCGCTTGATGATGCTTTACATCGCCGCAGCCTTTCTGGCCGCTAGCCTGCTGTCAAGCGAGGGGCTGGCCGCCGAGAACTGCACGGTCTGCCACAAGTTGTCGCTTGCCGGTATTCATGCCGCGCTGCCCTGCCTTTCCTGTCACTTAAGTGAAGGCAAGAGCGAGGCAAGCCCGGCTGCCGCCCGGAACCGGGCCGTTGGCTGTCGTGAATGCCACGGCGGGCACGAGCGCATCTTTGACCATGCCATGTCCAGGCGTGACGGAGAGCGTCGTTTCGTCGAGCGCAGTTACGCCAAGGTGGATTCCGGCTTCTGGGAGAAGAATTGCAATTCCTGCCATGTACAGGACTGTCTCGATTGCCACGGTTCCGGGCATGCGCTGGCAAAGCCGAAGGTCGCCGATTGCCAGAGCTGTCATCGCGGCTACTATACCGGTTGGGATTACTCGGGACGGGCGCCGCGCGAGGACAACATGCGTTACCAGCGCGGCATCGCTGTCAATGGCGAGACCTTCCTGAAGATGTTGCCGGACGTGCATTACCGGGCCGGACTCACCTGCGGCGCCTGCCACTCGATGAACAGCCTGGCGCAGGGGAAAAAGTCGTCCAAGGGGTGCCGCGACTGCCACAAACCGGACCCGAAAGTTGTCGAACACCGCATTCCGGCCCACATGGAGCGTCTGGAGTGCTATGCCTGCCATTCATCCTGGGCGCCCCAGGAGTACGGCACCTTCTTCCTCCGTTTTCGTGATCCGGCCCTGAAAGAGGATTTTGATCTGAAAGCGCTGGAAAATCCGGAGTATCTTCGCAGCGCCTACCTGAAGAGGCAGGACGCTCCGCCGCTGGGGGTGAATGCCGCCGGCCGGATCAGCCCGATCCGCCCGATGTTCATCGCCTACTATACCGACATCCAGTCGGCCAGAAACGGCGGGCCGGAGAACACGCTGCTGGCCGCAGAATGGCGGGCCTGGTTCCCGCATACGATCCAGCGCGGCAGCGTGACCTGCGAGGGGTGCCACGACAACCCGGCCCGCTTCCTGTTGGAGCCGGAAACGCAGCGCATCCATCAACTCGGCCGTGACGGACTGGGGCTGGAGTCGTTCTGGCTCCAGCAGGGGCAGCGGGCGGTCAACGGCGATTTCATCGCGGCCGGACGCTACCTGCGCATGAGCAGCAAAAGCCCGGCCTATACAAAGGCGTACATCGAAAAATGGAAAACGTTCCTCAATCGCGTCGAAGTTTCATCACGACCATAGCTCTCATGCTCGGATCGGCCGGCCTGCTCTGGCGCTATCTGACGCCGCGCACCGTGAAGCGCCGTAAGGTGGCGGTGCGGGTGGCCAGGAGCGAAATCCCACCCCGGGGAGCGCTGGTCTACCGCGAAGCGCGGGTGGCTCTGCTGCGCGAAGCCGAGACGGTATATGCGCTGGACCTTGTCTGCACCCATCTGGGCTGTACTGTCACGGTAACATCCGACGGGCTTTCCTGTCCCTGCCACGGCAGCCGTTTCGACCGCCAGGGCAAGGTTCTGCAGGGGCCGGCGGATCGGCCGCTGCGGAGGCTGGAGCTTGTCGAGGCCGATGGAGTCGTGGAAGTGCTGGAAGGGTGAACTGCCTTCCTTTGTCCGCCCTCGATTTTATAATATTGTCAACTACGGAGCGGCTGCTTTGCGCTCCGCCAACAGCGCCTCGTAACCCTTGCGCACCCACATGGCATTGCTGCCGATGTTCAGCTTTTCCAGTCCCGGCGGCGGCTTGACCCCCGGATCCAGCGGATGGAGCTGCAATGCCTGCTCCCCCTTCTCCTTGAGCGCAGTTTCCAATTCCCATCCGACCCATTTTGACTCGCTGGCGTCTTTCGACCAGAACAGCAGGAACAGGTCGCGCTGCCTGATCTCGTTGTCGAGCCGTGACTTCCACTCTTCACCCGGGTTGAGGTCGAGGCAATCCTGGAAAACATCGATGCCGGCGCTGATCTTGATCGCGTCCACCCGGTCCAGCACCCGCAGCCGGTCCTTGGAGGAGTAGGAGGCGAAGGCGGTGCGTGCCGGTTCGCCGCTGGCGGTGGCCTGTCCCCTTTTCTTCGGCTTGGCGGTTATCTCCAGTTCCAGCCGCAGGCGGGCGACGATAATCCCCTCGATCGCAGCGTCAAACTTGACTGCGATAGTTCCTTCCCCGGCGTCGTCCGCCACTTTCACATCGAAATCCAGCAGCGAGCGTCCACCCTGCCAGATCAACTCCTGCTCGGGCGGGTCGATGGTCAGTCCGCGACCCGAGAGGCGGACCGTGACGCGGGTATCCCGTTTCCAACGGCACTCCTGGATGCCGAGTACCGCGTCAGACGATGGAGCCAGCTTGGTCAGCAGATCGCGGACCTCCTGCTCAAGCTCCTTTTCGTAAGCCACGAAGCGGGCGGTGAACTCGCCTCCCGGCTTGGCCTGTTTGGGGGCCGACGCCCCCAGTTGGACCGGCTGCGGTTCTTGCGAGGCCGGGGCTTGCGCTCCGGACATCCTGGGAACTTTTTTGGGTGGAGGACCGCCACCAAGCGTTGGTCCCAGCGCGTCTCTTGACGGGGCAGCGGTGGTCGCGGTACGCTTCAACCGATGCTGGGAGCCGGGTTCAACGGCCTTTCCGGCGCTTGTCTTGTCACCAGTGTAGCCGCTTGTTTCCGTGGCTTCCGCCGCCTGCCTGATCTCTTTCAGGGCCGCCATCAGTTTCCGCCGCCGCTCATTTTCCGGCGCCGAGGCCAGCACGTGATTCAGGAAATCCAGGTTATCCAGCACCGATGAAAATTCCCGCGGCGACCCGACGTTATTGGCCTTGGCGTAGTTGGCGATGATTTCGATAGTGTAGTCTGAAAGGTCTCCGGTGGTCAGGTATCTCAGGAGCATGCAGTCAATCGGTGTTGCGGTGTTCCAGAAATTCGGGTTCTTCTGGTGGTCTTCGTCGGCCAGAGCTATGGCTTGCTCCAGTGAAGAATAAAAGTCGTTGGCGAGCTGTTCATTTTCATCGAGCAGATAGGTCAGCGCCTGCCCGGTCAGGCAGTTGACCAGCGGATAAAATTCCGGTTTGCCCCGTTCGGCCCCCAGGTTGTAGGCCTTGCAGTAATGTTCCGCCATCGCGCGCAGTGCTATCTGCTTTTCGGAGTTGCCCGCCGCGATCATCGCCCTCCGTTTGGCGACGCTCCCCAACAGTGAAATCCGTTCGCAGGTCTCGCCGATGGCCCGGTTCAGCTCGATCAGCTTCTCCTCCGCTTCCTTGACCAGTCTCAGGGCCGTTTCCGGATCGCTGACGGACAGCTCCTGAGCCCAACGTGACTGCAGATTCCAGGCCTGTTCAACCGTCCTGATCGGCGCGGTGGATTTGTCATCGGCAATGGCTTTTTTATAGTGGCCGACCGACTCCTCGAACTGCATCAGTTCGCTGCAGGCCTGTCCCAGTGCCGCCTGCAGGGCGCCTGAAGTCAGCCATGCGGTCGGAACGTTCTGCTGTATATCCCTGATGGCTTTCCGGTATTCCGCAACCGCCGGGCCCCGGGCGGTTTTTGCCGCGGCGGCGATATTTTCCAGATCAACGATTGCTTCGGAGATGGCGGCGTAGGTGATCTTGCGGACACCGACGGGGCGGGAAGTTTCGCCTTTGCCCAGGGTGAAGTCCGGATCGCCGTAACATTGGTAAGCGCCCCAGGTGTTGACATCGGGATGGGCGGTATAGGTGGCGTTGCGCGCCGTCAGGACCGCGTAGCCGAAGGACGCCCCGCCCAGAAGCTCCCGGTAGAAGGTGGCGGCGAAGAGCGCCGCCGCATCGTCCTGTACGGCCCAGCCGGCGGCCACTACGCAGCGCACCCCCATCTTGATCAGCTCGGTGGCCAGATTGGCGGCCAGGTCCGGCGGCAGGTTGCGGGGCGGTTTGTTGTCGTCGATATGCCCCAGGTGGCAGCAGTTCACAAAAACCAGTTGCGGTACCGCGCGCATCTGCCGGATCTGGGCGGCGGTCAGGAACTGGTTCTCGCCGATGACCATGCCGCTGATCGGGGGACCTTCGCCTGGCTGGCCGCAGCTGTCGCACGGCAGCGGAGGATGGTATTCGAACACGCCGTGTCCGGCCAGGTGGATAATCTGGTAATCCCTTGCGAAGAGTTCCTTGAGGATGGTCGTCCCTTTTGCATCGGGGCCGATCAGCGTGGTTGCGGAATAGTCGCTATTCTCCAGGGCCTTGACAACTTCACGGGCCTCCTGCTCGGCACTGGGGAGGTTTGTGAAGGGGGTCAGGGGGTTGCCCACCACCAGGGCGGTTCTGTCGCGGGCCATCACGACCTGCTCGCGGAAGTTTTCCACCAGCAGCTGCCGCAGCATGCCGGCCTGTACGGCCAGCGGTTTTTCGGCATGGACGGAGATGTCGCCCCTGCGCCGTTCCTGCATCATTTCCCATGGATAGCGGGCCGCGGCGTCATTCAGCACCAGGACCACATCGCGCCGGTCAGGGGCGTATTCCTTGAGCTCGTTCGGGATCAGCATTTCGAATAGCGTAATGGAAACACCTTCGTTGCTGGCGGTGCTCTCCGACATCTCCGCGATGAAGCGGTCGGCCAGATTGCGCTGGGACTGCAACCGGCTCTCCTCGGCCCGCGCCCGGTCGGTCAGCAGGTCGAAGGAGAGCCGGGCTTCCTTATCCTCCTTGATCTGGAGCCTTTGCCACCAGGGCTCGTCCTCGGAGAAGCTGGCCCGGCGCATGCCACCCTCAAGCGGGAGCACCAACGGCTCGGGATCAATTGCAAAGGAGCGGGCTATTTCCGGGACGCCGCGCAAGTTTGCCAGGGTCCGGACCGCATGGATGGCCCGGTCCTCGTAGAGTTCCACGAATTCAACCTCTTCGATACGGGCACAGTCGCTGCGTCCTGATTCTTCGATGTAGCGGTTGGCGTCGACCACACCGCGCAGAATGGCGGTGACCGCGTACTGTAGCGAGACGCCGCCGGCTCCGGTGCCGATCAACAGGGCGCTGATGCCGGCGTGGCCGGCCTTGCCGCTTTTTACCAGCGGACATTCGGCCCGCGACAGCGAGTAGGAACGCACTCCGCGGGAGACGGCCCGCAGCAGCCGGCCGGGAGAGAGCTTGCCTACTTGTCCTAGTCCGATCACGATGGCTCCGGCCGGCTTGCCGTCACTCTTCTGCAGACGTTCCCAATCGGGATTGAGAAAAATCTCGGCCGTGTCATCGTCACCGGGGTAGATCCTGAGACGGTGCCGGGCACTAAGCCGGCCGTCGAGGGTCTGATCCAGGTAGGCCTCGGCGCTGATGATCGTATCGCCTTGATAGTGCCCCACCAGGATCGGATGGCTGGCGAAGGCCAGGCTGCCGTGCCGGACGCTGACCTTGATCTTGAATTCCAGTGTCCGGCGGCGGGCCTTGCGGCCGCCACCCAGCGCGGTTCGCGCCAGGTCTCCGAAATCCGGGTAGAGCGCTTCCCGCTCGACCGGCATATTGAAGCGTTCCACCGTGCCGCGGATTTCGGGTGGGGTTGTCGGCAGCCGGTTGGTGGCGCCTTGCCGCAGCAGGTCGCTGATCGCGTCAAAGCCCTCTTCGGCGGCGGGCAGGTCGCCATGGGCGGCATCCAGGTACCAGGTCCTGATGCCGGCCGGTATGCCGCTTTCCCACGGAACCCGGCCATCCCCCCGCGCCGTGGCGTGGAAGACCAGCCTTTTTTCGCTCCCTTCTTCTGCAATGGTCAGGTCGAGCGGGGTGGCCGGCGCGCTGCCGGCGATGTAGAACACCCGCTCCGGGTCAAGTGGGGAGTCGAACAGGATTTGCTGCATGCTCCTTGCCGCAGCCAGCGCCTGGGCGGACGGGGGCTGCCAGCAGCCGCTTTCGGGATCGGCGTCCACCAGCGCCTGCCAGACATCGGCATCGAAAAGATCCAGGCTCCCGCTTGCCGGCAGCATCTCCAGCAGGCCGGGGAACTGCGCCACGATCCTGATCAACTCTTTCATGTCCCTGGTCGTGTCGAGCAGTGCGAGCCGGCGGATCAGGCCATCGCGTCCCGTCAGGATTTGGGCCACCGCGTGGCAGCCGCCGTTGGGGGTGCCGAGCATGATCAGCCGTGCGTCCGGGCGTTGCTTGATCCGCTCCCAGAGATCAGGCCGCGCGGCAATCATGGCCCGTGCCACGAGACCACCCATGGAGTGGGCCACAATGCTGACCGGCTGTCTGCTGGCCTCGGTATCGTCCAGAGCCTGGTTGATTGCCGTGGCCAGGCGCTTGGCCTCCTCGAAGACCGAGAGCCGCCAGTCGAAGGGGAAGGGTTCGACCCGGTGCGTTCCGGACAGGTGCTTGACCAGATCACCGTAGAACATCCAGAGCGGAGCTTCCGCCGACACCAGGTTCGGTGTGCCGTAGCGCAGCAGTTGGAGCTTGCCCAGGGCGAGGTCGAGTGGGTCGAGCCAGATCCGGTTCTGGTCGATGGCCAGATGGCTCCCCATGATTCCCGGCAGCACAAAGACCACCGGCCGCCCGGCCGCCGCGCCTCGTTGCTCGTAGGGAGGGGTGCCGCTATCGGCGTCACGCACTGAGAAGGCTTCGAAACCGTCCTCTTCGGCGCCGCTCCTGGTCAGGGCTCGCACCAGGCCTTCGGCGCTGTCGGCATTTCCGAAGTAACTGAAATGGTTCACATCGCCGCCGCGCCGGAAAATGAAGCCAGCCCCACCCAGTCGCTCGGCGCCGCCGAACATGGCGTCGGTATTCACCACCAGATCGTGGTCATCCTGGTAGAGCGGGTCGGTCAGCAGCGTGCCGAGGGCGCTGACGACGCTCTCCCCCTCGATATCCCCGGAGATTACCCGCAGCTCGCCGTTCAGTGTCACATCCGGGCGGTTGAGCAGCGCCACCAGCGGGGAGGAGGGGATCATCGCCTCGATGCCGGGCAGTATGGCCGGATCGGAGCGCTCCTTGGCCACGGCCATGATCAACTCGCTGAAGATGTTGTAGAGGACGCTCCCTGGCGTCATCTTGAAGAGACTGAAAGAACCCAGCAGATTAAAGAGGATTGACAGGTAGATGTCGAGGCGCCCCGAGGCCAGAGTCGTCCCACGGGCCGGGCAGGCGACCCGTACAAAGCGCTCGACCCGGATGCGCCTCTCTTTCAGCAGCGTGTTGAGCCGGCGCAGGTCCCCCCGCACACGATCGGGATCCCTTTCGGCAAAAAAACTGAGCGCCGCTTCGTCGAAAGGGTCACATCCGCCGCCGCTTCTCCCGGCGTGGCAGAGCAGTTCGCCAACCATGCCGCCGCGCGAGTGGGAGACCAGATGGATGCGGACGTTGCCGGGGAGCTGTTCGGCCAGGGCGATGGCGTTGTGAATCGGGCTCTTGCTGAGGGATTCGTGCTCCAGGCCAAAGACCCGTCCTTCGTAGGGCGCCAGAAGCTGGTCGAGCTGGGGCTTGCGCTTGTCGCTCCAGAGTTTGCCAAAGCTGCCGGCGGTGGAAGAGGCGGTGCCATGCAGAAAGAGCAGGGCCGGACGGTCATCGGGAAGGGTGATGGTTCCCTCTTCCACCCGTTTCAGGACAAGTTCATCGGCGCCAGAGAGGCGGTAGAGGCCGGGTCCGCGCCCCTCGTCGGCCGTGCCGAGGGTGTGATCCTCCCAGGCGGATGCGATTTTCCGGGCGGCAAACTCGGCCAGATCGATATGGAAGAAGCGCAGCGTCTTGATCACGATCTTGCCGATGATCCCCCGCGTCCCGCTCCTGCCGGGCAGGGAAGTCGGTAAATTCAGGATGCCGTCCGCCGCGCGGGTTCCGGCCAGTTGCAGCACCTCGCTCCTGAGGCGTTCCTGGGTGGTCCAGAAACGGGTGCCATCCTCAAGTTCCAGCTCTACCACATCGTCCGATCTGCTCTCGATGACCGGCGCTTCGGCCGCACCCTCCCGCGCCGTGCTGATTTGGAAGGTCTGGACCGAGCGGATGTTGAAGACGTCCTTGAGTTGCTCGGGAATTGCCGGAGCTGTTTCATCGACTTTCTTGCCTGGAATGCGGAGCTTGATGGGGGTGTTGTCGGCGGCCATGGTATGTCCCTCCTGGAATCACGGTGATCGAATCAGTTTGTTTGCCTGCTGGCCATTTTGGGCACGGTGTTTTCCCGGTGCTGGCACAAAGACAAAGATTATCATTCTTTGCTTTCGAGAGACTGAATCCGCTTCCTGGTGTTGATCGTACCCGGATGGTTCGCGCCGAGCACACGCTCCAGGTCGGGCAAGAGCTCACGAAAGAGTCGCAGAGCTTCGAGCGTGTCGCCGCTTAGTTCAGTGCAGAAGGCAATACACTTACGGGTTATGAGCGTATCAGGATGGTCCACGCCCAGCACCCGCTTCTGAGCGGGTAAAAGCTCTTGAAAGAGCCGGGTTGCTTCGCGCGGATCGCCGCATTCTCTGGTCCAGTCGGCAATATTGCTGCGGGTTTTGAGAGTGTAGGGGTGTTCAGCACCGAATACCCTCACACGATCGGGCAAAAGTTTTTTAAAGAGCTTCAACGCTTTGTGCGGGTTGCCGCTCTTACCGGTCCATAGGGCAATGTTGCTGCGGGTCTTGAGAATGTCGGGATGGTCCGCGCCAAGAATCCGCGTCCGATCGGGCAAGAGTTTTTGTAAGAGCTTCAGCGCCTCGCTTACGTTGCCTGTTTCACCGGTCCAGTGGGCGATGTTGCTGCGAGTTATGAGAATGTCGGGATGGTCCGCGCGAAGAATCCGCGTCTGGTCATGCAAAAGCTCTTGAAAGAGCTTCAGAGCCTCGTTTACTTTGAATGTCTCCCCGGTCCAGGTGGCGATGTCGTTGCGGGTTTTTAACGTGTAAGTGTGCTCCGCGCCGAACACACTTTCCTGCTCTGGCAACAGTTCCCGGGAGAGCCGCAGAGCCTCGCGATAGTCGCCTGACTTTCCGGTGTATGAGGCGATGTTGTAGCGGGTGGCGAGGGTGTCCGGATGGTTTGGACCGAGCAGCAACTCCTGATTGGGCTGAAGTTTATGAAAAAGCCGCAGAGCCTCGCGGTAGTTGCCGCGCTCACCTTCGAAACTGGCTATCCAGGCTGCAAGCACGGCCTCTTCGACAGAGTGGGGTTCCGGTGTCAAATGCCGTGCATGGGGGAGTTCGAATTCCAACCCGGCGTGTTTTCGGATGTCGGTCACATCCTCCAACAGGCTGACAAGCGCTGTGACCGCAGCCGCTCGCACAGTTCTGCGCAGCGCAATTGCATCATTTTCAGCCGGATCGCCGTGAATCATGGTGTAGCGTACCAGAGCGTGAACCGAGAGCGTGTCGCCGGTCGCCTCCCCCAGCGAGACGGTGGCCAGTGAGTGGGTTTCAAGCTGGTTGATCGCCTTGGCAAAACAGGCCTCTGAGCCGGCTTCGTCCAACAGCAAGGCCCGGCCCAGGGCCGCCTTGGCCAGCCTGAACGAAATGGGGGTGCCGCCGTGCAGCTCTCCGGCAAGGCGCAGGAGATTCAATCCTTCCTCTCCGAGCAGTCGCACGCTCTGTACAAGGGTGACTACGATGCTCTTCTCATGGCCTCCGGGAAGCTGTCCTGCCAGCCCGGCGATCAGCGCACCCAGCGGATCGGTTTGCGCCTGTGCCAGATCGGCCCGCATCGCCGCGAAACTCCTGGATTTGAGCAGAAAGTGTCCGGTCACATCCAGCGCCAGGGCGTGGCGTCCGAGATCCTCTGCGAGGTCTCGGGCATCGTGCCGTTCCTGATCGGACCGGGGCTTGCGTTCCTGGGTAAGCAGTTCATAGGCCGGTTCCTGCTCCAGCACATCGATCTCAACCGTAACACCGATCCCATCGTACTCCCTGCAGCGGGTGGTGATCAGGGTGCGGCCGTTGGCGCCGGGTGCATACCATCCAGGCAGGCCCTGCTCCTGGTCCAGGCCAGGTGGTAAATCGTCAACAATCCAGAGGTACGGTTCTCCGCCGGCAAGTTTCTGCCCGAGTTGATGGTAGATTACCCGGAAATCAAGACCGGTGATGTCAATGTCCAGATTGATCGCCAGCCCCTCGATCTGTTGTTTCCGTACTCCTTCGCGCGCTTCGGGATCCATCGGTTTATGGGGATCGAAGCCGTAGGCGCGCAACCAGTAGATACCGCCGGGGTAAGCCGCGCTGAAACGCCAGGCATACTCGATCGCCAGCAGACTCTTGCCCACGCCGCCCAATCCGGTGAGCTGCGCCACGACAGCGGGGTTCTCGCAGTCAAAAATCCCGACCGGGTTAAGGGCGGTGTGGATGCGCCACAACTCGCGCAGTCGGCCAACGAACCGTGCCGAGCCCTGTTGTGCGGAAGGGCGCCATATCGGCAGCTTGAACTGGCGCAGTGCGGTAAAATCATCGGCCAGATCGGCCAGTCTCTCGCCGAGCAGCCGGATGCAGGTGTTTTGGGTTGTCTCGTCCTTTGGCGCGCTTAGATAGTTCTGGCGCTCCACGTCGCCCAGGGCGATATGGGCCACGTTCTCCAGGGGGTTGAGGATCAGGATACGCGACAGAACGTCGCGGGTCAGCCGCTGTGTGCAGATCCAGGCGGCGATCAACTCCTTCTGGCAGTAGCTTGATTGGGCGTATTCAGGGGAATACCAGGCAAGCAGCGCGTGGGAGCGGGCCAGACCATCACGGATGCGGGCCGGGAAATCGTTGAGCGGATCGATCTCCTCGCGGTCGATCCAGATATCGACCCCCGCCTTGGTCAGGGCTTCGGCAAACGGATAAACCTGCTCTTTGTTCTTGCGTGAGTAGCTGATGAACAGCGTGGCCATCTGTTTGACCTCTCTCTTTTTCCGGAAATACCGGCCTTGCAAATAAGGCCGCGCGACGCTATCGGGCGCGTTCCCAGGTGATGTAACTGATTTTCATGACGCCGGGACTGGGGCCGACCGGTTCCCGGAGCTTGAAGGAGGCCAGGTTGCCGCGGCTGGTCCTGACGCAGGCGTAGTAGTTCTCCGTTATTCTCTGGATGGGGATGCGCCGTTCAGTCATCTTTACCTGGGAGCAGTTCTCGTAGGTGGTCTTCTCCCGTGTCAGGCCGATGGTTGCTCCGTTCCTCGGCGTCAGGTAGCGCTCCGTCTCCGTCACCGCCTCGAACCAGAAATCCGCATCCCCGTTACGGACAATTTGGCCCGAATCCAGGTCGAACAGATAGGTCTGATGAACCTCCAGGTTTCCCCTGGCGAGCACTTTTTGAGCCGCGAGCGTATCACCCGCCGAGCCGTCGGCAGCCTGTGGCGCGGATACCAGCAGGTCCACCGCCGTACCGCGCCTGGCCGTGGCGCCTGCTTTGAGTTTCTGGTTGAGGACCATTCCGGGGAGAGACTTGTCAGTCGGTCGAAGAGTCTCGGTTCCCGGCCGCAGTCCAGCCTCGGTCAGTATCCTTACGGCGCGTTCCAGCGGTTGCCGCACCACGTTCGGCACGGTGACGAGTCTGGCCGGGGCTGGTTCCTGCTGTGTGTCGGTCGCTGGTGTTGAGTCTGTTGCCGGTATCTTTGGTTCCCGGTCGGTTGGGTGGGTGTTGCTTCCGGTAGAGGGGGAGCCGGTGGTGGTTGTGACCTGTGGCGATCCCTTGAACAGCCTGACAAAGCTGTTTCGGAACGACTCGACGCCGGTCAGCAGTCCCGTCAGCGCCAGCAGCAGTGCGGTGACGGAGCTGATCAGCCAGGTAAGCCGGTTTTTTTGCACACCGGACAACAGTTTCGTGTTGGCCCCGCCCGTGGGGACCGTTTCTGCCGTTTCTAAAATCCGCCCCAGGGTCTCGACCAGTTGCGCCAGATCCGTGTCCCAGTGGGTATCGTTGATCTCGATGGCATTGCGGCGGGCCAGCAGCTTCAGGTCATCGGGAAGGTCCGTCTCTTTTGGCATGGCCGCATCCTGAACCAGCACCGGAATCACCCGGATGTTTCGCTTCAGGGCCGTGCCGACTTCAAGGCGGATGAAGTCCGCAGTGTCCTCCAGTCGCCGCCGGCCGGCCGCGTCGCTGCAGTCAAGCCACTTCCGGCCGATGATAACCAGTAGCACCGTGCAGGAACCCACGGCCCGATCGATGGCCTCCACGAAATCAACCCCCGGCTCGATGGCGGAGACATCCATGAAGACCCGCTCCCTGCCGAAGCGTTCCCGCAAGCGGTCGTAGATCCGCCCGGCGTGCCCGGCGCTCTCTTCACGGCGGTAGCTGATGAATATCCCTTCCATTGTCGGTCTCCTCGATCACCTACCCAAGCTTGCCAGATACGCTACCAGAAACTCATCCCACAAACTCTGCTTGGTGAAATCCAGGGTCTTGTAGAGTGGCGATAGCTTGCGTTTGGGGAAGTAGATTGAAATTCCCCTGGAGTTGTTGACCGCCGAACCCTTGTACCCGCTGGCGATGATGGCGGCAGCGGCGGCCTGTTTGACTTCGTCACAGGCGCTGAGTATCTTCGGGGCCGTCAGATTGGCCTCCAGCAGGGAGCACAGGTCGAGCAGGTCGCAGTAATCGTCGTAGGGGCGGCTGTACTCCTGAACCTGGGCCCGGGCGTTGATCAGGGCGGTGCGGGAAGCGCTGTTGGTCAGGATTTTCTTGAGAACCTTGGCCAGTCCGTTTACGGCGGAGGCCAGGGGTTTGAGATCAGAGAGCTTCACGGCTGACTGGGTGACACAGTCGGCAGACTTGTAGGAAGCCAGATACTGGCTGACGATGGTCTTTGACAGTTCCTCCGGGGACATGTCCGGTTTTGCGGCCAGAGCAGCAAGAATACGGTCGTAAGGCCAGCCTTCACCCGGCTCGGTCTCTTCGGAGCCGACGCTGAACTCGGCCACATCGCGCATCTGATAGGATACCTCCAGCATGCTCATCAGGCAGGCGTCCATTCCGAGAATGTCGATTTTTCGTTTGAGCTTCCTTTTGATGCTGGCCATAACTTTTTTCAATTCGATGTTGTCCAGAAAATCCTGGGCCTGGTCATCAAAGGCGATTGCCCGCTGCTTTACGGCGCTTCCCACGGTGGAGCTGAACAGTGCCCGGCGGGTGCGGGAGAGGCCGGCCCGGGCATGGGCAAAGGCGATTGGCTTTACTTCCGCGGTTGCCACACGGGTGACGACCGGTTGGCTCTTGCGGCTGACCGGCGGCGTGGCGCCGCTGAAAACGTCGCCCTGGTACAGGTTGGCGTCATCCCAGCCGGCGCCATGGTTCCAGAGCACCAGCAGGTAATGGTTGGCCGGATAGTTCGTCACCCCCCAGGTGACAAACTCTTTCAGCACGTTCGGGTCGCCCATGTTGGTCTCCCCCAGTGTCTGCACGGCGTCCTTTACGACCGGTGTCCCTTTTCTGAGATAGTAGCGCGTGGTGGCTCCCTTGGCTCCGGCCCGGTCGAACTGCGCCAGGACAGCGATCCGGTCACTGCTGCCTACTGTTTTCATTTCGTTCAGATCAACAACCCCGGCGCTGTCCAGGTTGTTGTCACCGGCCAGATAAACCATGATGGTCCAGTTTCTTGTAGTGTTCGCTTCGGTTGGCATGATGACCTCCTTGTTGGATTAATCACAGCTTCGTTGCCTGGACATGCATCCAGTCGTAGTTTTTGGTGCGGCCGAGGCTCGTCCAGCCTTCTTCTTCCCAGAAACGCCACCAGTCGTCGTAATCGGGTTTGGCGAAGACGGCCTTGTCGCGCCCCCATTTCAGTTGGTTGTCTTCCGGGTCATAATCCATCGCTATTCCCCAGGAATGCATCGACCACTGGGTGCCGCCGCGCATCTTGCGCACGTTGAGGCAGCCACCCCAACGGTCGAGACGCAGTTCCTTGATCCTTTCCATGCCATAGTGGTCGAAGACCCGTTGCAGGACCCGATTGGCGCTGTCATGGACCTTGGCGTTGCATTGGTAGGAATTTATCGTGGTTTTGAGATCCCAGGCCAGGCGGTGAGGGTAGGGCAGGGCGAGCGATACCTGATTGGTACCGACCTTGCCGTAGAGCTCGTTCAGTTCTGCTTCGTTCTGTGACGGCCAGCCATTGGGATTGACATCGAGCGGAGTCTCGTCTCGCCAAGGCCTAGGCGCCTGGCCGGTTTCCAGGATATGGACCAGGGTGTCGAAGGCGTAGTCGGTCTGTGGCCCCCAGTAGCCGTCGATGTCCCCCACCTCGATTCCTTGCTCTTTGCAGAGCAGTTGAATATAGACGACAGTCTTGCGGGTATTGGGCCATCCCGGCCAGTCACCCGGCAGCCCCTGTTTTCGCTTTGTCAGCGCATCGTTGATCGCCCGGTAGGTGTTGTAACCGAGCAGGCCGTCGGCTTTGCCCGGATTTAGTCCTTCCTTGATCAGGCATTGCTGGATCACTCGGACTATGGCCGTTTTCATGTATTATCCTCCTTGACGTGATGTGCCGGTCTTGGTCTTTTTCAATGTGAGATTGTTACCAGATAGATTAATTAGAGATTGATATCTGTGAAACGAGTATAATTATCATTAGTTATAAAATAAAGTAATAAAAGCATACAAATTAACACACTGCAATTAATGCACGGGGTCAGGCACGTACGGGAGCAGAAAGTACGGATAGGATTCCGGCGGATTTCCTGATGAAAATGGATTCTGTTGAAGTAATTTAAATTCATGATAGTATTTCCGGGGTGGAAATCAGGATCACGGTAGTGTCATGGTAAGAGCAGAACCGTTGAGAGAGAACAGCTTCAGATGTAAAACCTGAACAAAAGGAGTAGGTTATGAAAAAAAAGCTTGCGGTGCTGCTGGTGGTGGCAATGTCTTGGGGGGCGGCTTCGGTCGCTACCGCTCAGACGGAAGTACAGGCCGAGACGGCCAAGAAGGTGACGAAAAGGGTTAAAGCCAAGGCTGGTGACGCAACGATGATGCCTGCTCCCGAGGTGCAGCTGAAGCGTCTGGCAAAGGGGCTGCAACTGACGGATGAACAGCAGAAACAGATCCTTCCGCTGCTGAACGACGAGTATGCAAAACTGAAGGTGATCCAGGGGAATGAAGATCTAAGCCCCAAACAGATCCAGAAACAGGTCGAGGAGCTGCGTACCGGGACAATCGTCAAGATGCAGACATATCTGACTCCGGAGCAAAAAAAGAAACATGACCTGGTCAGCAACGAGATCAAGGCAAACAAGCAGCTTCGGATGAAGGAAAACCGCAAGGCGCGTATCGGCACCAAGGCGGACCCGCCTGCCCCAGTGTCCAACTGAGGCAATAGCCGGTTTTTCCGGATTCGCCGGTGGCACACCTGAATTGTGCCACCGGCGTGTTTTCGCGTTTAAGGGATTGGTTGTGCGGTGATCATACCCAGTCCTGCGGGCCGGCAGTTTCAGACCCTCGGACGGTTGTCAATACGCTGGTCTGTGCCGATGAAAGACTGCGAGTTGACCTTTATTTAAATGCAGCGAAATGCTCCCGGCGCAACTTCTTTTCCACCACGGCTCTGCCTACCCTCTGCAGCTCCTTGATATGGTCGGTTGAGTCAAGTTTCTGCACATCTTCCGGTTCTATGTCGGTCAGCCCCAGTGCGTCCAACCCCTGTCTAGTCAGTTCGGCGTTGTAGCGCAGGTAGGTGAAGAGCTTGGGCATGGCCGGCCCTTTTCTGCCAATCATGTCACCCACCTCACGGTCGAGCGGATCACCGGCCAGGCAGTTGCCGAAGGTCCGGCAGAGGAAGTCCTGCTCGTTGAGAGCTGCGTACATCAGGGCCGATGGTATGGAGCTGGCGTTGTAGATAATGTTCATTTCGTCGGGTTTGAGATCCTTGTTCGCCTCCGGGCTGGTGCCGGTGCCGATGGAGACGATCAGCAGCTTGTCTTCTCCTGCCGGCCAGTTCAGGTTGTAGGGTTCGGCGGTTGCCATGAGAAAGGATTGGAAGGATGGGTTGTTGTATGTGGTGATGCCTCCATCGACGAAGACGAACTCATGGGATCCGATCTTCACCACTTCCGGCGGGAAGTAGACCGGCGCTGCAGTGCTGGCCCGAACCAGTTGCCAGAGCGGGAGTTTCAGGTTGCAGTCGTTCCGGTCCAACCGGTTGTATTTGGCGCCAGGGTTGTTGGATACCGGCCAGGGTGAGTCGGTGGACACATTGCGCATGACCATCATAAGGAGGGTCTTCAGCTTGTTGCTGCCCAGGGTGGTCTCCGCGCCGAATACCTCACGCAATTTGCCGGCTAATTTATGATCTTCGTACTTGTTCTGGGTGTAGCGGCTGAAAATGCTGGCTTTGTCGAACATATCTTCGCCACTGCTCAGATAAAACTGACGGATCTCGTCGCTTGACATCCCCAGTGCAAGGCATGTGGCAATAATGGCGCCGGTGCTGGTGCCGGCGAAAAAATCGAACCAGTCCGCCAGAACCAGCTTGTCGTTCTCGTGTTTATCCCGCAGAATTTTCTCGATGCCGGCCAGTACTTCCACGCTTATCATCCCGCGGATGCCGCCACCATCGAGGGCCAGAATTTTTTTTGGGCCTGGTCTGGCGATGCGTTCGTTGAGTGTCATGGTGTCCCTCCTTGAAAAATTATGTTCGTGTCGAGTACGTGGACTTGGCCGGTCCGCTTGTTGACCTCGTCGTACATGTGTTCGGTGCCGCCGGGACCGTCGCCACCCTGGCGGTTCCAGAGGCAGATGAAGTGAACTTTGTCTTCTCCCCAGGCAAGGGCGCTGTCCAGCAGCCATAGGTTAGTGATTGTATAGAGATTTGTGCCGGAAGGCGCTAACCACGGTTCGTCGGGCATTATTGAGAGAGTGGTGAGGTGGTTGTCCTTGACGGCGTGGAAACGGGCGCTCCACCCCTCACCGGCAAAGGATACCGACTTCTCCAGAAAGGTGGGTATGGCAAAGGGCAATCTGACCTCCAGACGCACCCCCCGCTTCAGGCAGGCTTCGGCAAACAGGATATCTCCGCCGCACGCGCCGCTGCAGAGAGCCATGTCTTCGGGCCCGGCGCCAAGGGTGTCGAGGGTTGCTCCGATGGCGCGTGCCGCGACAGCTTCCCGTGCTGCCGGGAAGCGGGGTTCGGGGCGGTCCGGTGAGTCGATCATATGTCCGCTGAAGAGGAATACCTGGCGGGGTTGCCACAGAGTTTTTATTCCATTGTGACCGGCGCAGTCTGACTCGACTGTATTATCTGCTTTGGAGCCATTGGGTTTGGCGATTGAGGACGAGGCTTTCATGCTGGTTCCTTGTTTTCGGTTGTTCTGCAAACGAAGATGTCGCATATCATTCTAGTCATTTAGTCGAATTTAATGCAATAGTTTAAGTGGATTCAAATTTCATTTAAAGAAATTATCGGGAAATTTTCAAGAGCATCAATGGTATGAAAATATAAATATTCCTATTTTTGTCAAAATGAGTATATTTCTTAAATGGTCACTGACTTTCTCAAGCATCTTTTCCCCCGTGTAGTGCTGGTTAAGAACCTGCGCATCAGCTATACCTTCTGTCTGGGAGGACTGGCTTTTACAGCTTTTCTGATCATGCTGGCCAGCGGCATGCTGCTGCTGGTCTATTATCAGCCGACTCCGGAGCGGGCCTTCAGTTCGATCCTGTTTCTGGAGTCATCGGTGTGGGGCGGCCGCTATCTGCGCAGTCTGCATCGCATAACCTCCCACGCCCTCTTGATTCTGATTTTTCTGCATACGCTGCGGGTGATCCTGACCGGCGCCTACCAGCGTCCTCGACAACTGAACTGGGTGATCGGTTTCCTGCTGCTCTGCCTGGCGCTGTTTGAGGCCTATACCGGTTACCTGCTGCCGTTCGATCAGCTGGCCTTCTGGGCTACCCAGACCGGCATGGAATTGATGTTGACTCTGCCTTTCGGTGAATTGCTGCGCTCTCTTCTGGTCCCGGACGGCATCGGGCAGCCGTTGTCTCTTTTACGTTTCTACGCGCTGCATATTGTGATTCTGCCGCTGACGGTGTTGTTGCTGTCTTTCCTGCATTTTTACCGGGTCAGAAAGAACAAGGGAGTGCTGCCATACCTATGAAAGACGGATTTATCAAAAGCACGCCACATTTTTTCAGGCTGATCAACCGCTCGATGTTGCTGCTGGCGCTTGTGCTGCTTGCGCTGGCAGCGTTGCTTCCTGCGCCGCTGCAGGAGGCGGCCGATCCTTCGCGCACTCCCAATCCGGTCAAGTCGGCCTGGTTTCTGCTTTGGATCCAGGAGCTGGTCAGCTGGTCGCGTTTCATGATTTATCCGTTGATCCTGCTGGGACTTGTCTTTCTGCTGCTGCCATGGCTGCCTGGATCGCTTCACCTTCACCGAGCCAGCTGGTTTCCGCGTGAACAGCGCTTTGTCAACCTGCTTACGGTTGCAACCTTCCTGGTAATTCTGATTATGACAACAGTTGCGTTCTGGTTTCGAGGCTCAAATTGGTCATTCACGCTGTCGTGATTCTGCTGATTTGCCTGGCAGGTTCGCCCGCTTTTGGCGGAGAACAGCGCCAGCACTGCCTTGACTGCCATCGTGGCCACTACGTCGAGCGGGGAAGATGCAGCTCCTGCCATCGCGGAAATCCGCTTTCAGCACGCAGGAACATAGCCCACCATGGTCTGGTAGCCGGCAGGTTCGCGTATTTCACAATGAAAGAGGATGCTGTTGTCAGGGAGGGGCAACGTCTGATGGAGCAGTTCTCCTGCCGGCGTTGTCATGTCAGTGCCGGCAAGGGTAACCATTTGGCGACAAACCTGGATTCTCTGCGTAACCAGAGAAGTCCCGAGGAAATTGCCGCGTCAATCGAGAAGCCGGTGCTTGGGATGCCGGATTTCAGTGTGACCGAACAACAGTCCGCGATTCTGGTAAACGCTATCCTGGCTGGCGCTGATAGCGTTCTAAACAGTAAGAAGGATCGGCCGGGTGTGGTGCATTTTGATGACCCCGACGGGCAGAACCGGCATGTCTTCAGCAAGAAATGTGCTTCATGCCACCGGTTACTGTCAGAACGTTACGGTGCCATGGGAAAGGGGACTATCGGTCCGAACCTGTCGGGGCTGTTAACTCGCTGGTATCCGAGGACATTTAAAAATGGGGAGCGGTGGAACGATAAGCGGCTGCAGGAGTGGCTGCGAAATCCAAGAAAGGTCCGGAATTGGGCTAATATGCAGCCGGTGATTCTTTCCGAAGATGAGTTCAAGCAGTTGGTCGAGGCATTAATGATAAATGTTCAGGATCAAATTAGATAATGACGTTATATTATAAGAGTTAGGCATATTTCTCTTGGAATGTTATATTTAAGTATGGTAAAAAAAAAGAGATATTCAAACAACAGGAGGTTGCAGGTGAAAAAAACAGCATTAGTTCTTCTCGTTATCGCCGCTCTCGCCCTCGCCGGGTGCAAGGACAAGCCAAAAACTGAAGCTCCGGCCGAGGCTCCACAGCAGGGACAGATGCCACCAAATCACCCGGGTGGACAGATGCCTGCCGGGCAGCCAGGTGGTGATCCTCACGCTGGTATGAAGGCTCAGGAAATTCCTGCCGGTGCCGGTAAAAAAGCAAAGGTTACCCAGACCATGAACTCAGGTGGTTATACTTATGTTGAAGCTGCCGATGAAAAAGGTCAGAAGCTGTGGCTGGCACTTCCTGAAATCAAGGTGGCTGTAGGCGACAGCATCGAGTATCCTGAAACTCCGCCACTGTCAAATTTCCAGAGCAAAACCCTCAAGAGAACTTTTGAGAAGATCTCCTTTATTCCTGGCATCAGGATTGTAAAGTAGTCCTTAAAAGTCCGGGCTGTATCAGACGGGGTCATGAAAATGGCCCCGTTTTTTTATGCCGCTAGCGCTGACTGCGAAGGCAAGTGGTGCGGAACTATCTTTAAAACTGACCGGTAACAATCCCCGGCTTTACCAAGCTTTCCGGTTTCAGCATACAATTCTCCCAGCAGGAACCAACCCCACGGGTTCTGTGGATGCCGTTCGGTGATCTCAAGAAATTCTTTTTCGGCCGATTTATATCTTCGTCTCTGGCGATACCATTCTCCGGCTAGCACGTTGGTCGTGTAGCAAAATCCCTGTCGCGCTTTCTGGCGTTCGAATCGCGCCGGATCGTTCTGATGATTGGCGGAAAGTTCTGCCAGAAGTTTCTTTGATGAGTAACCCCGGTGATTGCTTGCATACAGGGCGTTTTTGCCCGTGCCCGCAAAGATATCCATGCTGGAGATGCCAACTGACACCGCGTCCGAATGCAAGCGGGTGCCAGGGTAGTATGCCAGCGGTGAAACATATCCGTCGTCGGGATGGATGTGCCGTATCAGATCGATTGTCTGCTGAATGTCCTCGGTCGTTTCTCCGGGTATGTCGCTGATCAGGTAGATGGACAGGTTGATGCCGATTTCTTTGATCAGTTTGCAGGAACGTTCGATCTGTTCCGGACTGATGCTCTTGCCGAGCAGTTCCAGTATCCTCGGCGAACCGGACTCAACCCCGAGCTGTATGCATTCACATCCGGCCCGTTTCATCATGATCAACAGTTCCTCGTCAATGGCGTTGACACGTGACTGGCAATTCCAGAGGATGTCGGCATGATGGGCGATCAGCAGGGAACAGAACTCTACGGCCCTTTTGCGATCCGCGGTAAATGTGTCATCCCGGATTGAAAAGTAGATCAGCCCGTATTTCCGGCGGATATAGAGGATTTCATCCACGATCTCGCCTGGAGAGCGGAAGCGTACCTTTCTACCCCAAAATGCCGGTGAACTGCAGAAATGGCAGGCTGATGGACACCCCCGGGCGGTGACGATGAATTCTGGTTGCAGCTGAAGGTCAATGCCTATTGATCGATCCAGGTAACGGGCCGGCTGGGGAAGTCTGTCCAGGTCGGCCAGTGGTTTGCGTGGCGCGGTGACGGTAACGGTGCCGTTGAGCCGGAATGCCAGACCGTCGATATCTCTCCAATCGGTGCCGTTGGCAAGATGTTCCGCCAACTCCAGCAGGGTCTGTTCTCCCTCGCCCAGCACCACGATATCCACAGCCGGATTGTTTGCAAGGATGTCGTCGTGGCAGAAGGTTGCATGACCGCCTCCCATTACTAAGGTGCATGACGGGAGCAGTCGTCGGCATCTTTGGGCCAGTTCCAGCGATACGTGGCGATTGTGCGTCCATTGCGAAATTCCGATCACGGACGGATTTAAGCGCAATAGTTCCCGTTCCGTGCGCGTCACGGACCATCCGGAAAAATTGGCGAGTACGGAATCATGGCCGTCCTCGATCAGGCAGGCGTGAAGGTAGCACAGGCCGGTAGGCACGAGGCTGATGTAAGGGTCGTTACGGTTTTGTTCCCCGGAGTGGTAGGCGAGAAGGATCTTCATGGCGAAAAAAAATCCGGGTCATGTGACCCGGATGTGTTAGGTGATAAATGGTGGAGCTGATCAATTCTCAACGTTTAGTGTTACACCGAGAGTGTCGTTGGCAATAATATCATTCTCGTTTTCTTCATCGACACCGAGAAGAAGGTCGTTGAAATTGATCGAGTCCGAGGCCGTATTCGACATGCGGCGCGCGCCCAGGTAACGGGACAGGTAATAGGGGGTGTCCATGGACGAGATGACTACACGGTGTTCTCTGGAAGAGGCGTGAATCATCTTGCGGTCTCCAAGATAAATTCCCACATGTGACGGGAAGCGTGCATAGGTCTGGAAAAATACCAGATCACCTTTTTTCAGGTCGCCACGGGCAACTTCGTTGCCCACGTAGAACTGTTCCCTGGCTGTGCGGGGCAGTTTGACGCTCTGCTCACGAAATACCTGCTGCGTAAAGCTCGAACAGTCAAGCGCGTTGCGGCTGGTTCCGCCAAAACGGTAGCGGGCGCCCAGAAAACTGTAGGCGGATTTCTTAAGATTGCTGAGAGCCTGATTTGCTTCCAGTTTCTTGGCGAGATCGACCGGGCGGTCGGAGTCTATATCCGTCAGCTCGGCCAATGTGTCCGTCAACTCCTGTTCGTTGAGAAGATCCTTGTTGATCAGTTGCAGCCTGTTGCTGGCACTGGCTGTACGGGTTGGAGCTTCGGACTTTGGCGGCGTAGATACCAGAGCCAGAATCTGGCCCGGTTTAACCCTGTTGCTCTTCAGGTTGTTGAGTTTGCGGAGTTCAGCCAGTTTTATTCCGGTTTTCCTGGCGATCTTAGGGAGCGTATCGCCTTTGGCGACTTTATAGGATTCCGGACGGGATTTTTTGAGTTTTGCATCTGCGTGAGACGGTATGATGATGCGCATACCCTTGTCTACATGGGTGGCTGTAAGGTTGTTGACGGACTTAAGCTCGTCAACCGAGACATGGTATTTGCGGGCTATTGAATGCAGGGATTCGCTTTTGCGAACCACGTGTGCCTTGGATGCAAGAACCAACTGCGGCAGAGCCAAAAGCATAAGGCCGGTCACAAGTGCGATACGGATATGTGCCATCTGTCCTCCGGTCGTTCTAGGATTTTAAAAAAGTTTCAAGCTTTATATAACAAATACCCGTTGACGTCAATCGTAAATAATCGAATCCGTGTTTGTTTTGTAGCACGATGTGTGCCAACCGCATGATCTAACGACGTTTTCCCCGCGTGACCAATCTGATGGTTACGGGTGTTTCCTTCAGCAGTGAAACCTGTTTCTGAAGCGGCCGGATGTTCTTGAGATATACATTTCCTTTTTTCAGTCGAGTCGCATCTATGTCATCGGTCAAAACCGACTCGATCGCTGCAACCTGGCTGGAAGGCCCTTCAATAACAACCATGTCCGGCTCGCAGACAACCTGCATCGAGGAGAGACCGGGCGGGAGTTTCCCCTTCAGCGCTGCTTTTACCGGTACGCTCTTGCGCAGTTTTTTCTCCGTGGTAATGCGTATGCTTGACGGCGATATGCCGGTGATGGCCAGTCCTGACGGCAGGCTGATGTCCGAGCTATTAACCCTGATGCTTGTTTGGCCTTCTTTAGTTTTGGACGCATCCAGTTCCGCCGTAAGATCAAGCTTGGATGGTGGCGGGCTCAGGCTGGACAGTGACTTCAACTGTACGTTCACCTCTTCTGGCGCGGTCTTCAACAGTATCAGTCCTTCCGGGATACCATGCAGGATCACCGGTGCGGTTACGGTTGTTATCTGTCCCTGGCGAGTCGTTATCAGTGCCCAGAAAACGCACACACAAAGTAAAAGTGCCACTTTGGGGAGCAGGTTGGCAAAAATCTTCTCGCGAATGGATATACTGGGAGCCGGTTTGTCGCTATGGAACAATTCGTCGAGGGCCGCGATCAGTTCAGGGGTGGATTCCATAAGCCGCAGCTTTCCCGCCGTGACCAGCGAGACCTCTCCCCGCTCTTCGGAGACGACCACGATTACGGCGTCGCAGCGTTCCGATAGTCCGAGTGCCGCACGGTGTCTTGTTCCCAGGCTCTGTGGAATGTCCGGACTGATAGAGAGCGGAAGGTGGCAGGAAGCCAGAGCGATGCGACCGTCCTTGATCAGCGCCGCGCCGTCATGAAGAGGGGCTCCGTCATAAAATATTGATTCGAGCATCTGAGGGGAAATTTCGCAGTCAAGCTGTACGCCGTTTGATACAAGTTCGTTCAAGGGTTCGTTGCGCTGGAATACAAGCAGTGTCCCGGTTCGTCTGGAGGCCATCGAAAAAATGGTTTCGGCGATTTCCTGAAACTGCCCTTGTTGGTTCTCCTGGTTGCTGTCCAGCATGTGGCGCAGCAGGCTGAAACGATAGAGGGCCTGGCGGATCTCGGCCTGAAACACAACTATAATTAAAATGATGAGAACCGTGCCCAGCTCCTGCAGAACCCAGCTGGTCATGTACAAACCAAGAAAACGGGTGGCGAAGTATATCAGCGTAACAACGCCCAGACCGAGCAGCACCTGTATAGCGCGTGTCCCGCGGAACCATGTATAAAGCTGATAGAGGAGAAATGTCATGATCAGGATGTCGGCGATATCCTGTATGCGAATGTTTGGTGCCACGACCGCGGTACTCCTGATGTGAGTTTGATTTTTACTGGTTAATGCCGGTTAGATTGTGCTATAAAGAGCAGTTGAATTTATACCATTTAAATAATTCAAAAGGTAGCAGAAACATATGTTCAGACTTTCCGATAAAGGCGAGAAAATTCAGCAGATGTTTGGCGCAATCGCGCCGAAATACGACTTTCTTAACCGGCTTTTGAGCTTTGGCATCGACCGGCGCTGGCGTAAAAAAGCTGTGCGCCTGCTGAAGTATCGCGAGGGGTCCCGTATTCTGGATGTGGCAACCGGCACAGGAGATGTGGCGCTGGAAATAGCCCGCAGTACCCCCGCGTCGGTCAGGATTACCGGCGCTGACTTCTGCAGGGAAATGGTGGAACTGGGTGAAGTCAAGGTAGCGGCATCACCTTATGCATCGAGAATCGATCTGAAAGTTGCTCCCTGTGAGGATCTGCCCTTTGCAAACGACACCTTCGATTCGATCACGATCGCCTTTGGAATCAGAAACGTGGTGGACAGAAAGCTGGGCCTGGCGGAAATGTGGCGGGTATTGCGGCCTGGCGGCAGAATGATCATTCTGGAGTTTTCAACGCCGAAATCCCAGCTTTTCCGCCAGATATACTACTTTTATTTCCGCCGTTTGCTGCCGATTGTCGGCGGACTCTTTTCTCGCTACAACGCCTACAAATATCTGCCTGATTCGGTGTTGGAGTTTCCTTCCCACGAAGAGTTCTCCCGTATGATATCCGAGGCTGGTTTCCGCAATCTACATATTCATGAGCTGACCTTCGGGATTGCAACGATTTACGCGGGAGAAAAAGAATAGCAGTGCGACTCTACCAAATTGAATGCCGGATGGTTTCTACGCCTTGAAGCGATTCTCCGTGCCGGCGATCAAACGCCGGATGTTTTCATGATGTCTCAGTATCACAATCACCGCAATAATCAGCGTAACGGTAACCAACGCCCTGTTTCCCCCTCTCAGTGCGACTGCAACGGGCATGATTGCCGCAGCCGCGATCGAGCCGAGTGAAACATAACGCCAGGAAGACATGATCGCCGCAAACACCGCGATGGCAATTGCAACTGCCATCGGCGCAAGAGCCAGAAATACTCCCAGTGCCGTTGCTACTCCTTTGCCCCCTTTGAATTTGAGGAACAGCGAGAAGACATGTCCGCAGAATGCGGCCAAGCCGACCCAGGCAGCAAAGTCAGGAGGAAGAGAGCTGTATTTAACGGCCAGCACCGGTATCAGCCCCTTCAGGCAATCGCCTGTAAGTGTCATTGCTCCGACTTTGCGGCCGACCGTGCGATACAGGTTGGTCGCGCCGATATTGCCGCTTCCTTCCTTACGCACGTCGATGCCGTATGCCTTGCCAAGCAGAAGTCCTGTAGGGATCGATCCCAAAAGGTAGGCCAGCGCAACAAGTGCCGCCAACATGCCAGATTCATGTCCGGTCATTATCTATAACCCCGCAATTATTTTCCATCCTTCCGGCCCTCTGGCAAGCTTGATATGTTCCGAACCGTCCAGTGCCAGTTCCTTTCCGCGAGCAGATATCTTCATGCGATATGTTCCCGAAACTTCGGCACGGTTTCCGTGTATTGATATTGTATGTTCCACGGGTTGATAGGAGAGTTTCTCGACGTTATTGAAATTGCTGGCGATACTTTCCCTCAGACGCGGAAAATCCTTGCCCTTGTCGCTGTAGTCGGGAGATACCGACGAAAGGTATAATGAAATGTCGCGGGAGTTCAGCGCTCTGGAGCGGGACTCAATTATCCGGGCTATTGCCAGGCGGTCTTTCTCCTGCACGCCGCAGCCGGATAAGAGAACCATGCTCAAAGCCAGCATGTAAGCCAAACGGCGCAACACTAAAAGAACGAATCCATTGCCTTGTTGGCGTCTGTTATGAAGGCACTTCCGGGGAATTCGGATGAGAGCTTGCCGAAAACCTCGCGCCCTTTAGATTTCTGCCCATCCTCCAGATAAGATCTGCCCAGGTAGTACAGAACTTCGTCGCGCCTTGCCAGATCGGGGTAGGCTTTGAGAGCCTCTTCGAAGCGTCCGATGGCTGACTTGTAGGCGCCGGTTTTCAAATAGAAACGTCCGACATATATTTCGTACTGCAACTGCTTGTCCCTGCAGTCGCGTATCTTCTCCTGGACTTCGCCGAGTTGTTCGCCGGTCGGGTACAACTTGAGATACGACTCGAAAATGGTTAGAGCGTTCTTTACCGGAGTCTGGTCCGTGTCGATACTGTTGATCTGCTTGTAATAGCTCATGGCCTGGCGGAAGAGAGCAAAGCCCGCTTTATCGTGGCTGGGGTGAAGTTTGCGAAAGTCCTCGTAAGCGGTTGCGGCTTCTATATAATCCCCGTTGAGGAAGTAGGCATCCGCGATTTGCAATTCAGCCTGGGTGATCAGTTCCGGCGACTGGTAGCTTTCCTTGACCTTTTTCCACTGTGCGATGGCTTCCTCATACCTGCCCCTCTGGTAAAAACTTTCACCCTCCTTATAGAGGGTGTCGGAGGATTTGTTCAGCTGTTGATTCGTGGCACATCCCTGCATCAGCGCCGATGCAAGGATCAGTGAAGTGATAAGACCGGATACTTTCTTCATGAATTCCTCGTGTGGTTTACAGTTGTGGTCAGCGCTTTTATGCAATGCCAGCGCCAAGCTGGTCTGCCAGCAATCTGCCGATTATGTCGTGATTCAGCCATAAGACAGGCGCGGAAGGATTCCATGAGCCGTGCAGCATCAGTCTGCCCGTGGACAGGAATACAATTCGTGACAACTCGGCGCAAACCAGCTGTTTCTGATCCTTGTGCATGCCCATCAGTTCCGCCGAACTGGCCAGCATCAGTTCCGCCTGTTCACGTGTGTTGGGTTGTGGCCAGGTTGCGAAGTCAAGGATCCCTTCCAGGACCGGAGACGAAAGATAGGCGTCGGCCCTTTCAAGCAGGTGCGCCATGGTTTCGCCATCTTTCAGCATGGACTGGCAGCGGGCTTCGATCGGTGCGGCAACGCTCTCGCCGGCTTCCCGGCTGATTGCGGTGATCAGCGGGTAAAGGGATATTTCAACCCCCAGAAAGAGGGCGCTGGAGTTGGTCTGGATTTCCGGACAGTTGAAGACCGTAGCGGAAATGCCATTGGATGTTGCCTGCTCGGCGATGCTCTCAAGCCGCATCTTGGCAATGCCCTGAACGTATGGGGTGTATGACTGCCAACGATACTCGCCGCCTACCAGAATGCCGGTGCCGTGGTATCCGTAGGCGGAGTAATTTACTCTTGCACCGGATGCCGCGGAGCGTTCGCGCAGTCCGGATGTTTCGTCGATCAGGTAGCGGAAAGTGTCGGCGGTGACTTCATTGAAGCTGGTATCGCACAGGCGGCCCAGCTTGCAGTTCCAGAAAGCTTCAGATGACAGGTACTTGTCTCCGGTGCCCTTGAAAACACGATTCAGCAACGGCATGAAGACCCTGGCACGGGGAATCCCGCCGGCCATGGAATGGGCCAGTAAAATATTGGCGCTGGCAGGGATGCGGGTTTCCAGTTCTTTGGCCACCTGCGAGATTGCCGCGCGAAAACGTGCTGTACCCGCGGAACAGGCTTTCTCGATGAGCCCGTCCGGGAAACTGATCGAGTCCCAATCGTCGGGGCGTGCTTTTTTCAGCAGTTCGGAAATCGAAGGCTGGCCATCAACTGATTCCATGTCAAAGCCGGCTTCCAATGGAACGTTGATGACCGGGCCGCCGAGAAGCGACTCGGCTTCGGCCAATTCGCCGGCATTCAACTGGCGCAATGTGCCGTCGCTGTCGCGGCGTCCCACGGTGGTTCCGATCACGTTCATGCCGATTCGCCTGGCCTCTTCAATCAGGCCGTTGGCGTAGCCGCGTCCGAAAAGTTCACCCACCAGCACCAGCACATCTCCGGCTTTATATCGGCCTGTTTCAGGCAGTTGTGTCATTGGTAGATATTCTGTCATCAAATCCTCCAGCATGATAAATACAATAGTACTGTTTAACACGAACTGCACTCTCATGTGAACAGAAAAAGCTGCCGTGACATCAAAGGAGATACATGTTATCCTGTTGCAAAAATAGCGCGGGAGCGTACCTGATAGTGAACAATGATATAATTCTGCTTGGACACGGCAGCGGCGGCAGACTTTCCCACCAACTGCTGGATGAACTGGTTATACCGATCGTGAGCGGAATGGATGTTGCCGGACAGAACGACGCCGCGCTTTTGGAGCCCATCCCCGGCCGCCTGGCCTATACCACCGATTCATTCGTTGTAGATCCGATCTTTTTTCCTGGCGGAACCATCGGCAGCCTGGCTGTGCATGGCACGGTCAATGATCTGGCCATGATGGGAGCCAGGCCGCTCTGGCTGAGTGTCGGCCTGATCATCGAGGAAGGTTTCAGCCGGGCCGAGCTGAAGACGATTCTTGAAGACATGCGTCAGGCGGCCGATGCGGCCGGTGTGCGTATCGTCACCGGTGATACCAAGGTCGTTCCGCGCGGCAAGGCCGACAAGATCTTCATAAATACCTCCGGCATCGGCGCAGTGGAACATCAAATCACGATCCACGGCGCCAACGCCAGGGTTGGAGATGTGATAATAATCAGCGGTACGATTGGTGATCACGGCATTGCGGTAATGGCCGGTCGCGAAGGGCTTGAAGTCGGCACTGATATCGTCAGTGACTCGGCGGCACTGAACGGTCTGGCAGCGGATATAATTGCCGCGGTGGGGGACTCCCTGCATGTTCTGCGCGATCCCACCCGTGGCGGCGTGGCTACCACCATCAAGGAGATCGCCCAGCAGTCCGCGGTGTCGATTACACTGCGTGAAGAGGCCTTGCCGGTTAATCCGGCCGTGCGCGGAGTCTGCTCTATTTTGGGGCTGGATCCGCTTTTTGTCGCAAATGAAGGGAAACTGCTGGCGTTTGTGGCGCCGGATGCCGCGGATTTGGCCCTGGCGGCCATAAGGCGTCATCCACTCGGCGCCAACGCCGCAGTTATCGGCGCGGTCGAAGAATCACCTGCGGGCCGGGTCCGGATGGAAACCGTGGTCGGCGGTATGCGGGCGGTGGAGATGCTGTCCGGGGAACAGCTGCCGCGCATCTGTTAAACTACCAATTGCGGTATACTTATCAGGGGATTTTGGTCATGGCAAAGGAAAAAACTCCCGTAACCGCGGCTGTGCGGATGCTGCGAGCCGAAAAGGTGAATTTTACGGACCATCTCTACGCCTACCAGGAAAAGGGCGGTACTTCGAACTCTTCACGTGAGCTTGGAGTCGATGAACACGCCGTCATCAAGACCCTGGTGATGGAGGATGAAAGCAGGCAGCCGATGATCGTTCTGATGCATGGCGACCGGCAGGTGTCAACCCGTGAGCTGGCCAGAATTATCGCCGCGAAACATGTTTCACCATGTTCTCCTGATATTGCCCAGAAACACACCGGTTACATGGTGGGTGGAACCTCGCCCTTCGGGACACGCCGCCAGATGCCGGTATATATGGAAAAAACCATTGCCGGTCTGCCGAAAATTTACATCAACGGCGGCAAGCGCGGGTATTTGGTCGGCATCGAACCGGGAGAGCTGATCAGGGTCTTGAAACCGACCGAAGTTGCGGTTGGTACCGAATCGTAAGGTAAAAGTTGTTTTCTGAGTTTTTCCGGAAGATAATTAGTTTGTCAGCACACTAATCCTGTTTATCAGGGTCGGGAAAGGAATCGGGATGATCAGAAAAGCCAAAATAGGTGATGTAAAAGATATTCAAAAGTTGTTGATGACCTTTGCCAATCGGGGAGACATGCTCTCCCGTTCGCTGTCCGAAATATACGAGTCATTGCGTGATTTTTATGTTTTTGAGGAAGAGGGCAAGCTGCTGGGAACCGCCGCGTTGCACATTGTCTGGGATGATCTGGCTGAGGTACGCTCGGTGGCCGTTACAGAGGATGCCGGCCGCAAGGGGATCGGCAGCCAGCTGGTGCAGGCCTGCATCGCTGAAGCCCGGCAGATCGGACTGAACCGGGTGTTCTGTCTGACATACAAACCGGAGTTTTTCGGCAAGCATGGATTTCGTCTGGTGGATAAGGCGGAACTACCTCACAAGGTTTGGGGTGACTGCATCAAGTGTGCAAAATTCCCCGATTGCGACGAGAATGCGATGATACTTGACCTGTGAGTTGACTGGGGGCGTTTGCGGTCCTTGAAATTATGACATCAAACCTGATCCTGTCCCACTGAAACCATATTTCTACCTCTTCTTTTACTTTCGTACATAAGCTTGTCGGCCCGTGCCATCAGTGTGTCGGTTGCGTCACCAACCCGGGCCAGCGTGGCCCCTATGGAAACGGTGGCGCTCATGGTTTCCCCGTTATCCATCGTCAGGGTTGATTTTTCCACCAGCCTGAGAAAACGGTCGGAGAGCTTGAGCAGATCGCTCTGTTTCACGTTAATCAGAAGAATCACGAATTCCTCGCCTCCCCAACGCCCGATTATGTCAAAAGAGCGCAGGCTGTTTGCGAGGGTGGCGCTGACCATTCTCAAAATACGGTCTCCTACTGCGTGGCCGTGAGTATCGTTGATCACTTTGAAATGATCTATATCGATGAATACAACAGCAAAGGGGAAACCGTAACGCTTAAGCTCTTCAAGCCGCGCGGTTATGTTGATTTCCACGAAGCGCCGGTTGGCTATTCCGGTCAGCGGGTCGTGCATCGCCATTTCCTGCAGTTCTTCAAGCCTCTGGCGCATCACGTAACGGGGGGAGTTGCCGCTGTATATTTCAACCGCTATTACAAAATGCTGCCCGACCTCCCGTACCGGAGCAATTCTGATGGATATGGGCAGCAGATGCCCTTCCTTGTGGCAGATGTAGGCTTCAACCTCGGTCAGGGTGGCCGAATCAAGCACTTTACGGATAGGGCAGGCGTCAAATACGCATAGTTGATTGCCATGTTTGTCGAGCGGTTTGAAAATATCGCAATAGCTTCTGTCCAGTACATCGGACGCGCTGTAGCCGGTCAGTTTTGCCGCGCCTTTGTTCCAGTAGGTTATTGTTCCGTCCTTATCAACAAAGAAAATACCGTCATATAAGTTGTCAAGCACCTCGCGGTAAAAGTCTACTGTTTCAAGCATGTCCGGCTCCCTCTGGCGATAGGCTGATGCACAATAACACTTCGATAATACTAATACAATATGGAAACAACACTAAAAAATGCGGTTTTCCAAGTATGTTGAAATCAGCCTGTTTGGTTCATTGAACCGCATTGGTAACCCTCCAGGTCCAGGGCTATCCGTTTAAATCCCGCTGAGTGAAAAAAACCACAAACAGCCGTACGAATATCCACTTCCATAAAACGCTTCATGTCAGCATCCTCCAGTTCGATTCGCGCGGTTTCGTCATGCACACGCACCCGAAGCTGGCCGAATCCCAGGTTCCGCAGGAAATCCTCACAATTTTCCACCATTATCAACTGATCCTCCGTTATCCGGACTCCATGGGGAAAACGGGTCAGAAGGCAGGCCATGGCCGGCTTGTTCCAGGTCCGCAATCCAAGGCGACGACTCATTTCCCTGATGTCGGCTTTTGTCAGCTCCGCTTCCAGCAGTGGGCTGCGCACTCCCAATTCCTGCAGCGCCCGGCGTCCGGGACGATAATCATCAAGATCGTCGCTGTTGCTGCCGTCTGCCAGCCAGGAGAAGCCGTTTTCCCCGGCAATCGACCGGCAAATTCCGAAGATGGTCTGTTTGCAGATATAGCAACGGTTGGGAGGGTTGTTCTCGATGGCGCCCAGGTCCAGTTGTCGCGCATCGTATAATATATGTCTCGCGCCGATTTCTTCGGCCAGATGACGGGCTTCCGACAGTTCCGTGCGGCTATGAAAGGGAGCCTGGATTGTAATGGCAATTGCCCGATCCTGCAGTTCATCGACTGCTGCCTTGAGCAGTAAGGTCGAGTCCACGCCACCGGAGAAAGCCACCATGACAGAACCCATTTCACGCAGGAGTCGCTTCAGCTTATCGTATTTATGATCCGGCATTTCGTTTTCCTTCGCTTATTAACCCTGATACACAGGATAAGTGCGTTAAAGAAGTTATTTTCTGCCAGAAAAATAGCAGAAAACAACTTCTAACTTACTAAACTAAAAACGCCCCGTCAGGGGCGTAATAGTGTTGCAAGCATGGCTCCGGTAGTTAAATGTAATACATGACGCGATGATCGGTCTCTTTCTTGATGCCCATGTCATGGGCGCGCTGGCAGAGGGTCTGCAGGGTCAGGCCGGAGAAGAGTTGGTTGAGAAGTGTATTTGCGTCTTCCCAGACGGATTGAGTGATGCATTTACCCTCGAAGGGACATTCGGCCTTGCGTTTGCGTTTCTTGGTGGTTGCACCGGCGCAGTCCACCAGCAGTATATCCTGCTCGGTGGCGTTGAGGATATCAAGCACGGTAATCTGGTCGAGGCTTTTGGCGAGACAGTAGCCACCTTTTGGGCCACGCTTGCTTTTGAGAATTCCGGCTCGTTTAAGGTTTTGAAAAATCTGTTCGAGATAGCGTGGAGAAATCTGTTGCCGCCGTGAAATATCCTGGATTTGGGCTGGCATGCTACCGCTGTTGTAGGCGATATCAAACATGGCTCGCAGTCCGTATCTGCTTTTGGTTGAGAGGCGCATGGAATTCTCCCTGTCTGGAATTTAAACAGGAAGATGATTACTGAATCACACCGTGGCTGTCAAGAAAATTTGCACAAAATCGGCATATTCTACGGATAATATGTGGAGAAAAAGTATGAAAACATTTTTATCCGGCAGTGCGGGCCACGGTAACGACCATTACCGACAAAGCGCCGGCATTTTTCAGCTCCTTGGCACATTCATTGACGGTGCTGCCGGTGGTCATTACATCATCCAGCAGCAACACCCGCCTGTTCAGAATAGCTTCCGGGCAGGCGACAGCAAAGGCGCCCCTGACATTTCTTCTCCTCTCTTCCCCGGAAAGTTCGATCTGCGGTTCAGTCTCCCGGATTCTGGCAAGTGTTCCGGTCTGCATCGGGATTGACAGGTGCGTGGAAAAGACTTCTCCCAGCAGTACCGCTTGATTGAAACCACGACTCTGCAACCGCTTGCGGTGCAAAGGCACCGGAATTATCACATCCGGTCGGTGCAGGGTTATGAAAGCGGTGAGCCCTTCCAGTGCCAACAGAGCCAGAGGCCGGCGCAGATGAGTCTTGTAACTGTACTTGAATGCATGGATAATCTCCCGGGCAGGCCCCTGATGAAGAAGATGGGCGCGGGCTGAGTCGAAGTGCGGGGGATTGGCCAGGCACTGGCCACAGATGTGATCGTCTCCGGCGCCTGCAAACGGAATCCCGCAAACAGTACACAGCGGCGACAGGGCCAGCGGCATCCTGTCGCGGCAGTCGGCACAGATATGGATGTTCCCGGCATCCGCAATGAATGATCGGCAGATATGGCAGAGAGGTGGGAATAAGAAGTCGAGCAGCGAGGGAATCAGCCGTTTCATATCCGGCTCCGCTTACAATGGAAAATCCTGCCGGCATGCGGAAGCCCAGCAGGATTTTCCATTCCGTCCAATTGCGATAAGCCGGATCAGCGGGGTGAAGTCCGGCTTTTTAGAATCCGAGTTCGGCATTGACCACAAGCACATGAAAGTCTGTCAGGCGCGGTTTGCGGTCGATGATCGACGTTGCCCGGCAGATGCGGTCCGGTGAGTTGCAGTCGCTGCAGAAGCCGGTCCTGGCGCAGGGGGTGTTGTAGTTGAGGCGTTTGGCGTTGGGCGGAGTCGCATGGTTCTTGATCCGCATGATCGCATCCCGGATTCCGCCATCCACCAGCTTGTTGCGGCCGGCCACAACGATCACCTTGCGCGGCCCGAAGATCATCGAGGCCACGCGATTGCCGACCCCGTCTATATTGACCAGTTCACCGGAGAGGGTCAGCGCGTTACTGCCGGAGAGAAACAGGTCGCAGGTCAGTTGACTGCGCATCACCTCCAGCTTTTCGTCACGCGACAGTGACGGATGGGCATGATTGAGGATCTGTTTGCCCAGGTCGCGCAAACGGGCCTCTACCCCCATGCCGACTATCGACATCGAACCGCCGAAGCCGACCGTTTTAGCATCGGCCGCTTCGGAAACGATGTAATCGGCCGCATCCTGCGGCGTCGCGCAATAGCGCGTAGTGAAGCCGTTGTTGCCGAGCGACTCGACCGCTTTCAGGCACTTCTGCTCATGTGTCCAGTACGATAATTCTTCCGTGGTTCCCATATCGGCCTACTTTACCGTTTTGACCGATTTGATCAGAATCGGCGTTTCCGGCATGTTCTGGAAGACCATGTTGACATTTTGGGTCTTGGCCGAGACGATCCTGTCAACCACGTCCATCCCCTCCACAACCTTGCCGAAAACCGCATAACCGGAGCCATCCGGGCTGGGGCGGTTGAGCATGTCGTTATTGACTACGTTGATGAAAAACTGGGCGGTGGCGCTGTCCGGAGCCGATGTTCTGGCCATCGCAATCGTGCCGCGGTCATTTTTCAGGCCATTTGCAGCTTCGTTCTTGATGGCCGCCCTGGTGGGTTTCTGCTTACGATCGGCGGTGAACCCGCCCCCCTGGGCCATGAAGCCGGGTATGACGCGGTGGAAGATGGTTTCGTTGTAAAATCCGGCGGCGGCGTATTCGAGGAAGTTCTTGACGCTGATCGGCGCGGCCTTCTCGAAAAGTTCTATTTTGACGCTACCCAGGCTGGTATCCATAACCACGACCGGGTTTTTTTTCACTTCGGCGCATGCAAATCCCGCCAGCATGCAAACAACCGCGACTGCGCCCAACAATTTTTTCAGCATGACAACCTCCTGATGTGATTAATGCGCCTGACTATACGGGAAGATGTTCCTGAAATCAATACCGTGAGCCCAGTCATGCTCTCAACAAGGCTTATCAGGGGAAATCCATGGAAAAGGTTGTGCCGCCTTCGGCGCTGCCGCGCACGGCAATCGTGGCATTATGGGCTGCCACCAGTTCCTTGACGATGGCCAGTCCCAGTCCGAGACCCTCTCCGCGCCCCTTGTGAAAACGCTCGAAGATGTACGGTATCTCCTGCGGATCAATGCCGCAGCCGTTATCCGCAACTTCCAGGCAGACGCCGTGCTCCCGCCCAAAAGCGCTGAGCGAAACCCGTCCGCCTATATCAATCGCCTTGAGCGCATTGGTCAGCAGGTTGATTACGATCTGGCTCAGGCGGTCCGGATCGGCTTTCAGAACCAGATTGTCGGGACAGTCCAGCAGGATCACGGCGTTTTTGTCTGAAAACATCTTTTCGAAGCGTCCGGTAATCGCCGCCAGAAAAGACTTGAGGTCGATCCGTTCTGGTCGCAGATTCAATGCGCTTGATTCGGCCCGGGTCAATTCGTCGAGGCCGTTCAGGATCGCCGTCAGGCGTGCCGCTTCGTCGTGCATCGACTGCAGCCCCTCGCGACTTGTCGGTAACACGCCGTCGATCATACCTTCAAGTTCACCTGAGATGATTGCCAGCGGCGTGCGCAGTTCATGCGCCGCCCCGGAGATCAACCGCCTCCGCAGCTTCTCCTGTGCTTCCAGGGACTCGGCCATGCGATTGAAGCTTTCGGCCAGTCTTCCGATTTCGTCATTCCCCGGAACGGCGACACGCCGGGCAAGATTGCCATCGGCGATGTCGCCGGCGGCATCCGCCAGTTCGAGTACCGGATTTGCCAGCCTATGGGACGCCATCAGGCTCATGACAATGGCCACAAGTCCCAGCAGCGCCAGTGATGCTGCCAGAAAACGGTTGGATGACCTGATAAAATAATCTTCCTTCAAGGGATTCAGCAAGCGTACATCCAGGCGTCCGATTTCTCCCCCTTTCAGAAACAGCGGGTAGGGGACATAATCTCCGCTCACCGAATCAGGGTAATAATCGCTGACTTCCAGAACTCGCTTGCGCATCAGCGGAGTAAGCAGGTCAATCGCATGGCTGGTATCGAGCAACATGGTTCCGGAGTTGTCGAAAATGCGGGCCTCGACTCCCATCTGCAGCCCCCACGCCAGATCGATTGCCATTGCGTCCCTTTTCCAGGAACCGTTGGCATCGTAGCTCCCTTCCAACTGGGCAATTACCCGTTGGATCCGGTCCTGGGATTCGCCGTCCATATAGTGTTTGAAATCGCTGATGATGAAGCCGCGCAAAAGTACCGCGGCCGACAGCGCAACCGCCACCACCGCCAGAAACAGGATCAGGAACTTGCAGCGCAGATTACAGCGCATCGCGCTCCCCGCAGAAAAGGTAGCCGACACCGTAAACTGTTTTCAAGTACTCCGGGCGGCGGGGCTCGGCTTCGATCTTCTGGCGCAGGTTCTTGATGTGGGCGTCGATGCTTCGCTCGTATCCTTCAAAGTGATAGCCGAGCGCTTTGGAAACCAGTTCGTCGCGGGTAAAGGTGCGATGGGGAGCGGATGCCAGGGTGAAAAGCAGTTTGAACTCGGTGGGAGTGATGGTCAGGGCCTGACCGGATTTGCTGATTTCATGCCGCCTGCTGTCCAGAATCAGCGCGCCGTTGTTGAAAGAGAGCGGCAGTGATGAGGACGTCACCCCGTCATAGCGTTTGAGAACCGCTTTAAGTCTGTAGACCAGTTCACGCGGACTGGCCGGCTTGACCACATAATCATCGGCCCCCAGCGCAAAACCGGCGATGCGTTCTTCTTCGGCGGATTTTGCCGTCAGCATGATCACCGGGATGTCCCCCAGCGCCTTGATGTCCTGGCAGAGTTCCTCGCCGCCGCCATCCGGCAGCCCCAGGTCCAGGATTACCGCCAGCGGCGTTTCCTCATCCAGCTTGCAGAGCGTTTCGGCCACCGACGATGTGTGCGTAACCCGGAAGTCTGCACCTTCCAGGTAGGCCCGGACTATTCTGGCGAGTTTCTGGTCATCTTCAACAATCAGGACTGGTGGCAGCACTTGGAAAGACCTCGGGAGAATCGGTCGGGCCGGTTGTCAGTATATGGAACGGATACGTCCGGAACGTTTGTCGATGATAACACGATCAATGATCGCTCCGGAATTGTTTTTCACGTCGGCTTCAAAGCGCCACGGTCTTTCAATGATGTCTGAGATTGTCACTTCCTGGCCGGAAAAATAAGCGCTGAACAGCCTGATGGCGTCCTCGGCGGAGCGAACTTCGCGGCGGGCGCCATACCAGTCCCCCTTGCGCTTGCCGCAGCGCCTCTGATGGTCCGGCCGGCATTCACCGCCCCTGTTGCGGCACCATTCACGGTCCTTGGCGCAGTTGTTTTCGGCGTCAGCGGCATGGCTGCCGTTGACGCAGGCGAAGCTGACCAACAATGCCGATATTATGAAAAAAAAACGGATCATAAAACTCTCGCGGAATGCCGGCGGCTTGCGGGATTTAAGGTCCTCGCAGGCCGCCTGGGTGGAACATCAATAGATCACCTGTTGTTACATGGGCCGAAACAGTCTCCGTACTGCCCGTTGCCGCAGTTACGTCCCTTGCCGTCTTTTTGGAAACATTCTCCGTCACGTAAACCCCTGTCCGGCATCCCGCTCTGGATTCTGATTTCGTTGATTTTGGCCTGGATGCCCTTGATCTCCGCTTTAAGCGCCGTGATCTTGGCGTTGTCAGGTGTAGCCTTGAGGTTCTCGCGCTGGACTTCAAAGCGTTTCAGCATCATATCCTGACGCAGGTCGATCGTGTTCTGGTGAAAGGTCCGCTGCTGTTCGGTTTGCGCCCCGGATTGGGCACAGTCGCCGCAGCCGCTGTTCATGCCGCCCCTGTGCCTGCCGGCCTGGGCCGTGCCTGCGATGACCAGTGCCAGCGCTATTGCCGTCAGTGTTGCCGTGATCTTTTTCATGGATACTTCCTCCCCTGTAATTTTTGAATGATTGCAGCATATCGAATAATTGAGAAGCAGTTGTGATGGAATTGTGAACAAATGTGAAGAAACTTGTTTACTTCACCGTTCGTACCAGTTCCGCCAGGCAGGAGATGAAGGCCGGAGAGCTGTTGAGCGCTTCCGTGCGCCGGAAATCAACGATGCCCAGGGAAGTCGCTTCTTCCCGGTACTGGATGTCGATTTCGTAGAGGGTTTCGATATGGTCTGACACAAAGGAGAGCGGCACCATCAGCAGCTGTTTGCAGCCGGCGGAGGCCAGTTCGGAGATTTTATGTTCAGTTGATGGTTCCAGCCACTTGACCGGGCCGGCGCGGGACTGGAATGCCAGGTGGTGCGAGATGCCGCCGAAGCGCTCCATGGTCAGCCTGACAGTGGTACGGATATGGTCGAGGTAGGGGTCGCCGGAGTCTATGAACGACTGCGGCAGGCCGTGGGCCGAGAACACCAGCTGCACCTTGCCGCGGTCGCTGAAACCTGCCAAGCCCTGTTCGATCTTTTCTGACAGGGCCGATATATAGAGCGGATGGTCGTAGAAATTGCGAATGTATCTCAGATCGAGTTTAGTGCCAGTCTGAACCAGCGCCCGCTCCAGTTCGTTGATGCTGGAACCGACCGTGGCGCGGGAGTAGTGCGGATAGAGCGACAGCGCGATGACCCTGGTGATACCCTCCCGGCTGATCGCTGCCAACGCCTCGGCGGTAAACGGTTTCCAGTAACGCATCGCCACAAAACAGCGATAGTTGTCTCCCAGTACCTTTTGCAGTTCGGCGGCCTGTTGTTGGGTCAGTTCCCGGATCGGCGATTTTCCGCCGATCTTCTTGTAATATTCCGCTACTTTCTTCGAGCGGCGGCGCGAGATGAATCGAGCAATCGCTGGCTGCAGAAAAGCCGGGCCGATGCGGATAATATCGCGATCTGAGAACAGGTTATAGAGAAAGGGCTGGATGGCGTCCAGCGAATCAGGCCCCCCCATCTGGAGCAGCAGTACCGCGGTCTTATCGGACATGAATCAGGCCCTTATCATGACCAGCAGCATCTTGAACTGCTTGACCGCTTTCAGCTCGTGGGGAATGTTGGCCGGCATGATGATCATCTGCCCGGCGGAAACGGTATGCGGCTCGCCATTGATCGTCACTTCCGCCTCGCCATCCACAATCTGCACAAAGGCGTCATAGGGCACGGTGTGTTCGCTCAATCCCTGTCCGGCGCCAAATGAAAATAACGTAACTGTTCCGATCTTCTTGTCGATCAGCGTTTTGCTGACCACCGAACCTTCATTATAAGCCACCAGATCACTCATTGTCAGAGCGTTGCCGATCAGTTCCATATTAGTTTCCTCCCTGTTTAGCCTGATAATAGCTCCTGCCACCATCACTGGCAACAGAAAGAATCACGACAGCTCAATCAGGGAATTTGATAGCAGACCGGTCGAAATTGAGTGCTATACATAATAACGATGGAATGAACAGTAATGATTCAATATACTAATTTGACTTATGCTTAAATAACTCTCATATTGTTCGGGTACAGCAGGGCATGTAGCTTAGATGGTAGAGCAGCCGACTCTTAATCGGCAGGTCGTTGGTTCGATCCCAACCATGCCCACCAATAACAAAAAACAAAAGGCCGGAAGCTTTCGCTCCCGGCCTTTCTTACTTCAGCGTTGCTGATGCTGATAACGTCATAAAAGCGGCGTTATCTTGTTACATCATTCCGCCCATGCCACCCATTCCGCCCATGCCGCCCATGCCGCCAGGCATACCGCCGCCCATGCCGCCGTCGTCCTTCGGCTTTTCGGCGATCAGAGCTTCGGTGGTCAGCATCAGGCCGGCGATGGAGGCCGCATTCTGCAGTGCGCTGCGGGAAACCTTGGTCGGATCGATGATGCCGGCCTGGATCATATCGACATACTCATCGGCAGCTGCGTCATAGCCGAATGCATCCTTGCCGTTTCTGACCTTGTCGACAACTATCGAAGCATCGATGCCGGCGTTTTCTGCGATCTGGCGGATCGGAGCTTCGAGTGAAGTTCTGATGACCTTGACGCCGAACTGCTGCTCGCTGACCAGGTCGAGTGCATCCAGAGCGCACATGGCGCGGATGTAGGCAACGCCGCCGCCGGGGACGATGCCCTCGTCAACAGCTGCGCGGGTTGCGTGCAGTGCGTCTTCAACGCGGGCTTTTTTCTCTTTCATTTCAACTTCTGTAGCAGCGCCGACTTTGATTACAGCTACGCCGCCAACCAGTTTGGCCAGACGCTCCTGGAGTTTTTCCTTGTCGTAATCGCTGCTGGTTTCTTCAGCCTGGGCACGGATCATCTTGACGCGGCCCTGGATAGCTTCCTCAACGCCGTTTCCGTCGATGATGGTGGTGTTGTCCTTGTCGATGGTGATGCGTTTGGCCTGGCCCAGCATGTCGATGGTGGTCTGCTCAAGTTTGAAGCCGACCTCTTCCGAGATAACCTGGCCGCCGGTCAGGATTGCGATGTCTTCCAGCATTGCCTTGCGACGGTCGCCGAAGCCCGGGGCTTTGACGGCGCAAACATTCAGAACGCCGCGCAGTTTGTTGACAACCAGGGTTGCCAGCGCTTCGCCTTCGATGTCCTCGGCGATGATCAACAGCGGACGACCGGATTTGGCGCTCATCTCCAGAACCGGGAGCAGGTCCTTCATGTTGGAGATCTTCTTGTCGTGGATCAGGATCATGGCGTTCTCGATCGAACACTCCATGCGCTCGGGATCGGTAACGAAGTAGGGGGAAAGGTAGCCGCGGTCGAACTGCATACCTTCGACGGTCTCCAGGCTGGTTTCCATGGCCTTGGCTTCCTCAACGGTGATTACGCCTTCCTTGCCGACTTTTTCCATGGCTTCGGCAATGATGTCGCCGATAGTCTTGTCGTTGTTGGCGGAGATTGTGCCGACCTGGGCGATTTCCTTGTGATCCTTGATCGGTTTGGAGATTTTTTTCAGCTCGGCCACGATGGCTTCAACAGCCTTGTCGATGCCGCGCTTGATTTCCATCGGGTTGTGACCGGCTGCAACCAGTTTGGAACCCTGCTTGTAGATGGCCTGGGCCAGAACGGTGGCGGTGGTGGTGCCGTCGCCGGCAACATCGGATGTCTTGGAAGCGACTTCCTTGACCAGCTGTGCGCCCATGTTTTCAAACTTGTCGTCCAGCTCGATTTCTTTGGCAACTGTTACGCCGTCCTTGGTGATCAGCGGAGCGCCGTAGGATTTGTCGATGACAACGTTGCGGCCCTTGGGTCCCAGTGTCACTTTAACGGTATCGGCGAGGATGTTGACGCCTTTCAGGATCGCGTTGCGTCCTTCCTGGTCAAACTTGATAATCTTTGCACCCATCTGTTATTCCTCCATGATATTTGGTTGTATTGTAGGGGCGATTCTTGTAATCGCCCGCCTATCGAATTCCGGTTAACGGGGAGAATACAAGATTCGCCCCTACGAAGCTTTATTCAACTACGGCCAGCAGGTCGTCTTCACGCATCATCAGGTATTCTTCGTTGTCAACCTTGATTTCTGTGCCGGCATACTTGCCGAAAAGAACCTTGTCGCCGACTTTTACATCCAGCGGCAGGACTTTGCCGTCTTCGGTCTTCTTGCCGTTGCCGACAGCCACGATCTCGCCACGCTGCGGTTTTTCCTTGGCGGTCTCCGGGATAAAGAGTCCTCCGGCTGTCTTCTGCTCCTCTTCCATTCTCTTGACAATGATGCGGTCTTGAAGTGGTCTTAAATTCATCTGTACTTCTCCTTTCTATCCTTTTGGTGGTGTTTTGGTAGAGACAGAATTAGCACTCGCCATGACTGAGTGCTAACACTCCCGGAATATAAACAGCGCCCTTGCAAAAATCAAGGGGTAAAAAATAAAAAATCCGCATTCGCACTTTGTCTTTGACTTTCATATGGCTGATTGCTACAAAACTCCCCATAAATGTTTCACCAAACGGTCTTGGTGCCGTGTCCCGCAAGGCACGGGTAAAAGGGAAGAGGGTGCAATTCCTTCGCTGTCCCGCAACTGTAAAAGGTGATGAAAGCCGCAAATAGCCACTGGGTAAACTGGGAAGGCGCGGCCGGTAAGATGACCCTGGAGCCAGGAAACCTGCCATTCCGATAATGTTTTGGGACCTCCGTGGAACGAGGGGCCGAAGCCAGATCGTATCCGCCAATCCGGTTTTCGAGCCCCAGTCCTCCCATGGACCGGGGCTTTTTTGATATGGAGGAGGGCATCATGGCACGGACAATACTGATCACGGGCGGGGCGCGTAGCGGCAAGAGCGTACTTGCGGAAAAACTGGCGCTGGAATTCGACGCTCCGCTCTGCTACCTGGCCACGGCCGAGACACTGGACGTCGAGATGGAGGAGCGCGTCCGTCAGCACCGGGAGAGGCGCGGAGCAGAGTGGCACACGCTGGAGGAACCGCTCGACCTGTTGCGGGCGCTTAAGGATTGCGATGGCCGCTACGGTGTGATTCTGGTGGATTGCATCACCCTCTGGCTATCCAACCTGCTGTTTGCCTATGAGAACCGGGAAGGGGATCCGGAAGAGTTGGTCCTGTCCGATGTCCGGCAATTTGCGGATGGTTTGCGGAAGCTTAAATCGACGGTGATCCTGGTCAGTAACGAGGTCGGCATGGGCATCGTACCGGAGAACCGTTTGGCGCGCCTCTACCGTGATATTGCCGGCAGGGCCAACCAGCAGCTGGCGGCTGCGGCGGACGAGGTGCATGTGGTGATCAGCGGGATACCTCTGAGATTGAAATAATCCGTAGGGGCGATCCTTGTGATCGCCCAAGATCCGGGCAAACACAAGGTTTGCCCCTACAAACCGGGAGAACAGACATGGATATCATTACCAATACACTCAATCGCATAAAGCCGGTCAGCGTCGAACTGCTGCAACAGGCTCAGTCCCGGCTGGATAACAAGACCAAGCCGCCCGGCTCGCTGGGGCGTCTGGAGGAGTTCGCCCGGCGGCTGGTGGCGATCAGCGGAGTCTCTGATCCTGATCTTTCCAGGAAGGTGATCTTCACCTTTGCCGCTGATCACGGCATCGTGCAGGAGGGTGTTTCACTCTATCCCAGCGAGGTGACGCGCCAGATGGTGCTGAACTTCCTGGCCGGCGGGGCCGGGGTCAACGTGCTGGCCCGCCATGCCGGGGCCGAGGTACGGGTGGTGGATGTGGGGGTCGATCATGATTTTGAAAATGTTCCTGGGTTGATCCACAGGAAGGTTGCCCGCGGTACCCGCAACTTTGCCAAGGGGCCGGCCATGAGCCGGGAAGAGACGTTGGCGGCGCTGAAGGTTGGCATCGATCTGGCCGACCAGTGCCGAGTTGAAGGGATCGGGCTGGTTGGCACAGGTGAAATGGGCATCGGCAACACCACGCCCTCTTCGGCCATCATCGGCGCCATTTCCGGCAAGACGGTGGCCGAGGTTACCCATCGCGGCACCGGCATCAGCGATATTGCCCTGTTGAACAAGATCAGGGTGATCAAGGAGGGGCTGGAAGTCAACCGGCCGGACGGGAATGATCCGCTGGATGTGCTGGCCAAGGTCGGCGGCCTGGAAATCGCCGCCATTGCCGGGCTGGTGCTGGGGGGCGCCGCCAACTCGATTCCGGTCGTGATCGACGGTTTCATCTCCACCGCCGGCGCGCTGATCGCCTCGGAACTGCACCCCCATGTGCGCGACTACATCTTTGCCGCCCACCAGTCGGTGGAAATAGGTCATCGTTTCATGCTGGAGCGGATCGGGGCCGAGCCGATCCTGGACCTGAACCTGAGGCTGGGGGAGGGGACCGGCGCCGCGCTGGCCATGACGCTGATCGAGGCTGGTGTCAAGATCCTGAAGGAGATGGCCACCTTCGAGCAGGCCGGGGTGACGCACTGAATCATGCATAATCAGGACCACCGAGATTAAAACCAAACAAGCCGGGTGATTGCCATGAAAACAACCAATACAAAATTGACCAGCAAAAAATCAGCACTCCCATCTATCAGGGAAGAAGCTTCCAGGGTTTCCTATACCCATAAACCGCTGAACATGGATGTTGACGAGTGGCAGCGATTGTTGCGCAAACAGTTCGGCGAAAAACAGGAGTTCGAGCTGTGCAATGTCGGCAACCACCCGTTGTTTTCCAATTTCCGTCTGACCAACCCTGCCAGCGGCAAGACCTATCGCCTGGCCATCCGAGGGGATCAGCCCGGGGACAATTTCTGCTCCTGCCCGGATTTCAGCATCAATACCCTGGGAACCTGCAAGCATCTTGAACTTGCCCTTGCTCGCCTGAAAAAACAGGATGGCGCGGCGGAACAGTTTGCTGCGGGGCATGATTCTCCTTTCTCCGAAGTCTACCTGAGCTATGGCATCAAGCGGGAACTCCGTTTCCGGCCCGGTTCTGAAGCCCCTCGCGGGTTTATTGCCCTTGCCCGGCGCTATTTTGACCTCGACGGAGTTCTCAAGGAAAAGCAGTTGCCGAAGATTGCCACGTTTTTGAAAGGGCTCTCCCGCTGACGGGAAGAGCATGAAATACGCTGCTATGATGACGTGCTGGCCTTTATCGCCGATTATCAGGATTCGGAGCACAACCGGGAGCTGGTCGCGGAGGAGTTTTCACAGGGAATAGACACTCCGCTCTTTGAGACTCTTCTGAAAACGCAACTTTTTCCCTACCAGCGGCAGGGGGCCTTGTTCGCTCTGAATGCGGGGAGGTGTATGATCGGCGACGACATGGGGCTGGGCAAGACCATCCAGGCCATTGCCGCATCCGAACTGATGAGACGGCTCTACAACATCGAAAAAGTGCTGGTTATTACTCCGACGTCCCTCAAGCATCAGTGGAAGAGCGAAATCGACCGTTTTACCGACCTAACGGCGGTGGTAGTCGAGGGGCTTAAACCTGATCGGAAATTGCACTACGCCTCGGAATCCTTTTTCAAAATTATCAATTACGAGATCGTCCACCGGGACCTTGACCTGATCAACGCCTGGCAGCCTGATTTGATCATCCTGGACGAGGCACAGCGGATCAAGAATTGGAAGACCCGCACTGCCAAGACAGTAAAATCCCTTATATCGACCTATGCCATTGTCCTGACCGGCACCCCGCTGGAAAACCGGATTGAGGAGTTGCATTCGCTGATGGAGTTTGTTGACCGCAATCACCTTGGGCCGCTCTACCGCTTTGTCCACAACCACCGGCTCACTGATGCCGACGGCAAGGTGATTGGCTATCGCGATCTCGACAAAATCAGGGCATCTCTCAAATCGGTTATGATCCGGCGTCGCAAAAACGAGGTGTTAAAACAGCTCCCTTCACGGGTGGATAAGAATTTCTTCGTACCGATGACCGATGAGCAGATGCGGATTCATGACGATTTTTCCGAAATTGTCATGAAGTTGGCGTCAAAATGGCGGCGTTTCCGTTTCCTCTGCGATGCCGATCAGAAACGGATGCAGATGGCGCTGGCCTGTATGCGCATGGTTGCCGACAACACCTGGCTGGTAGACAAGCAGACCCTGAACGGCCCCAAGCTTGAGGAACTGGAAATCATCCTCCAGGAACTGATCCAGGAGGGTAACGACAAGGTCGTGGTCTTCAGCCAGTGGCATCTCATGACCGATCTGGTGGCGAAGATGCTGGAGGGGAACGGCATCGGCTATGTCCATTTGAACGGCAGCGTGCCGTCAAAAGAGCGCAAAGGGCTGATGTCCCGCTTCCGCGACGACCCTGTCCTGCCGGGTGTTTCTTTCCACCGACGCCGGTGGGGTGGGGCTTAATCTGCAAAGCGGCTCGGTGCTGGTCAACATCGACATTCCCTGGAACCCGGCGGTGCTGGAACAGCGGATTGCCCGCATTCACCGCATGGGGCAGATTAAACCGGTGCGGATCATCAATTTTGTTTCACAGGGTTCCATCGAGGAGAGCATCCTGTCGCTGCTCAAATTCAAAAAATCACTCTTTGCCGGTGCACTGGACGAAGATGGCCTGGATCTGGTCATGCGGGAGAAATCCCAGATGGAACAGTTCATCACCTCGGTGGAAGAGGCGCTGTCAGGCCTGGACAGGGGAGAGGCTCACCGGAACGCAATCGTTGAAGAGGAGGAGAGCGCTGGCGCTGATGATGTTGTTGATGAGTCCGAGGAATCGCTGCAAGAGGAAGAACCGCCGCGGCCGATTATCGATCCGGGGCAGAAGGCGCTCAATGATCTGCTGGAAGGCGGCGCGCGTTTTCTGATGGGGTTAAGCCAGGCGATGTCGCCGAAAAAAGCAGGACAGGGAGCGGAGCCGGAGAGCGCTGGCGTTACGGTTGACTCCATTGTGCAGCGCTTTATCGCTAAAGACGAGGCGAGCGGCAAACCGTGCCTGAAGATTCCGATACCCGAACCGGAGGTGGTGAACTCGATCGTTTCGGGGTTGCAGCAGCTTTTCAAGAGTTTTTCCGGCGGAAGTAACCGGTGATTGGTTTGCGTGGCGCATTTGCAAATAAAACCGGAATTAAGTCGGGAAGCAGGGTCGATCTGTCCGAGGTTGAAGGGAAGCTCGTCATCACGCTGATTGAGCCTGAGTAGCCAACCCTGGATACGCTGCTGGCAGGAGTTACGGATGATAATCTTCACCATGAAGTAACCACCGGCGATGCAGTGGGAAATGAGACGTGGTAGCCGTGGATATGCCGTACACGCCTGCGTGAACCGGTCAATAAGATTTCATAGGAACAAAACGAAATATTTCCTGGCGCTATTGATAAATTGGACTTGTCTTTGGAATCCAGAATAAAGTGACTATATTCATTATTTCAGTAATCTTGGTGTGCATCGGATATTTCGGCGTCGCGAATAGAATCTTCAAAAAATATTAGGAAGGTCGGAGAAGGAAGATGGTGGAGCTTTTGGTATGACCCCGGAAGGGTCAGACGTGCTTCATCGGATGTTCCTTCATCCACTCCCTTAGTGCCTCGTTCATGCGGGTCTGCCACCCTTTACCCGTGGCCTTAAAGGCTGCTAGGACGTCCAAATCAAAACGGACGGTTTGCGAAGCTTTAGTCTGGCCAGCCGGACGCCCCCGACGAACAAGCTTGGTGCCTTGCATAAGGTCAGCTTTTTCAAACCAAGTATCGGTCAATTCCGGAGCATCATCAGGATCAACCAAGGTGTTTTTTGTAACGGCTGATTTCGCGGTCATTGGCGTACCTCATAGAAATAATTCGGCGAGCGTCGTTTCTCGGAGTCCAGACAATCACAACCATCCGGCTATCCAATAGCCCAACTGTGAAAAAACGCTCCTCGCCGTAATCAGAACGATCATCGCGAGCGATAAAGTGAAGTCCGTCAAAAACCTTGTCGGAATCAGCAAAATCAAGACCACATTCCAACAGGGTCTTTTCTCTTTTTGCAGTATCAAACTCGATGATCATAATTTGAACGTAACAATAAAAATTCCGCCCGTCAACAATAAATGTTACAACATATATTTATCAGATAATTGAATTGAGAAAATACAGAGAACAGGCGAAGGTACCAACTAGGAAGAACCGGCCAATAAGCGGTTTGTTCTAAGGCGTGCCAATCATTACAAAATAAGGAGTTCCCCGTGAACAAGAAAGCGTTCCAAGACTGCTATCCAGATGAGCTAAGTCACTGTTTTGGATGCGGCAAGAATAATGCAGCAGGGCACCAGCTTAAGAGCTACTGGGATGGTGATGAAACAATCGCTCATTTCTTGCCCGAATCATGCCATATAGCGATTCCTAGTTTTGTTTATGGTGGCCTTATTGCTTCTTTAATCGACTGCCATGGAACCGCCAGTGCTTCAGCAGCTGCATGCCGAGCAGCTGGTATAGAAATGGGTACGAAACCAAAACTTCGATTTGTTACGGGCTCTCTCAAAGTGGTCTATCTAGCACCGACCCCTCTAGGAGTCGAATTAGAGCTTCGCGGAGTTATCATCGAAATTAAAGAACGAAAAGTCATTGTCGATATATCCTTATCTGCAGATGGAAGGACATGCGCGAAAGGACAAGTGGTTGCTGTTGTGATGCCAGAGAATATGGACCCAAAAAGTGAGAACTCATAAAATATTGATGCAAGCAAAAGAAGTTGCTCAGCTTGAATATTAGCCTTGGCTCGAATAGGTCGTCATCGGCAGAAATTTGTGGAGGCTTCAGGGACATTATTTAATTGTTGACTAACTGCCGGAGAACAATAAGGGGACAGGTACCAAATTGGATATGGCTATCCCTTTGAAGTTGCCGTTCCGCAGGGTTTGCCGGTGAGCGGGGTTGTTCTGAGTGATCAGGTTAAGAGTCTTGATTGGAGAGCGCGGAAGGCGGAATTAGTCTGCAAATTGCCGGATGGTGCGCTGAATGTGGTGTTGAAGAGGCTGGGCACCTTGGTGAATTGTTGACCGGAAAGTCTGTGAGGTGACCGGCAACATTCAGGCTGGTCTCTAAAATCTGGTGGGGAAACTTCCTGGGTTGGAATTGTCGCTCCAGACGTTTTTTCAGCGTCTTGCGCAGGGGTTCTTTAATACTGCCGTCAAGAGCTTGCCATTCCTTGAGAGCATCCGGCACAAACTTGAGGCGGTATATGGTTTTTCCCTTGTCGGCTTCAGACGGTGTCAATGTCTACCTCGACACTCAGATCTTTTTGTGTAAGACGATGCCGGACAAGCTCTGTCAGATCCCGGTCAGCAAGCGCTTCAACCAACATCTCGAAGATTTTAGGTGTTACCATATAAAATGCCGGTCGGTTATGGTTAAGGATTGCCACCGGCTTTTCTCCGGCAGTGCGGAGTACCTGAGACGGATTTTTTTTGAATTCCGACATACTGATAGAATAATCGGCGTAAATGGTGTCCATGTTCATAATTGCCCCCTTTGTTCAGCTCTAAATATAGAGCTGTTTGCGGGGCTTTTCAAGACTTTATTTGTCTTGGAAAGCCATCACGCGCTTATGCAAAGCAGAAAATAAATGCCAACAATCGGGAGGATTGGCGGACCTGGTCATCCTCGGATTCGTACAATCACCGAAGTGCCTGACAAAAATATTTGTAAAACAAATTCCAATATAACCGCCGGATTTATGCGCCTTTATCTGATTGCCTTACAATTTCTTACCATTATTCCACTCCCCTTCGACACCCGTTGCGAAAAGGAGGACCTGGGTCGCTCCACGGCGGTCTTCCCGCTGGCGGGGCTGACCATCGGCGCGCTGCTGGTTGCGCTGAACTGGCTGGTCACGCCCTGGCTGGCGCGTCCGCTTTGCGATGCGCTGCTGATTACGGCCCTGGCGGCGGTAACCGGCGCCCTGCACCTGGACGGTCTGGCGGATGTCTGCGACGGGCTGGCGGCGCGGGGTGGTCGCGAGCGTTTCCTGGCGGTGATGAAGGATTCCCATGTCGGCGCGGTCGGCGCGGTTGGATTGGTGCTGGGGCTGCTGCTGAAGTGGCAGGCGCTGCTGGCGGTGCCGCTCGAACACAAGTGGCAGGCGCTGCTGCTGTTCCCGGTTCTGGCCCGTTTCGGCCAGGTGCAGACGATCGTTTATGCCCGTAACGCCCGCCAGGACGGCCTGGGGTCGGTCATGACCGTTGGGGCCGGTACTTTGCAGCTGCTGCTGGCCTGGGGGATGGCGCTGGCCGCGGCCTGGTTGCTGCTGGGAACCACGGGGCTGGTGGTGCTGTTTGTAGTAATGGCCTTCACCTGGTTGCTCAAGGCCTGGTTCCAGCATCGCCTGGGGGGCATCACCGGGGATGTGATCGGCTGTATCAATGAGTTGAATGAGATTCTGGCTCTGATTATTATTTCGGCAGTTAGGTAAGCGGGTAAGGAACAAAAAAAGTTTCACGCGACGACGCAACGCTCTAAATCATAAACGGCAGTTTAACCGCCGAATACGCAGATGTACGCCGAGAAAAGCAAGCATTACGTATAATAAACGTACCAACCATTTGGGTTAAGCCAGGGACTTCTACAAGTTTTTGATTTCTCTGCGTGTATCGGCATTCATCGGCGGTTAACTGTTTTATTCAGGTTTAAAAGCCTTTCGTTGCGCCGTCGCGTCGTCGCGTGAGTCATGTCTTACAGAAATTTTGCTCACATATTTCAAACGGCAATTCCAAGTCCAAGTCCAAATCAAATCACAAGGAGAACAAATGCTGACCCAGATTGAATCCGCCCGCCAGGGCATCCTTACACCCCAGATGGCCGCCGTTGCCACCCAGGAGGAGCTCTCCAACGAGTATATCCTGCAGATGGTGGCCGAGGGGAAGATCGTAATCCCCTGGAATCACAACCGCAAACCGTCCCGCATCGCCGGCATCGGCAAGGGACTGTCTACCAAGGTCAACGCTTCGATCGGCACCTCTTCCGATATCATCGACTATGCCGCCGAAGTGCGCAAAGCCATTGCCGCCCAGGAATCCGGGGCTGACACGCTGATGGAGCTTTCGGTGGGTGGCGACCTGGACCGGGTGCGGCGCGAGGTGATCGCCGCCGTGGATCTGCCGGTCGGCAATGTGCCGCTCTACCAGGCCTTCTGCGAGGCGGCCAGGAAATACGGCGACCCCAACAAGCTGGACGAGGAGATGCTCTTTGACCTGATCGAGAAGCAGTGCGCCGACGGCATGGCCTTCATGGCGGTGCACTGCGGCATCAACCTCTACACCATCGAGCGATTGCGCAAGCAGGGCTACCGTTATGGCGGCCTGGTCAGCAAGGGGGGGGTCAGCATGGTGGCCTGGATGCTGGCCAATAATCGCGAAAACCCGCTCTACGAGAAGTTTGACCGGGTGGTCTCGATCCTGAAGAAATACGACACGGTGCTGTCCCTGGGCAACGGCCTGCGGGCCGGAGCGATCCACGACTCATCCGACCGGGCCCAGATCCAGGAGCTGCTGATCAACTGCGAACTGGCCGAGCTTGGCCGCGACATGGGCTGCCAGATGCTGGTGGAGGGACCGGGACATGTGCCGCTGGACGAGATCGAGGGCAACATCCAGCTCCAGAAGCGCATGAGCGGCGGCGCGCCCTATTACATGCTGGGGCCGATCGCCACCGACGTGGCGCCCGGCTTCGACCATCTCACCGCCGCGATCGGCGCGGCCCAGTCCAGCCGCTTTGGCGCCGACCTGATCTGTTACATCACTCCGGCCGAACATTTGGCGCTGCCCAACGAGCAGGACGTGCGGGACGGCGTCAAGGCGGCCAAGGTGGCGGTTTATATCGGCGACATGAACAAGTATCCGGAAAAGGGGCGTCGGCGCGACAAGGAGATGTCCAAGGCCCGCCGCGACCTGGATTGGGAGAAGCAGTTCCAGCTGGCGCTCTACCCGGATGACGCCCGTGCCATACGCGCCAGCCGTACACCGGAGGACGAGGCCACCTGCACCATGTGCGGCGATTTCTGCGCCTCGCGCGGCGCCGGTAAGCTGTTTGCCGGAGATCTGAGAGGAGACAAGATATAAATCATGCTACGGAGAAGATCAATGACGCCACATACACGTATTTATCTGATTCGCCACGGCCAGGTGGCCGGTTTTGACCAGGCCCGCTACAACGGCCAGACCGATGTGGCCCTGACCGACCTGGGGGTGGAGCAGTATCACCTGATGAAGGAACGCCTGGCGGAGACTAAAATCTCGGCCTGTTACAGCAGCGACCTGTCGCGCTGCGCCATCGGGGCCGATATCATCTGCGGCCAGTTCGGCATCGAACCGGTCAGGCGCAGTGAACTGCGCGAGTTGAACGTCGGAGTCTGGGAAGGGATGACCTGGCAGGAAATCCAGTCGCGATGGCCGGAACAGTGGCAGTCGCGCCTGGCCGACCTGGTCAACTACCGCATACCTCAGGGTGAGAATCCTCTGGATGTGGAGGCGCGGCTGATGCCGGTGATCGGGGAAATTGTTACTCGCCACTCCGGTCAGGAGATACTGGTGGTGGGGCATGGCGGGGTCAACCGCATCGTGCTGCTGAACGCGATCGGTGCGCCGTTGGCGGCGATGTTCAATATCGAACAGAGCTACGGCTGCCTCAATATCATCGATTATTACGCCGACGGCCGGGCCACGGTGAAATTGCTGAACGGGTGACAATGCGGTCGATGCCGCTGAATATCTTATGTACACTGAAAATGAAAGGCTTGCTTTCATTTGACAACAAGCCTTTTATTTTTCACCCCCTGTAGGAATTGTTGATTTAAAGCTCCCGTACAAGTTATTACCATGTCAATGACACCTTGTATAACCTGCCAACATTAGCTATAGTTTTGAAAAACACTCAGTTAACATGACACATCGGAGCAAAATCATGTCAATGCAGATGCAGGTAGAATATCCCGAAACCCTGCCCGATGCACTTGCCGAGACCCGGCAGGAGTTTGAGACCGAGGCGAAGCTGGCCATGGCTGCCAAACTTTTCGAGATGAAGCGGCTGTCATCGGGCCAAGCGGCTCAAATGCTGGGAATGAAGAGGGTCGAGTTCCTGCTGTCACTTCATAGGGTTGGTACTCCCGCCATAAACATCAGCGAAGATGAACTTTTGTCGGATGTCTGCAGACCCGTCCCGGTTCAATCGGAATTCTGATTCGCGCCAAACAGGAAGGTGCCCCCATTTCCATCCGTACCGCACTTGACAATATGCACCGGCATGGCATCTGGCTCGGCAGGGAAATTGCGGCTGCCGCCATCAAACTGGCCGGAGAATAGTCCCACCCTCTGTTTTTCTTCGTATACTTCACCACTTTAAAAGCTAATGAAAAGGCAATGACCCCCAAATTGTTTTTTTCCAGCCGGATAGTAGTAGTTTTCCCGCCATCCTGGCATCCACATGAAAAAATGTTGGCGGCCATCTGGTATTTGCATCCGGATTGAGGTAAGATGCCCCCCTTCTAATTCATGCATTCAGTCAAGTCACCGTTTCAATATGGACCGCCAATATGTCCCCTCAATCCCACATAAGTGATTACAGCCGCTATTTTGGCCTGAGGCAGAAGGTCTGCATGGTCAATATGTCGGCGGAGCGCGACAGCGAGATTTACGAGTCGCTGAGCGGTGTCGTGGTCTCCAGCAACATGGATTCGCTCGAACTGATGGTCGTCTACGGTGGGTGCGGTACGCATGATGACGAGGTCGGGAAGGCAACCTACAAGCTGACCACCGAGGCCTTGGGGAGCGGAATCCAGGTGCTGGCCGACCTGACCGGCATCACCGGCGGCAATATCCTTCAACTCCGCATGCACGGCTCGCTGGAGATGTTTCAACGCCGGAGTGTCCCGCGTGTCGAGCTGTCTGTTAGAATCTTCCAGCGTTGCGGGAATTTTCCGCTTTCATCTTTCAAAAAGGAGTGGAAGCGGATCATGGCCCATATGGGCAGCAACGGCCTGCCGCCGGGACTCGTCCTTCAGGAGACCGCAGTCAGCCTCAGTGCAGGCGGAATCGGATTAACGTTTGCAGCGGAAGGTCGGCCGACTCCGCTGTCGATGTTTTTTGTTGCTCCGAATGAAGGTCTGCCGATCTGCGCGCTGGCTGAAACAGTCTGGGAAGACCGTCAGCCCGAGGTACTGCGCTGTGGATTCCGCTTCATTCAGATTCTCAAGTCGGACCAGGAACGCATCAACCGCCTGGTTGCCGAGTCGCTGCGGAAAAATGGCGGCAGTCACCTGGATTACAAGCGCGATTGGGTGCTGGTGGACAAGATGGTTGCTGACGTTCGTAAACCGGGGTGAATGCAATCTGTATACAGTGAACGGTCATACAAACAAATATGCCCCCCGCCTTTCGAGGCGGGGGGCATAATGTTGTTGATGCTAATGTATACATGCCCTATTGCCGAAGGTTTTAGTTACCGTGTCGGCAACATCCCTTAAATCGCCACAGCTGTTTTTGTAGAGGGCCATATCCAGGTCACTTTTAACGGAATCGGGTATGCTCGCTTCCTTGATGAAAACATTTACATCCGTACCCTTGGTTATCTGGAGCGGTCCCGAATAGTTGACCTTGAGGCCATCGCTGTATTCACATTTCATGACTCACACCCCCTTTGTGTATAGATATTATTGCATATCCATGCCGTAAGAACCATAGCAATTTAGTGTGGATGTTACGCCTCCACTGAATGCGGAACATTAATCATAAATTAAATTTTTATGCCCGAAATCCACCGGCTTGTGCTAATAATTTCAGCCGTGGATAGCCAGAGAGAATAGACAAGGAGATTGCCGATGATTGACAACATGCGGGAAATCAAACGGACCAGGATCGTGGCAACATGGGGGCCGTCGTGCGCAATACCCGGAATGGCTGAAAAGCTGATCGCGGCAGGCGTTGACCTTTTCAGGCTCAATTTTTCCCATGGCACCCATGACGAGAAACTAACCGCCTTGCAGGCGATCAGGACTGCCGCGGTTTCGTGTAATGTGCCGGTCGGGGTGATTGCCGACCTGCAGGGTCCGAAGATCCGTGCCGGTATGCTGATCAACGGGGCCATGCAGCTGACGGACGGGGCCGAGGTCGGAATAGCGGTAGGTGAATACCAGGTCAATCCCGGCATCATCCCGACGATTTACGAGGGTCTGGTGCGCGATGTGCAGCCGGGATCGAGGATTCTGCTGGATGACGGCCGTATGGAGTTGCGGGTGCTCGATACGTCCCCTGACCAAGTGCGTTGTCTGGTGGTCAAGGGTGGGGTGCTCAAGGACAAGAAGGGGATCAATCTCCCCCAGGTCAATGTTTCCGCGCCATCACTGACCGAAAAGGATCTGGAGGATCTCCGCTTCTGCGTCGGCGCCGGTGTTGACTGGGTTGCGCTTTCCTTCGTCCGCACCAAGAGCGATATCATGAATATCAAAATTGAACTGGCCCGGCTGAACAGCGAGATTCCGGTGATCGCCAAGATCGAGAAACCGGAGGCGGTGGAAAACCTGGACGACATAATTGCTGTTGCCGATGCGCTGATGGTGGCGCGGGGGGATCTGGGGGTGGAGATGGAGCCGGAACAGCTGCCCCTGATTCAGAAGAGGATGATCAGAGCCTGTAACCAGGCCGGCAAGCCGGTCATTACCGCGACCCAGATGCTGGAGTCCATGACCGATAACTGCCGGCCGACGAGGGCCGAAGCCTCCGACGTTGCCAATGCGATCCTGGACGGGACCGACGCGGTGATGCTTTCCGGCGAGACCGCGGTCGGGTGCTATCCGTTGGAGACGGTTTCGACCATGGCCAAAATCGCGCTGACCATCGAACGTTCCACGGTGCATAATTCGCATCACCTCAATCCCCAGGGGAACGAGATCGATATAGCCATTGCCAGGGCTTCCGCCGAAGCGGCCGAGTCCCTTGGCGCAAAGGCGATCGTGGCCATGACCGAAAGCGGACATACCGCCGCGCTGATGTCCGGCTGCCGTCCGGTCGCCCCGATCATTGCCATAACGCCTGACGAGGGTGTGCGCCGGAAACTGTCACTCTATTGGGGGATCAATTCCCTGCTGATGCAGATGCAGAGCAATACCGACGAGATGGTGGCCGAGTCCGGTCGGCTGCTTTTGGCAAACGGTTTCCACCTCGGTGATATGGTGGTCATGACCATGGGCGCGCCGGTTGCCGCCCGCAACACCACCAACCAGATTCGTGTTTTCAGGCTGGGAGAATAATATGAGATCACGAGGTCCGCGAACAGTTACCCTGCCCAGCCCGGATGCCGCAGCAGCCCTGGTAAAGAAGATGCGCGGCGAGGCGGATGGGAACAGCAACTATCGTAGCAAGTCCCTGAAAATCCACGGACCGGTCTGTGCCAAGTGCGGCCGGGAATTCGATGCCGCCAGCCTGAACCTGCTCACCGTCCACCACAAGGACGGCAACCACCACAACAACCCCCCCGATGGTTCCAACTGGGAAAACCTGTGCGTGCATTGTCACGACGATGAACATTCGCGGGGCGTGCTGGGGGAGTATCTTTCGGGAGGGTAGGGCTTTATTCTTAAAACGGCAGTTAGCCACAGAGATCACAGAGAACACAGAGTACTGACAACAAAAAAACTATTTTCTTGAATCACCTTTTGGGTGAATAGCCTTAATGCTGTAATAGGTTTAAAGCGCCTACTTTCGGCTGTGTCCTCTGTGGCAAATGCTTTTTCAAGGTTTATTTGAAGTTCTGATAGATCAACCGCGCCACCAGCGCCAGCACCATCGTGATGAAGACCGGCCTGATGAAGGCGGTGCCGCGCTTGATGACCAGTCTTGAACCGACCCTGGCCCCCAGAAACTGTCCGATCCCCATTACAATCCCTTCCGTGAAACGCACCTGCCCGACCGACAGAAAGAAGATCAACGCCACGAAGTTGCTGGTGAAGTTCATGACTTTTGTCGTGGCCGTGGCCCGCAGCATCGAACAGCCCAGAAGCATCATCAGCGCCATGGTCCAGAATGAACCGGTGCCCGGCCCGAAGAAACCATCATAAAAGCCGATCGCCAGTCCGAACAGCAGGTAAAACGGTCCGGCTTTCATGCGGGCGTGGCAGTCTTCGGCACCCAGGCTGGGTGAAAGCAGCGTGTAGATTGCGATTGCCGCCAGAAGCCAGGGGATCAGCTGTTTGAGAAGAGTCGCGTCCAGCAGCTGCACTGTCCCGACCCCCAGCGCCGCCCCGACTGTCGTCCAGAGAATGCCGCTCCGGCAGTCGCTCAATTTGACGGTTCCGGCCCGGACAAAGTGCAGCATGGCGCTGCCCGAGCCGAAGGAGGCCTGGAGCTTGTTGGTCCCCAGCGCCACCTGGGGCGGCAGTCCGATCCCCATCAGCACCGGCACCGTTATCAGGCCGCCGCCACCGGCGATCGAGTCGATCAGGCCGGCCACAAAGGCGGCCGCGAACAGCAACGCTAGCAGTAGCTCGGCGGGCATGCGGCTCAGACCTTTTTGCGTCTGGCAGTGGCGAAGGCGTTTGCGGGCGGAATAACAGGGAAACTCATGTGCAGGTGGATAGAGGCGTGTTTCATTTCTTGTCGGGCCAGTAGCTGCCGCCGGTCAATGTGGCCGTGATGCTGCCGATCCTGACCTTGGACTTCATCTGCACCGGAATGCGGCGCTCATCGTCTGTGAGCCAGATGAACATGTCGCCGGTGCGGGCAAAGATTCCCTCGAACTTCAGCACCGGCTTGATCACGACCGTCTTGAATCTGCCCAGCGGAGTTACCAGCTCTTCCCGCCGCAAAACCTGGACCTCGGTGTTCCAGAGTTTCTTGCAGTCGAAAATTTCAATGAAATGGGATGCCCCGACCTGAAGCGGGATGGACCGGAAATAGAAAAAACTGGAGAGGGTGTCGTAGGTTCTATCGGTGATTTTAGCGGTGGTTTCGCACTTCTTCAGGAAGTCTTTGGTGGTGACTTCCTGGTTCTTGCGGTCAAATACCGCATCTTTCTGGAAACGGGTCCAGCCCTCCCTGATCCGTTCGCGATACAGGCGGGGAACTCCGATGTGGTGTGGCGGGGCGCCGGAAACCAGGATCGACTCGATGCGGTCGTCCACCGGGAAAAAAAACTTGAGCCAGTCGGCTGACTTGGCCGTGGAAACGATCAGTATCTCGTCGCCGACCTGCTTGACCTCCTGTACCGCGCGGCCTGCCGGAATGCCGCTGTAGGATATTTCGAACTCCAGCCGCTCGGGTATCGGGAATGCGTTTACAAGTGCCGGCAAAAAAAACAGCATGAATGCAGAGGTCAGGAAAACGGCTATATTAGAAGGATTTCTTTCTGTCATTCCTGACCCCTGTATTCATGCTGTATTCCTCTATGCCTGTCCGCCGTTCTGGGTCTCTTCAAAGGCGGTGCGTGCTTTCTGCATCTCCTCAATCTCGCGCAGCTTGTCTCCCATCCAGGAGTGGAACACCTTGGCGTTCTCATAGCTCATGACGACGCCGGTATCGATGAAACGCACCATACTGCTGGCCAGATCCTTCGGTTCAACCGCTATTTCACGGCCGATGGCCCCTTCGGCGGTTATCTCGTGGGTGATCGCATCCGGTAACGGCTGGCGCTCCAGGTAGAAATTGATCACCATCTCGCCGCGTGGAGAAAAACCGCCCTGGGCGCCGTTTACGTAGGACGGGTTGTAGCCGTAGTTGAAGACATACTTGAAGGTGAGTTCAGGTTTCCTGCTGCTCATGATCATGCTCCTTTGACATAAAAAATCGGCGGAATACAAGCGCCGGTAAGAATCTACCGTTTACCTATCACAACCGGGTGCCGTAGGAAAAGAACTTCTTGCATTTTATGCCGGTGATGATTTATAAAAGACAAAGTCGATCTTATTTGGCGGAGGTTCTTTCTAATGAATAAAACGTGGATCAGTTTCAGTGCCTTATTTGTCGTATTACTCTGTGCCGGTTTTGCTATCGCTGATGAATCATTGCCAAAAGTCATTTTCGACCAGGGTCATAATCAGCAGTTCCTGATCGGTGAAAAGGGTGAGCTGCAGCTGTCAAACCTGGCGGATATCATTCGCGGCAAAGGGGGTGAGGTTGTCGCTACCAGCGAGGCTTTGAGCGATAATACGCTCCTGGATGCGACCGCTCTGGTGATTTCTGGCCCGTTCGCCCAGTTGCAGGCTGAAGAGGTTGAGGCGGTGGCACGTTTTGTCGAACGGGGCGGGCATCTGGCGGTGATGCTGCATATCGGTCCGCCGTTGGCCGGACTGCTGGAGCGGTTGGATATAGATCATTCCAACGCGGTCCTGCACGAACGGTCAAATGTGATCGACAAGGACATCAATTTCCGTGTCGGGGAGTTGACTCCGCACCAGCTCTTCTCCGGTGTCAGCAGCTTTTCGGTCTATGGCGGCTGGGCTCTCAAGTCCGGAAGGGAGGGGGCTGCGATCGCGCTTACCTCCGCCGGTTCCTGGATCGACCTGGACGGCAACAGAATTCTTACAAAGGGCGACGCGCTGGGTCCGTTCGAAATCGTCATCGCCGGATCTTTCGGAGCGGGAAGTTTTGTGGTTTTCGGCGACGACGCCATATTCCAGAATCGCTATCTGGATCAGGACAACGCCAAACTGGCGGCAAATCTGGCCGACATGCTGATTGGACGTTAGTATAACAATCTAAACACGGTTGACATTTGTACTCCCGGATTGATATTAAACGGTAACTAACTTAAGAGGAGGGGTACAATGAAAAGCTTTTTCGCAAAAATCGCCATGGCCGCCGCAACGCTGATGCTGTCCACCGGTCTTGCCTCTGCCGTAGAAGTCAAGGTGACCGCCCCCGATGCGGCCGGGGTCGCCAAGAGCGCCGGGGATAAGACCAAGGCCTCCGCGACGGCGGTCAAGGAAAGCGCCAAAGGTTCGGCCGCTGCGGCCAAGGGGGCCGTGGCCGGCACAAAATCCGGCGCCAAGGCAGCCGCAACCGATGCGAAGGCTACTGCCGCCGGAGCCAAGGCCACCGCCAAAGCCAAGCTTGTGGATATCAACACCGCCACCGAGGCCGAGCTGAAAGCTGTCCCCGGAATTGGCGACGCCTATGCCGCCAAGGTCATGGCCGGCCGTCCCTTTGCCAACAAGGCCCAGCTCAAGTCACGCAAGATCCTGCCCGTCCCGGTCTATGAGCAGGTCAAGGATCTGATCATCGCCAAGCAGGCAAAGAAATAAGATTGCAGCTCCGCTCCAACGCTTCTGTTGCGGGGTATCCGGTTCGGGTGCCCCGCTTTTTGTTGGATGTCTGGCCGTCTAAATCTTGACTTTCCGGCAGGATACCTGCTACTCTGTTTCCTTTTTTACGCAGATAAGGAGTAGTAATGAAACCGCTTTTTTTAAATCCACCCACTTTCGAGGATTTCGACGGCGGCGCCGGCGCGCGCTATCAGGCTTCCCGCGAGGTGACCTCTTTCTGGTATCCAACCTGGCTCTGTTTTCCGGCCGCTATGATCGAAGGCAGCCGCGTGGTGGATGCCCCGGTGCAGAAGTTCGATCTTGAGAAGTGCCTGGAAATCGCCAAGGATTTCGATATGGTGGTGATGTACACCTCCACCCCGACACTGATGATCGACATCGAGACCGCCCGGCGCATCAAGGCTGTCAAACCGGAGATCGTCACCGTGCTGACCGGACCGCACGTGACGATCCTGCCGGAGGAATCGCTGCGTGCCGGCAAGGGCGCCATCGATATCGTCTGTCGCGGTGAATTCGACTATTCCACCAAGGAACTGTGCGAAGGACGTGACTGGGACAAGGTGGACGGCATCAGCTACATGCGGGACGGAAAGGCGGTTCATACCGCCGACAGGCCACTGATCGAAGACCTGGATGCGCTCCCCTTTGTCGCGCCGATCTACAAGCGTGACCTGCCGATTTCCGAATACGTGATCCCGCACTTCAAGAGCCCCTACGTCTCGATTTATTCCAGTCGCGGCTGTCCCTCCAAGTGCATCTACTGCCTCTGGCCGCAGACCTTTTCCGGCCAGCGCATGCGGGTCCGCTCACCGCAGAATGTCTATGAAGAGATCAAGTGGATCACCGAAAATATCCCCGAGATGCGCGAGCTCTCCTTCGACGACGATACCTTTTCCGCCAACCGCCAGCATGCCCAGGAGGTGGCGCGCCTGATCAAGCCGCTGAATATCTCCTGGACGATCAATGCCCGGGCCAATACCGATTTCGAGACCCTGCGGGTGATGCGCGAGGCCGGTCTGCGCCACGTGGTGGTCGGTTTCGAAAGTGGCAACGCCCAGATCCTCAAGAACATCAAGAAGGGGGTCACCAAGGAGCAGGCGATCGAGTTCGCCAAGAACTGCAAGAAACTGGGGCTTTCTATCCATGGTGCCTTCATCATGGGACTGCCTGGAGAAACCAGGGAAACCATCCAGGAGACGATCAAGTTTGCCAAGGACATGGACCTGAATTCGATCCAGGCCTCGCTGGCTTCGCCCTATCCAGGCACCGAGTTCTACGATCTCTGCAAGCAGAACGGCTGGATCTCGTCGGACAACTTCATCGATGACACCGGCCACCAGAAATGCGTGATCAACTATCCGAACCTGTCCAATTCCGAAATCTTCAACTCTGTGGAGGAATTCTACGACAAGTTCTACTTCCGCCCCAAATACATCGCCCGCAGCATCGGCAGGATGATCGTAAATTCCGAAGAGCGCAAGAAGCTGCTCAAGGAAGGGAAGCAGTATCTGCAGTACATGCGCAAGCGCAAGGAATCCAGTGCGCCCTGATACACGGCCATCTGCGGAGTTGCCTTTGTCACTCGTCCCTGCGGCGTACCATGGGGTACGCCTCACTCCTCACTCCTTGACGCCACCGCATCTGACCATGTCTGAGGGCGCAGAAAACTTGGACGGTTGGAATTGAAACAACTTATCATCACATCCGACGACTTCGGCCTTTCCCCGGGCGTCAACCGCGCGGTGGAGCAGGCCTGGCGGGACGGGCTGCTGACCTGTGCCTCGATCATGCCCGGAGCGGCCGCCTTTGACGCGGCGGTCGAGATCGCTCGGCGCAATCCCGGCCTGCAGGTCGGCCTGCACCTGACGCTGGTGCAGGGGCGGGGGGTGTTGCCGCCCGACAGTATCCCCGGACTGGTCGATCCTGATGGCAATTTCACCGATAACCCGGTGGCGGCCGGCATGCGTTATTTCTTCGATCGCGGCCTGTTCTGCCAGCTGAAACGCGAGATCGAGGCCCAGATCGTGCGGGTGCTGGGTGCCGGCATTCCACTGACCCATATTGACGGTCATCTCAACATCCACCTGCACCCCACCATTTTTTCGATCCTGGCCGGACTGATGCCGCGCTACGGCATCTCCAGCTTCCGCCTTTCGCGGGAGCGGTTGGGCCATAACCTTAAGTTCGACAAGGAGAGGCGGATTGGCAAGACCGTCGAGCGGGTCATCTTCGGCTCATTGTCAAATAACGCCCTGCCCCGACTTGATGACCTGAATATCCGTTACGCCGCCGAAGTCAAGGGGGTCTTGAACTCCGGCCGCATGACCGAGGCCTATGTTCTCGATATCCTCAACGACCTGCGGGACGGCCTGACCGAGATCTACTTCCATCCGGGAGTTCTGCCGGACGCGGAAATCACCCGCCGTATGCCGGACTACCGGCATGAAGAGGAACTGGCCGCGATCAACAGTCCTGCTGTCAGGGAGAAGCTGAAGCAGTTGAAGATTACCGTGCAAAATTACCGTGGAGATGTGAAATGCTGAAGACGTTGATCGTCATGCTGTTTGCCATAACAGCCGGCGCTGTTGGCGATATCTTTCTGACACAGGGGATGAGGAGTACCGGCGATATCTCGGCCATGGGTTTCCGCCAGATAGTCGATACCGTGTTCAAGGCCCTGACCAACTGGCGGCTGATCCTGGGTACCGCGATGCAGGCGGTCTATTTCGGGCTCTGGCTGGCGGTGCTTTCGTGGGAGGATCTTTCGGTGGCGCTGCCGCTTCAGGCGCTGAGTTATGTCGTGGTGGCTTTCCTGGCCCAGTGGTACCTGGGGGAGAATGTCAGCCAGATGCGCTGGGCCGGTATCTGCCTGATCTGTGTCGGTGTCGCTCTGGTCACCAGAAGCAGTGTGAATTGAATTTATCGGGGGGATCATATGCTCAATGTTCGTAAAATAGCCTTTATCGGCGGCGGAAACATGGCCGAAGCGATCATGCGCGGCCTGTTGCGGGAGGATGTGGGGGTAGGCATCTGCGTGGCGGAGATCAGCATGAAGCGTCGGGACGAGCTGACGGCAAAGTTTCCCAACGTGCGCATCGTCGAGGATGTTGCCGAGGCGGCCGCGTGGGGCGAGGTGGTCGTGCTGGCGGTCAAGCCGCAGCATGCCGCGAGCGTGCTGGACCACCTGGAACAGGCCGTGACCCCGCAGAAGCTGGTGATATCGATCATGGCCGGAATTACCACCGCCAAGATCGAGGAAAACCTGGCGCCCGGCTGCCGGGTGATCCGCTCGATGCCCAATACTCCGGCCTTGATCGGCGCCGGCGCGACCGCGGTCTGCGGCGGACGCAAATCCTCCGACAGCGACCTGGATCTGGCACGGCAGATTTTCTCGCTGACCGGCAGCGCAGTCTGCGTTGACGAAAAGCAGATGGACGCCGTGACCGGATTGTCCGGCAGCGGCCCGGCCTATGTCTTCACCTTCATTGAGGCGCTGTCCGATGCCGGAGTGAAAAACGGCCTGCCCAGGGACGTGGCCTCCCAACTGGCGGCCCAGACCGTGCTGGGCGCTGCGCGGATGGTCGTCGAAACCGGTGAGCATCCGGCGCTGTTGAAGGAGAAGGTGACCTCGCCCGGCGGCACCACCATCGCAGGCCTGCATGTTCTGGAAAACGGCGGATTCCGCGGTGTGGTCATGAACGGCGTTGAGGCGGCCTGTAATCGCTCCAGGGAGCTGGCGGGGAAATGATTATTTGATACTATTGTTTCGGATGACCATATTAAAAGGGGGCATGTCCTTGTCGGGCATGCCCCCTTGTGGTTTTCAAGCTGTGAATAAAGGCTTGCGGATCAAACCACCACAGCCTGCAACTGAATTCTGTCTGCCGTTGCCCGTACAAATTTCTGCCGGCCATGGCCGGGGAGGGGAACCTCTTCTATATTGAGAAGACCTGCTGCAACCAGGATATCAACATCCTTTTTGACAGTGCTTCTGTCACGCCGCAGGCGCTGTGCGATGGCGGTAATGGATGAGGGATCCGCCTTCGCCGCGCGAAATAGTTCGAGCCTTGCGGGAGACATGACAGCAAACATATCGCCAGGATCTTCAAAGGTAAGGGTAAACTCCGGTTCCAGGGGTACTCCAAGGTCAACCTTTTGCGCGATCTCTGTCCCGCGTGCGAAGTATTCCCCGGTGGTTCCAGTTTTAACGACTACGTTGCGCATTGTATTCCTCCAGCACCATTGTCCATTCCTGTTCGAAGCGCCGTTCGATTTCCTCAAAATTTGCCGTATCTATTGACTCGACAGTTCCTTTGAAATGTCGGTGGTGTCCATGCCGGTTGTCATATCCAAGCACCCGGCCGTTGTCGCCGCTGAAGATCAGATGATTGATGTATGCCAGGTTGTAGCGGCTCACAGCGTCATTATCCAGCCAGACTTCGTATCTGAGAGTGCCATTCCCGCGCTTGCGCGAGACCATGAATGACCTGTCGATGATCTTGATTTCAGCCATGGCTCTTTATACCATGCCTGCTCTATTACGACAATTACTTTTAAATAAGGTGGTTGAATCAGAATGGATTAAATTTCATTATCTGTTACAGTATTTGATCGTAGCAATCATATACGCATACGGAGGTTGACTTTATCATGTTTGAATCCGCCGAACTGGGTCACAAGATCAGCAAGGAAGTCTGGAAGAAGGAAATCCCCGAACTGCGCGAGGGGCTGCTGGATGCCCAGTTGGACCTGTTCCAGTCCCGGAAGTTCCCGGTCATCATCCTGGTGGCGGGGGTTGATTGCGCCGGCAAGGGTGAGACGGTCAACCTGCTGAACGAATGGATGGACCCCCGTCACGTGGAAACCCATGCGCTGCGCGACCTGACCGACGAGGAGCTGGAACGGCCGCAGATGTGGCGCTACTGGCGGGTGCTGCCCCCCAAAGGCAAGATCGGCGTGTTCATCGGCACTTGGTATTCCGGGCCGCTGGTGGAGAATGTCTACGGCACTATCAAGAATGCCGAGCTGGACCAGCGCCTGGAGCGTATAGCCCGTTTTGAAAAGATGCTCTGCGACGAAGGGGCTCTGGTGCTCAAGTTCTGGTTGCACCTCTCCAAGGACGAGCAGAAGAAACGCCTCAAACTGTTGGAGAAAGATCCCAAGACCCGCTGGAGGGTCACCGAAACCGATTGGGATCACTACAAACTGTACGACAAGTTCCGCCAGGTTTCCGAGCGGATGCTGCGCACCACCAGCACCGCCGAATCCCCCTGGACCATCGTCGAGGGCACCGATCCGCGCTACCGCTACCTGACCATCGGCAAGGCCATCCTCAACGCGATGCGCCAGCGCCTGGATGCGGCCGAGCCGCCCCGGCACGAAGAACCGATTCCGCCGATCCTGCCCACCATCGACAACCTGCTGATCCTGCAGACCCTGGACCTGACCAAGAGCCTCAAAAAATCCGAATTCGAAAGTGAGCTGGAAAAATACCAGGGCAAGCTCAACCTGCTGACCCGCCACCCCGATTTCAAGAAGCTGTCGGTGGTGGTGGCATTCGAGGGCAACGATGCCGCCGGCAAGGGGGGCAGCATCCGTCGCATCATCCAGGCGCTGGACGCGCGGCAGTACCGGGTCATCCCGGTGGCGGCCCCGACCGAGGAAGAGCGGGCGCAGCCCTACATGTGGCGCTTCTGGCGCAACATCCCCCGCAAGAGCCGTTTCGCGATCTTCGACCGCTCCTGGTACGGACGGGTGCTGGTGGAGCGGGTCGAGGGTTATTGCGACCGGGGCGACTGGATGCGGGCTTATGGCGAAATCAACGATTTCGAGGAGCAGATGGTGCGCAACCGCACCGTGGTGGTGAAGTTCTGGCTTTCGATCAGTCCGGATGAACAGCTGCGGCGTTTCAAGGAACGGGAGAAAATAGGTTTCAAGCGCTTCAAGATCACCGAAGAGGACTGGCGCAACCGCGAGAAGTGGAACGAATATGAACTGGCGGTTTGCGACATGATCGACCGCACCAGCACCGACATCGCGCCATGGACGCTGGTGGAGGCCAACGATAAATACTATGCCCGCATCAAGGTTTTGAAAACACTCTGTGATCGGATTGAAAAAGCGCTGGAAAAATGAGTCGTCGGGATGATGGCGTTTCAGCCAGTCTGTGTTTCTTGTGTGAGGTGTTATTAATAATCTACAGTTGACGAATTAACCTGTAAACGGCAGTTAACCGCCGAGAAAAACGGATGCACGCCGAGAAAACCTGGACTTACATCAAAACAGTTAATTACCTTATGGGTTAACCGGTATTTTGTTCAGGTTTTTGATTTCTCGCTTAGAAGCGCCTACTTCTGGCGGCGTGAATCGGCGTTCATCGGCGGTTAACTGCTTTTTCAATTTTAATCAACATGAACATTCAAGGAGTTCATTCCATGAAGCATAAAAACGTTCATAACCCCGAACAGCGCATCGGGCAGCTCCTGCTTGAGTCGGGCGTCATCAGCCCGGAACAGCTCGATATCGCACTCAAGCGCCAGAGCCAGTGTGGCGAACGGATCGGTTCGGTGCTGCTGCGGCTCGGTTACCTGAACACTGAAACCCTGCTGGAGTTTTTGCGCAGGCATTTCGAGACACCCTCGATCGATCTCTTCCGGATTCATATCAGCCCTTCGATAATCAACAAGCTGACATTCGAACAGATGCAGATATTCCAGGCTCTGCCGATCATTCCTTCAACCAAGGGGCTTTTCGTTGCAATGGTGGACCCGAACAATATCAAGGCGATCAACGAGCTGGAATTTATCCTCGGCAAAAAGATTGAACCGGTTGCCGTGCCGCATGCGCAGATGGAAGCCGCTCTGCGCTACATAAAAAGCCGGGGCGGGCAGCTGAGCGAAACCTTTTCCGGCGAAGATGCGGAAAAGGAACAGCAGGAAGGGATATGCCAGGATACCCTGGAACTGCAGAAGCTTATTTCGATCCTGATCGAGAAGAATGCCTCGGATCTGCTGATCTCGGCCGGGATTCCACCCTGCCTGAAACTGAATAATGAGATTGTTCGTCTGCAGGGGGACGACCTCACTCCTGGCGAGGTCGAGCAATGCGCCAGGGAACTGATGACGGATCTGCAGTGGCAGGAGTTCCTGGAGAAGGGGGAGCTGGATTTCAGCCTCTCCAGTCCGAACGCGGGACGTTTCCGGATCAACGCCTATCGGCAGCGCGGCTCGGTATCCCTGGCGATCCGCAATATTGTAGAGAACATACCGACGCTGGCGTCATGCGGGCTCCCCGAGTGGCTGGAGGATTTCATCATGCCCACCCAGGGGCTGGTCCTGGTCACCGGCCCCACCGGTCATGGCAAGAGCACGACGCTGGCGGCGCTGGTGAACCTGATAAATTCGAAGAGAAAGTGCAACATCATCACGATCGAGGATCCGATCGAGTTCCTGCACAAGCACAAGATGAGCAACATAAACCAGCGTGAGGTCGGCAAGGATACCCCTTCGTTCCAGGAGGGGTTGAGTCATATATTCCGCCAGGCCCCGGATGTCATCGTGATCGGCGAAATGCGTGATCCGGAAAGTTTTGCGATTGCGGTGCAGGCCGCCGGGACCGGGCATCTGGTTATCAGCACTATGCATTCCAATTCCAGCACCTCGGCGATAGAGCGGATCATCGAGATTTTCCCCCCCGAAAAGCAGCAGCAGATCAGGATGCAGCTGGCGGAGGTGTTGCTGGTGATCATAAACCAGCGGCTGATACCGAGGAAAAACGGTGAGGGACGCTCACTGGCCTACGAAAAGCTTGCCAATTCCACCAGGGTCAGAAACCTGATCCGGGATTCAAAAACACACCAGATCAGATCCATTTTCCAATATTCGGCCGAGGAGTACCATCCGATCGACATTTCGCTGAAGAACCTGGTGCGAAAAGGGGAGATCGATATTGAGGAAGCTCTCAAGTATTCGGAAAACCCGGCCGTCCTCAGGGAGATGGTTTACAAGAAGCAATAGCCGGCAGGCAATCAAGCCCGAGATGCGCGTGCATGCCTGAAAAAACTGTTTGAATAACTCAAGGCCGGAAGAGCCCATCCCTGTGATGTCTCATCCGGCCCAAGTTTTTTGCAGCACGCGATATTCGCTACTTTACTTCATATCCCGATCCCTCCGTCATCAGCCGCCTTGTCGCCGGAGTGTGTACCCCGCCTGAAGAGCAGCACACTCACACCATCCGCTGTCCGGTCGAATTCGAATGACAACCTGTGTTCAAAAGCCATCAAAGCAACGGCTGGCAGCTGCCCCGGATCACGCAAACGGAAGAGGATCCGGTTGCCCTTGCCGAGGTAGTCGAGGAAGCTGTCTGCCACCTCGAATTCGACCGTTCCGGATTCCGCGCGAAGATCCACCGCGCCCACTCCACTGCCGCTGATTGCGGCTTCGCTCAGGCTGATACGCAGGCGGGAACCATCGCTTGCTCCGGGCAGATCAGTTGGCTGCTCATTGTCCGCTTCAAGCGGCGCTGCCGCGAGTATCATTCCCGCCGCCACGGTGGCGTTGGTGAAGCGGTCGATCAGGATAAAGCTGCCGGTATGGCGGTTCTGACGGTAGGTGTCGAAGGAGATCGGGCGGTCCAGTTCCAGACGGGCAACGCCGATTTCGTTCAGCCCCAGTGTCGGCGCCTGTTTCTGCTCCAGGGTATTGACGTCCACCGTGTACTGCAGCGCGGTGACCCGTCCCGGCGTCACGGAGGCCGCAGTTTTAACCAGGTAGATCTGGCCCGGTTGCAGCGGTTCCTCCTGCAGCCAGACCAGGTGCGCCTCGGGATGGCGGGCATGGATCGGCGGAGCGTCGATCGCCGAGAGCATCTCCCCCCGGCTGATATCGACCTCGTCCGCCAGGGTCAGGGTCACCGACTGGCCGGCAACCGCCTCGGGCAGGTCGCCGTCCATCGTAACGATCCGCGTTACCCGGCTGGTGCGTCCGGAAGATGCCACCAGCAACTCGTCACCGGGACGGATTACACCCGAAGCGATCGTGCCGCAGAAGCCGCGGAAGTCCAGGTGGGGACGGTTGACCCACTGCACCGGCATCCGGAGCGGTTTGCCCCGGTCCTCTCCCTCGATCTGCACGTTCTCCAGAAAGTTCATCAGGGTG
>Ga0209212_1000294_pt1 | contig 102130 bp, 79 predicted proteins | sample RifGroC2_FD_183996 | JGI IMG/M metagenome (GOLD analysis project Ga0209212, IMG submission 183996) | Groundwater microbial communities from Rifle, Colorado, USA - Groundwater C2 (SPAdes) (version 2) | ecosystem: Environmental > Aquatic > Deep subsurface > Groundwater | place: Rifle, Colorado... | reverse complement strand
ATAACATGCTTACCGTCATTTTATATAAGACTGCTATGCGCTATATCACGCACTCCGTGTGTCTGAGGCATCATATTCTTATCCAAAAATGACGGTTAGAGCTCTGCGAAAATCGTTGTTAATCAAAAGGTTCGGTGATGCTTCGACAAACTCAGCATGACAAAATCCGAAATTTTAGATTTTTTGCGAAGCTGCCGATATAAGGAGGCAAACAAGCAAATAATAAGGAATAAGTGATGAACATTAAGCATGAGTTTAGAAAACTACTGTGGAAGATTGGCTATGACATATATCCTTTTACCCCCGAGTTTAATCCATTGGCTCGGCGAAGGAAACTATTAGAGTCCTATGCAATTGATGTGGTTCTAGATGTTGGAGCCAGCACTGGGCAATTTGCACAGCAAATGAGAAATGATCTTGGCTTTTCTGGAAAGATAGTATCCTTCGAACCACTTAGCTCCGCATTCGAACTATTAAGGCAAAATGCCGACAGAGATCCAAAATGGAAGGTACTAAATTTCGCGCTTGGGGAGGTAGATGCAACGAAGCATATTAATATTTCTGGGAATTTAATCAGCAGTTCTTTACTATACATGCTACCGGCCCACATCAAAGTAGCGCCAGAATCAAGTTACATTTCCAAAGAAGTCATAGAGGTAAAGACCCTTGATTCGATAATAAATGATCTCGTTCACAAAAAGGATAAAATTTATCTCAAGATTGATACTCAAGGTTACGAGAGTAAAGTCATCAAAGGCGCAGAGGAATCTCTCGCTCGCATAGAAACAATTCAACTGGAAATGTCTCTCGTGCCCCTATATGAAGGAGAACTGCTAATTGGAGAAATGCATGGTCTTCTCAGCGAGAAAGGTTACTGTTTGGTTTCTATCGAAGAAGCATTTTCAGATCGTGAATCTGGTCAGTTGCTGCAGGTAGATGGTATTTATCATCGGTTCTAGATTTGCTGCCGCCTAACTATCTCATTATCCCGGATGGACGCACATGGCGCGGAAGAAGGCTGAGGAAGAATGTGTGCCAGTAATGCAAATCTCTAGAATCTGGGCAGGCGCTACCGATATTCTAAAGTTTTAACGTTATCCATAAAATCCGCTCATGAAAATTTTATATGATCATCAGGCATTCAGCATACAAAAATATGGCGGTGCATCGCGCTATTTTTTTGAAGTCATTAGGGGTATGGAAACAAAGCAGGGCTTTGAAATCCACATCCCCATTGTCTTATCAGCGAATGCGTATCTGAAAGACCTGAACGGTCTTAGGTATAGACGATTTGAATATATCCTGAAAGGCTTCAATTGGCTAGTTTCCGATATCAACTGCCGTCATGCAATCAGAAAACTCTCCGATCGCGCATTCCCTTTCGACGTGTTTCACCCAACCTATTATGACCCTTATTTCTTGCCCCACCTCTCCGACAAACCTTATGTGCTGACCATTTATGACATGATTCATGAGCTGTTCCCTGAATATTTTTCCTCTTACTCCAAGATATCGGCGAACAAAGAAAGACTTGCACGGGAAGCCTCTTTGATCATCGCCATTTCGGAAAATACGAAAAAGGATATTGTGAAAATCTTCGGCATCGCGGCTGATAAAATCCGTGTGATACACCTCGGCGTCTCCCCTCTTCCGCCTCTCTGCGATATGAAAATTCCAATTCCCGAAGACTTCCTCTTATCTGTAGGCCAGAGATATGAATACAAGAATTTTCTGACTTTGGCTGAGTCGATCCGGGAAATACTCATACGGAAGAATTTATCCCTCATCAGCTTCGGAGGTGGAAGTTTCACACGGAAAGAGATGGTGAAATTGAGGGATCTTGGTATTTTCGATAGGGTGATATCTCTAACGGGCAATGATCAGGTGCTGGCCCATCTGTATCGAAAGGCCATTGCGTATGTTTGCCCGTCACGTTATGAGGGCTTTGGAATCCCGGTCTTGGAGGCTATGTCCTGCGGATGCCCCGTTGCTTCGAGCAATGCCAGCTCATTGACGGAAGTGGGGGGTGATGCCGCTTCCTATTTCTTACCCGATGACAAGGCTTCTATCGCGGAGGCCGTTGACAGAATCGTGTCTGATAAAAGCTATCGACGGGAATTGATTGAAAAAGGGTTTGCTCAGGTCGGAAAATTTACCTGGGAAAAGGCAGTTGACCAGACCGCTGGCGTTTACAAGGAAGCATTGGCAACCGCCGGATCGTCCGGAACGCAATAATGCGAAACAAAGTCACTATCATTACTGTGACTCGCGATGATGCCGGCAATCTCAAGAAAACGATCGAAAGCGTCATATCTCAAACCTATAAAAACAGGGAATATATTGTCATCGATGGCGGATCCACGGATGGGGCATATGAACTTCTATTGAAGTATAGTAGCGTCATTGACGGTTGGATATCGGAGCCTGACGAAGGAATATTTCATGCCATGAACAAGGGGGTTCAAAGAGCAACCGGCGAATGGATTATATTTTTGAATTCGGGCGATCTGTTTTTTAACGACCATGTTCTTGAAGATGTTTATTCAAAAACGATTCCGGAGAATATCGATGCAATCTATGGGAACACCGTCTATTCTTACGGGGAAAAAGGATACAAAGAATTTAGAAAGGCGGGAGAGCTGCGGCATTTTTGGAAGGGAATGATGACCTTTCACCAATCATTTTTCTTGAGAAAAAAGATTATGGAGCAGCGCTTGTTTGACCTTCAGCATAAGGTAGCTGCCGATTTTGATTGTCTGTACTCTCTGTATATGAACCGGGGATTTTTTTTACATATTCCTTTATACGTATCGCTCGTCGACACGACCGGCGTGTCCAATAATGAAAGAATGATCCGGTCGGTATGCGAACACTGGCGAGTTATCCGCAAATATCACAGGAATAACTTGTATTATCACGCTTACTATCTTTTCCGTTTCCTGCTTGTCCTGCTGCTCTGTGGAGCAAAAAAAATCACTCCTGAAACTATCTACATACAAACCATCAGAATGCTGCGCTGCGGGTGGAGTAGTGAAAAGAATGAGTAAAGATGCTGTCATCATTCCTGCGTTCAACGAAGAAGGTTCGATAGGCGACCTCTTGGTTGAACTGCGGGAATGGGTTCCCGATCTCGATGTCATTGTCATCAATGACGGATCTTCCGACAGTACGGTATCGCTGACAAGGGCCAGAGGGGTCACGGTCCTCGATCTACCCTGCAATCTTGGCGTAGGAGGTGCAGTCCAGACCGGTTTCAAATATGCCTATGAGCGGGGTTACCGGTATGTCATCCGCATCGACGGCGACGGCCAGCATCCGCCCGCTGAAATCCCCAAACTTCTCAAAACTATGGAGGAGGAAGATGCTGATTTGATTATCGGGTCACGGTTCAAGGGAAAGAAGGCCTTTGTGAGTAATTTAGTCCGCTACCTGGGTATCAAGATGCTGGCACTCTTTCTGTCCTGGATATGCAGAAGCCGTATCACGGATCCAACCTCCGGTTTCTGGATTGTTAATCGTAAGTTATTGTATTACTTTGTTCATGATTATCCCACTGAATATCCTGAACCCGAAGCCATTGCGCTGCTTAGACGCTACGGATTCAGCTTCAAGGAAGAACCGGTCGATTTCCGCCCCCGCACTTCCGGCCGTTCATCGATTGGGACCTGGGGGACTGTCTATTATATGATGAAAGTCGGTCTTGCCCTCCTTGTGGATCGCATACGCCCAATTGATCCCCGTTTCCGGAAGGATAACCTGGGGCATATTTCATGAATCTTCTGCAACTAATCAATAATGTTGAAATTTTCATCGCGCAATGGGGCGGGACGACGGTGCCTCGCATTATCGTGGCCTTCCTCGGCATTTTGATCTGCGTCTGGATAGGTGTTTCCTTCTGGGAAAAGAGAATCAGAATAGCGGGAACCGTTCTGGGCCTGATAGCGGGTCTCTTCATGATGATCATTGCGATGGATCCCAGGATTCTGCACATTCTGGCGGATACGGACTTCCTCACAAGGATCCGCATTCTTATGATTATCACGAGTATTATGGTGCTGGTCGTGACCGTGGAAGCGATACGGCGTTCCCATCTGCAGGAGCGTTATGCGATTCTGTGGGTTACAACGGGCCTGATCATTCTGATGGCGGCTTTCTTCCCGCGCATCCTCGATTTTTTCGGTTTTCTTTTGGGAACGCAGTATGTGACATCGGTCGTGGTTATCGTTTTTACCTTTGTGCTCCTAATTGCCTTTCATTTCTCGATCGCTCTGACGGGCATTCAGAAGAAACAGTCGCAGATCGCTCAGCGATGCGCCATTCTGGAGGCAAAGCTTGAAGAGCTTACTAAACAGGTCGCAGCACTGAATCCAGGTTTGAAATCCGAAGAAGATCGAAAAGGCGAGGGAGTATCTTTTGCAATACCGATACCGCCGCCTTTCCAGTCTGATGAGGGTGTCGGGGGAAAAACGCATCTGATTAGACATTATACAGGTCTGCAGATCGCATCGTTCACCATTATTGGAATTTCTTTTCTGGCTGTCCTCTCTATAGGAATCATGACGCCGCAAGTGATGATCGGCGATGAAGTCACGCATTATTACATGCTTGCCGATCAGTCCAAAAACCTTTCCCAGCCGAATTTTTATGCAAACATACCCACGGCATGGAAGGGTGAAAACATCCGACGTTACGCACACTCCTTCCTCTGGCATTACTTTGGAGCCGCTATTTATAGGGTGACGGGGGGCTCTTTTTACGCGGTACAGGTCTACCAGTCTCTCTTCTGGTTGCAGTTTCTCTGGATGGCTTTTCTTCTTGCAAGACAACAGAGCAGAAGAGATTCCTATGCTCCGGTTCTTTATCTTCTTGTACTGGCGTCCTTACCGGTCGGTCTGATCTTTTCCATTGCGTTCTATCAGGACATTCCCATGGCGGCGCAGGTATTGACGGCGTTCTATCTGCTCCGAAAACGCTGCTGGTTCTGGGCTTCCCTCTTCATGGCTCTGGCGGTCGGTTTGAAGATATCGGCTCTGCTCTTCCTGCCGGCGTTCCTCGTTCTGATGGGATTCCTGGAATTTAAGAACGGCAAATGGCATCATGCCGTGACGGCGCTGGTGATTTCCGCGATCATCCTGGGATCCTTCACCTGGGGTATGGGACGGGCGTTGGATAAATATGCCGGCGGGGGCTTCTATCCCGTGGAACAGGTGCAGACAATTGTCGCTGCTCTTAAGGATAAGTTTGGCAGTCTTAAGAAGGAGCAAATCACCACGGTGACTTCACACTATGGCAAGTCCGGTGATGCAAAGCCGGCAGTGTCCTCATTCAAAATAGCGCAAAATGAGGGGAGTAGGGCCGTCACAGCTTATGAAGCAGAAATCATCGCGAATCATCCGGGTGATCTGCGCAGTCCCGAAAATTTCTTCGTTTACGGTGGCGGGATCTTGTGGCTTGTGATGTTAGCGGGCGGCATCGTCCTGATTTATGGCCGTTTTATAAAGAAAAATGTGAAGGTCGATCTTGGATCACAATGGATTTTCTTTCCTGTGGGCGCCTGGTATATCTCCACAGCGGCCTATTTTCTATGGACAGCGCCAGACGCGCGTTTCTTTTTACCCGGCCTTCCCTTCATCCTTCTGCCTTTCGTCGAGGGCGCAGTCAGATTGCCCAGACCCAAGGTCATCATCTCAATTGTTGCCGCCATCGCGATTCTCCAGGGCGGTCAGGTTCTTAAAAAAACGTATGATCTTAGAAATGTGTCCACGGGGCTGCAAGAGGCCATTGCCTATTTGCATCGTCATCCTGTGTCTCCTCCTCTAATCTTCATGTATCCCGAAGGGAATTACCGATTATTTCCCTACCCCCATGAATGGTATCTGAAATATCGACTCCGTGAATTCTGGAAAGGGGATAACGATATGAGGATCGGTATGTTACAGCAATTCAAAATCGGTGCGGTCGTGATTAAGAAACATCTTATTGCAGATGTGGATGATGCCATTACAAATCTGGGGGTTTATCCGACCTATTTCGTCCGCGATCTGGAAAAGGACTGGCGTTTCAAGAAGCTTTTCGACAACGCGGCGGTGATCATCTACCAGGTGCCATGAAGCTGAAATGATAGAGCATCCAGATTTTTTGAAGGATAAAGCGGTCCTGTTGATTAATCCTCCATGGAAAATAATGGAGGGTAATATATGGAAAAGCGTGGCCAGTTGTTATCCTTCTCTGGGGCTGGCTCTTCTGGCCGGATATCTGGAAAAGTGCGGCGCCCGAGTGAAAATTACAGACATGCAGGCTCGGAGCGGTAGCCTGGATGAAATGATCTCCGGACCGGCTCCGGATTTTGTCGGAATTACCTCCACCACCGTGCTCCTCGGGAGCGCTTTTTCCGTGGCGGAAAAGGTAAAAAAATTATGGCCGGGGACAAAGATAGTAATGGGTGGAGTTCACCCGACAGTGCAGGCTAATGAAGTTCTTCAGAACCCCGACGTGGATTATGTGATCCGGGGTGAAGGCGAACGAAGCATGGCCAAACTTGTCGGCGGCCTGAAATTTGAGGACATACCGGGCCTGGCCTGGATGGAAAATGGCCGCTACAGGGAACATCCCGACCTTGATGAGCTCGAAAATCTGGATGATTTCCCCCTGCCGGCTTATCACCTGCTGCCGATGGATTCGTATTATCCCCCGCTGGGTGGCGCCCTGAATAGTCCGAGCATTTCCTTTCTCTCCACCCGCGGCTGCCCCGGCAGGTGCACTTACTGCAACAGCTCTCTCTCCAAGAGGTTGCGTTTCTACAGCGCATTCAGGGTTGTCGATGAAATAGATCATTTGATGGTTCACTACAGGATCAGGGAAGTGACCTTTTATGATGATTCGTTCTGCGCCGACCGGAAAAGGGTTCAAGACATTTGCCGCCTGCTCCTCGAACGCCGGATGAAGCTGACCTGGACCTGTATGTCCCGGATCAACTATGCCGATCAGGAGACGCTCCGTCTAATGGCTCGGGCCGGCTGCCATATGATCTGCTACGGCGTGGAAAGCGCCGATGTGTCTATCCTGAGAAATATTAAAAAGAATATCGACTTGAACATGGTAGCCCCCGTAGTCAGGATGACGCAGCGGGCGGGGATCAGGGTGCGCCTGTCCTTTATGTTCGGTAATCCCGGGGAGACTGTTGAAACAATGGAAAAGACTCTCCGTTTCGCTGTGGAAAGCAGACCGGACCTGGTCCAGTTCAATATTACCACTCCTTTCCCGGGGACGGAGATGTTCGAATGGGCCGACCGCAATGGGTTGCTCCTTACCAAGGACTGGTCCAAGTATGATCTCTGGAATGTGGTTATGCGCCTGCCCGAGGTAACCGAAGAGGATATACACCGCTATTACAAACTGGGCACCCGCCGTTTCTATTCAAGCGCCGGTTTTATATGGCGTTTCATCTGGAACCTGACAAAAAATCCGGTCCTGATAAAGGAAATAATAGTTTATATTTGCAGGAAACGGAAAGAGGGGGTGCATTTAGCTACACTTGAAGAACAAAAGGGATCGACGTAAATCGCAGCTCGAGGACGATTTCGTTAAGGAAGACCTGGAGCAGATGACCAGGGCGGTAAATTATCTGGAATATCAATATCGGATGATTAAACCACACCTGGGAAAGCGGATAATGGAGATAGGCTCCGGTATAGGCACTTTTACAGCTCGTCTGCTTCGGATTGCCGAGATCGTCGTCAGTATCGAACCGAACAAGTATTGTTTCGGGAAATTGCAGGATGACCTTGGATGTAATAAATCTCTGGTTCTGGTCAATAAAAAAATCGAGGAGTGCCATTGCCCGGAACTTCAGTCGTACCTTCCGGATACCATTATTTGTCTTAACGTGCTGGAACACATCGAGGATGATTCGGCGACTATCGAAAATTTTTACCGGATATTGAAACCGGGGGGGAAATTGTTACTTGTCGTTCCTTCCCCGGATTGGGCGTTTGGAGTGATTGACCGGGCTGTGGGACATTTCCGCCGATACAGCCGAAATCAGCTTTCCAGTCTCGTTAAAAAGAATGGTTTTCGTGAGGTATACACCAGATACTATAATCCGATCGGGCTTGTCGGGTGGTTATGGAATGGGAAAGTCGCCGGAATAGTAAAACAGAGCGACAGACAGATTTATATTTTCGACAGGCTTGTCATACCCTTGCAGAGCTTCATCGAAAAGTGGATTAAATTCCCCCTGGGGCAATCTCTTTTACTGGTGGCGGTAAAGGACGATCAAATTGAATAAAGAATCAGGTACACTACCAATCGCGGTTCTTATCCCCTGTTATAATGAGGAAAAAACTATTGCCAAGGTTGTCCGGGATTTCCGGGCCATTTTACCGGAAGCGGGAATTTTTGTCTTTGACAACAACTCCACGGACCGGACTGCAGATCTGGCCCATAGCGAAGGGGCCATGGTGATAAAGGAGAAACGCCAGGGGAAGGGTTTCGTCGTTTCCTCCATGTTCGACAAGATAGTCGCCGAGTATTACCTGATGGTTGACGGGGATGACACTTACCCCGCCGATGTCGCCGAGGGCATGATCGAAATACTGAAGAACGAAGAAGCGGACATAGTGGTAGCCAACCGTCTGGAGAGTTATCACTATACCCGGGTCAGGCCGTTCCACCATTTGGGCAACAAACTGGTCCGTTTTCTGATCAACCTCAGTTTCAGTGCCCGGATCAAGGATCCGATGTCCGGCTACAGGGCTTTCACCTATGAGGCCATAACCGCGCTCCCCTTTCTGTCCACAGGGTTTGAAATAGAAACCGAGCTGACTGTCCAGGCCCTTTTCCGCAGGTTGAAAATAAAAGAGATCGATATCATCTACCGCGATCGCCCGAAGGGGAGTTACTCGAAATTGAAAACTTTCTCGGATGGCTGGTCGGTCCTCGTTACAATTTTCATGCTGTTGAAAGCTTACAAACCGATGACGTTTTTCGGATTGATCGGCTTCATCTTTTTCTTTTCCGGTTTGGCTTCCGGCTGGGTCGCAGTCAAAGAATTTCTGAGCGCCGGCTCCTCTTTTCAATTGCCTCTTTCCATATTTGCCGGTCTTTTGATACTGGCCGGATTCATATTTGCCGTTACGGGAATCATTATTCACACCATCAATTACCGGATACTGGAAGCGAGCAATATTTCACTGAAATTGATGAAACATATGCGAAAGAGCCGGGAGAGATAGAAAGCATTTCATGGTTGGCGGTACATGGCAGGGGTGGATTCGGCTCTACGGCGCCCGTCTTGTTTTGATTGTCTGGGTAGCGGTGACCGTGGCGGCGGTCGCGGGCATGTACCACCTCTGGTGGACCAGGGAACACGCGCTGTATGGCGGTAAGGACGTCCATGAGCAGCGGGTGGAAGTGTTCCGCCGGGCAGGCATCGCACGAACGCTGCTGGACGAGGCAGAGACGCTTGACCGGATCTGGCCGCTGAATGTCCGTTACGAGGTTAAGGGCGACCATAATCAGCTTTCTTATATCCGATATCTGCTCATTCCGAGGATTCCGGATGGGACCCCTTCTTTTTCCATCGAAGAGAAAGAAGGCCGCCTCCTGTATCGGCCGGTCCTGACGGCGACACACAATCCCGAAGAGACGCGTCAGTCCGTGCGGGGATTTTTTCTGTCGCTGTTTATCCTGTCGGGTATCGCTGCTCTCCTCGGCGGCTTGCCTTTCCTGACGCCGTTGAGTGTGCCGGAGCGTTTTGGTCTATCCGTTCTCCTTTTAGCCATTGTTGCCATATTCAGCAGGGCCGTTATGCAGGATACGGCTCCGGGTTTTTTTCTTGTCGCTGCCGCGGGCGGTGTGGGGTGGCTTGCATATCTCCTGCGCCGTCGACGCGGTAAAGCGATCGGGCGTCAGGGAGGCCAGACAGGAGCATCAACCCCGGTGATCCCTTTCGGGACCGACTGGACAAAACGGATCGTCCCGCTTGCCATTCCCGCGCTGATCATCATCGCCGTCTCCGTCTGGAGTATCCTCATGTCCGTGATCGTCGTTCCGGATGACTGGGATGCCTGGGCCACCTGGGGCGCCAAGGCAAAGGTCCTGGCTCTCGGGAAAGGACCTCTCAGGGATGTCACTTTTTTTGGCCTTGCGGACTATCCCCTCCTTTGGCCTGCGGTCTGGGCCTTTTCCGGGTGGTGCGCCGGAGGATGGGAAGAACACTGGAGCCGGGCCTGGGGGCCCGTTTTCATGCTGTTGTGCGCCTGGGAGATCGGTCTGGTCGTTCGACGCCTGACGGGCAAGCCGAATTACAGCGCATTGGCGGCGGCAGTTTTTCTCTCCGTTCCGATGGTTCCGCTCCTCGCCTCGTGGAGTTATGCCGAGGCTCCCTTGTGGCTGATGAGCGCCTGCAGTTTCGGGAGACTTCTCCTGTGGCGGAAGGAGAAAGAGCACCGACACCTCCTGATAGCGGCCCTGTTCGCTGCAGCGGCAGCTTATACGAAAAACGAAGGGCTTCTATTCTCCGTCCTGTGTTTCGCTTGGCTCATTCTGGTTGCTCATCGTGACTGGAGCGTCTGCCTGCGATGGTACGCCTTGCCCCTCACGCTCCTGTATCTCCCGTGGTTCTTATGGGCCCGGGGCATGCTCACGCTGGGATCTCATGCGTTTGAAGGATTCCAGGGCGGTGCCGCAGCTCTGATGCGGGCTATGGACCGGCTTCCGGCAGCCCTGAAATCCATCGGCACCATGTGGCTCGATATCCGCCAGTGGAACGTCGTCGTGTGGGTTGTTTTAGCCTTGTCTATTGTGCACCTGGTCCGGGCTCGCGGACATCGCATGGATCTCTTTGTCCCAGGGATAATGCTCTTGATTTTTTTCCTTATCAATGCCTTTCACATACAGGAAATCGGGCTCGTCATGTCCTCCTGGAACCGTCTGACGGTTCAGACCCTGCCCCTGTTTCTCATGATCCTCGCGGTCAACTACCTGCCGTCGGTGTCAGGGGGAACCCGCTGATGACAACCCAAAAGGGGCGTTGTCTCCTGCTCGGCGCGGTTCTTTTTCTGTCGGGATCGCTTGTCGGTTTTTTCGCCGGCCGGTCCGGCGACGATAAATGTGTTTTCACCGTGACCGTGGAGTCGGATCGGCCCGTAGAAACCCGGTTGTTTTATGACACGGGAAAGGATTTCAATGAGGCGGAATCCCGACGGGCGGTAGTATACCATAGCGGGCAGGCGGTAACGCTGTCGTTCTTGTTTCCAGGAGACAAGCTTCGACGACTCCGGTTCGATCCGGCCCGGTCGGCGGCGGTGATGTGCATCCGGCATGCCGCCATTACCTATGACGGGAGAGATCCTTTCACCCTTTCTTTGGAAACGATGATCCCGCAGCAGGGCATCCGCCTGCTCCGTCAGGACGCGGGGCGTCTCTGCTTCGAGACGGAAGGCGAGGATCCTATTCTGTTACTGAAGGAGATCGGGATTCAATCCCGGCGCTGGGCGATGCCTGTTCTGTATTCTCTGGGAGGAGGCATCCTCGCGTTAGCGGGTGCTTTTTCTCTCGCCTGGCTGTATAAACACGCCTGATTTTCAAAGGATGGGATATGATTTGGCTGATCGGTCATAAGGGTATGCTGGGGTCGGAAGTGTACAAACTTCTGGTTGAGGGTGCTATGCCTCATCTTGCCTCGGATCTGGAAGTGGACATTACGGATATCAACCGTTTGAGGTCTTATGTGGGGGATCGGTCCCTTTCCTGGATCATCAATTGTTCCGCCTACACGGCGGTAGACCGGGCCGAGGATGAACGGGAACTGACCTTCCGGATCAACAGCGACGGGATTAAAAATATCGCCTTGATCGCAGCGGAGAAAAAGGCGAAACTCATCCACATCTCGACCGATTATGTCTTTGACGGCAACAAGGAAAGCGCCTATCTGGAAACGGATCCGCCGAATCCCACCGGTGTGTATGGCGCCAGCAAGTATGCAGGCGAAAAGCACGTTCAGGCCTCCTTGTCGTCTTATTTCATTCTCAGGACAGCCTGGCTCTACGGAAGGTCGGGGAATAATTTCGTCCATACCATGATCCGTCTTTTCCGTGAACGGGAAGAGGTCTGTGTTGTGGCGGATCAGTGGGGCAGTCCAACCCTGGCCGGCGACCTTGCCGGCGCCATCCTCCACCTGATCTCCTGCAATGCCGACCAATACGGCATTTATCACTTCACCAATGAGGGCAGGACCCACTGGCATGCATTTGCCTCGGCGATCTATAAACTGGCCCACGAGCGGGGGCTCGTCGAGAGGGAGGTGAAGATCATTCCCATTACTACGGATCAGTATCCCACTCGGGCAAGGCGGCCGGCCAATTCCTATCTGTCCAAAGAGAAAATCCGGAGGGTTTTCGGCATCTCGATCCGGCCCTGGCAGGAGGCCCTGACCGAATTCATCGGAGGACTTACAGAGGGAAAATGACGGTAAGGAGCACATGAACAGAATCAAAGATTGGACTCTCCTCTTCCTGCGTTTTGTCGTCACCTTGTTCAAAAGCAGGAGCCTGGTCTTTAACCTCGCGCGTCGCGACATCCAGTCCAAATACCTGGGTTCCTATCTGAACTTCCTCTGGGCCTTCGTTCAACCGACGATTACAATCCTCCTGATCTGGTTCGTATTTGACGTCGGCTTCAAGGTGCCCCCGGTGGGAAAATATCCCTTCGTCCTCTGGCTGATCGTCGCGATTATTCCCTGGTTTTTCTTTTCAGAGAGCTTCGGCAACGCCACCAACTCGATTCTCGAGTACAGTTACCTGGTGAAGAAAGTTGTCTTCAAGGTAAGCGTGATTCCCATTATCAAGATCCTCTCGGCGCTTTTCATCCATTCTTTTTTCATCGTTGTCATTCTTCTGGCCTTTCTCGCTTACGGCTACACGCCGCGATGGTGCAACCTCCAGATCTTCTACTATCTTTTTGCTGCGATCGTTCTGGTGGTGGGTCTGTCCTGGATCACTTCTTCTCTCGTCATTTTCGTGAAGGATGTGGGGCAGGTCGTGGCCATGCTCGTCCAGTTCGGCTTCTGGTTCACTCCCATTCTCTGGGACATCAAAATGATGCCGGAACAGTACCAACCCCTGATGAAGCTCAATCCCGTCTTTTACATCACCGAGGGTTACCGCAACAGCTTCATTTCCGGGATATGGTTCTGGGAATATCCCCACTGGACACTCTATTTCTGGATCTTCACCGGCGTCGTTTTTGTCCTGGGGGCGACCATCTTTATCAAGCTGAGGCCGCACTTTGCCGATGTGCTGTAACGGAAGGATTACGGAGTGATCATGAAAGCGCAGTCGGATATGATGGATTCAGAACTGGGCCGTGAGGGCTCTGACGGCGGCAATGATGTCGCCGTTCGCGCTTATAATCTTTCCAAAGTCTACAAGCTCTACGACCGATCGATAGACCGTCTCAAGGAATCACTCCATCCCTTCCGCAGAAGCTATCATCGTGATTTCTACGCCCTGAAGGATGTGAGTTTTGAGATCAGAAAAGGAGAGATGGTCGGGATCATCGGGAAGAACGGCTCGGGAAAATCTACCCTACTCAAGATCATAGCCGGCGTACTGACGCCTTCTGCCGGTTCACTGGAAGTCAACGGAAAAGTTTCAGCGCTCCTGGAATTGGGGATTGGCTTCAATCCGGACATGACCGGACAGGAAAATATCTATTTCAGCGGCACCATCATGGGTTATTCCCGCGAAGAGATGGATGCGAAGGTAGATGATATCCTGGCCTTTGCCGATATTGGCGATTTCATTCATCAGCCCATGAAAACATACTCGAGCGGGATGTTTGTGAGGCTGGCATTTGCGGTAGCCACGAAGATTGATCCGGAGATCCTTATCATCGATGAAGCCCTGGCCGTGGGCGACATGTTTTTTCAGTCCAAATGCATGCTGTTGATGAGAAAGATGATCGACAGCGGCGTGACTCTGCTGTTCGTCAGTCATGACACTTCGGCTATAACGAATCTCTGTAGAAGAGCTGTTTATCTTGAAAACGGCATGGTCAAGACGATGGGCGAAGCCCTGAGCGTGACCGATCAGTATCTGAAAGACATGAGGCGGCTTATCTATCGGGCTTCTCCTGAATGCGAATCTCACGTCCAGGAGTTGCTAAGTTCAGGGCAGGGCGTCTCCCCGCGGAATCAGGATTGGATCCTTGCCGGCGACGATCCGGGAGACGCTGTTGGGGCCGGTTTTGAGAAACACGGGAACCAGACCGCCTCGATCGGGAGTTTGGGATTACCTGATGGACTCTGTGCCGGTATGGTATTCAAAGCGGATCCTTCCTTTGCGGAACGTGTGCAGCCCTACCGTTACGGCACGGGCGGCGCCCGTGTCATGGCTATGGAGCTGTTAAATCAGCAGGGGGAACCCGCCATGGCATTCCACTTTAACGAGTGGATCACGGTGCGGGCGTATATCGAATGCTACAAGGAGATCGATTTTCTCAACTGCTGTATCCTGATCCGCAACCGGAACGGTATCGAGATCACGCATACGACGTCTTTTACCTCTAAATTTAAGTTTCCTATATTGAAAGCAGGTGGCCGGGTTGCAGTTGACATCCGATTTAGGAATATTTACAAAGGAGGCGAAACGTATACCATACATTATACAGTTAATAATACGGAACAAATTGAAACAACGGAGATTATGGATTTAATAGAATTGGCTGCATATTTTGAATCCTTGAGAGATGAAAATAATCAGATCTATTATTTAATTTATTATCCATTTCAATTTCATTATACAATACTTTGAGCAATATATGGCGAATTTACCTAATGAGCGAAATTTAGTCATTACTGAAGAGTATAAGAATATTATTAAAAATACTTTACTCAGCACTATTTTTTGCAATGAAGCATACTTATCATCGGACGCAGGAAAGGCCGATATCGAAGGTCACATTTCTGAAAGAATGATCTATACCCAAAATACGTTGCTGCCATGGATAGGAGAAGCATATGATATAAAAGGTAAATCTGTTTTGGAGATTGGTTGTGGGACAGGATCTGCAACTGTTCCATTTGCTCTTAAGGCTGACAGGGTAGATGCATATGATATTTCCAGTACTTCATTAGAAATAGCAATGAAACGAGCTGTCTTATTAGGTGTTAAAAATATCAATTTTCATCTGCTTGATTCCTGCTGGGCAAAATCGTCAAGTAAAGTTAAAGATTTTTTTACAACTGCGCCGAAAGCAGATGTCATATTGTTAATAGCCGTGTTGGAACATTTGACAATTGATGAGCGAATCAATCTTTTACAAGGGATTTGGGGTGTATTGGAAGAAGGCAACATTGTCATCATTTATGAAACACCCAACAGGATAGGTTTTTTCGATTGGCACAGTTTCTTATTGCCGTTTTTCCATTCGTTGCCGGATCAATTGGCATTACTCTATGCAAATAGAACCCCTCGGGAATTCTTTACTGATCATCTCAAAGGAGACTTAGAAGAACTGTATCGTTTTGGCAGAGGGGTAAGTTATCATGAATTTGAACTGTCTTTTAATTTTAACGAATTATCCGTGATTAACGACGGTTTTTCTTCTTATTTAAAACCACGAATTTCTTCGAGTCACCCATTATTTGATGAAGCGCTTCTCGAAATATTTGATAAATATTTGCCACATATTCCGAAGGGTTTCACATGTTCAAGCCTCGATCTTATTATCCAAAAATGCAATAATCCCTCGGTATTATTAAAAAATGAGCAACATAAATATATTCCGGCTCTTAAAAAAGAAGATTTCGTTAAAGAAGTTGATTGTCTTAAACAGCAATTAAATACGGCTCTTGCTGAACTTCAAATAGCGCATGGTCAAATAGGAACAATTAATCGGTCATTGATCTGGAACCTGACAAGAAAGATGCAAACCTATCGTATCTACCGAATAATTGCGGGTATAGTTAGATATCTCTACTATTTGAAATGAGGAATAATATTCCATGAAAATTGCATATGTTTGTCGTGAATATGGACCCATCACCGGTGGGGGTATCGGTACTTACATCGGTAATGCTGTTCACGAGATGTCCCAACGAGGACATGAAATCTTTCTGGTTACGGATTGTGTATCCGAGGATAACAGCCACCTGGTGCCTCCCGGTGTGCGCGTCGTTTCTGTTCCCCCCATGGGTCCACCCCGCATCGGAAATTTTTTCACCAGGAACCATGAATATTCTTACCGGGTTCTTGATGCTCTTGACGGGTTTTCCGGGGGACTTCCTCTTGACGTCATCGAATTTGCAGAATATGGCGGGGAGGGATTCGCCGCCATTCGGGCCAAGCGACTCATGAACCATTTTGCCCGGACCGCCCTGGTCGTGAAATGTCACACCCCCATGTCGCTGCTCTTCGAGATTAATGAAGACAGGAGCCTGTTCGTAGAGACTCTGTGCGACATCGCCCTGGAAGATTACTGCGTCCGCAACGCGGATCTCGTGACCTCGCCATCCCGCTCCCTGGCGGATTATTTTTCCGCACGGGTTGGCCGAAAAGACATCCGCATCTGTCCGTATCCCCTGCGCCTACCCGTGTCCCCCCGTCCGCGGTCGTTTTCCGGAGAGCAGATCAGGCGAGTGTGTTTTGTTGGTTCGATTCAGGTTCGAAAAGGAGTCGATGTCTTCATAGAGGCGGCCAAGATCGTTTTGGAAAAGCACCCGGATTTCCTCTTCGAACTGTGGGGCAAAGTTCGCAACGCCGCCTATTTCGGAAAGGATTACCAATCAATATTGGAAAGGCGCATTCCCGATGCCCTCCGTGACCGGATCGTTTTCCGTGGAGACATCCCCTATGAAAAGATCAATGATCTCTTTCTTGATTCCTGCGTAGTGGTTTTCCCTTCCCGCTGGGAGAACTGGGCAAATGTATGTCTCGAAGCCATATCTCAGGGGTGCGTGGTTTTCGCGTCGCGATTGGGCGGCATGGCCGAAATGATCGACGACGGCATCCACGGTATCCTCATCGATCCACTGGATCCGGCGGAACTGGCGGAGCGGATCCTCACGCTGACAGATGTCCCTCGGCGCCTCGAGACAATATCAAAGGCGGCCATGGTAAGAAGCAAGGCCATTTGTGATCCCATGAAGGCCTGCGAGGCCATCGAGGCGAACTACTTGGCCGCTCCCAAGATGAGGGCCTGGCGGCCTGTGGAGGCGCCGCCCCTCGTCTCGGTCGTCATCCCCCATTACAACCAGGGGACGTATCTCCATGAGGCGGTGAACTCCGTGCGGTCATCGACATACCCCAGCATCGAGATCATCGTCGTGGACGACGGTTCGACGGATGAACATTCCCGGCAGGTCTTCGAGCAACTCCCGGGGGTAAAAAAAATCCGGAAGCCTAACGGCGGTCTGAGCTCTGCCAGAAACGCCGGCATCGATGTGGCGCAAGGCGAGTATTTTCTCCCCCTCGATGCGGATGACAAGATTCACCCCGATTACATCCGGTCGGCGGTCGCTGCCCTCGAAAATAACCCTTCCCTCGGTTATGTTAGCTGCCATGCTCAGAATTTCGGCGACTCCGATGACGCCTACATTCCCATCGGCTATGTGCCTCCCTTAATGGTGGCGATAAACACGGACGGGAAATGCGTCAATCTCTTTCGGCGCGAACTGCACACCCATAGCCGCCGTTACGACGAGACCATGGTTTCCTACGAAGACTGGGAATTTCTCATTCAGCTTCATGCCTCCGGTATCGAGGGCGATGTACTTCCTGGCGAATTCTTCTTCTATCGACGTCACGCCGATTCGATGGTGTATCAAACGGCCAACCCTTTGCGGGCCGATCTGATCCAGTACATGATGACCAAGCATCGGACCGTTTTGGCGCCACATGCACCCTTCCTTGCCATCGCCCTTGCCAGGCTCTGGAAGGAACAGGAAATACGAGCGGAGAATCCGGAAGACGTGGCAAAAGTTTACTGGGGTACCGGTTTCGACTATACTGAATTGGCATCTACCAAACAGGTTTATCGACTCGGGGAACGAACGGAGATCCGCCTTCACTTCAAGTCCGAAACGGACACCCTGCGGCTCCGTTTCGATCCGGGAGAACAAAGAAGATCCTACTTCATTTCGAACCTGGTTGTATCCGATGCGGTCACCCGGAAGATTCTCTGGGCCAGTTCCGAACAGTGTGACGATTGCTGCGGCGCCGGCGATACTGACTGCTTTGCATCCCGGGGGACCCTCGTCGTTCAGTCGCAGGCGAAGGACCCTCAGGTCCTGCTGCCGCAGTTTTCCACTCAGGGATGCCGGATGTTCGATCTCTCCTGCACCCTCGTCGGAGGACTGTGGGTCGAGGCAGAAATGGTCCGACTGCGGTTACTGCTAGAAACCGATGAGAAATCACGCCGGACGAGGGGCAGATAGGGCATGCTTAGCTGTCTAAGGAAACGATGAGTAGACGGATTCTCTTCATCACAAACGAGATCGTCCCTTTTTATTACGGCGGGATAGGCACGCTTTTTGAGGCTGTCGCCAAGATCCTGAGTCATCGTGGGTACGAGGTGGCGCTTCTTGGTCAACGACCGGCCGGTTTTGATGAGGAAGTATTTCGACGGCACTACGGAGATATCACTTATTTTTTCCATGCAGGGGTCTCCGACTGCGGGAGGGCCTTCCCTCTCTCCGACGCGAGAGATGTCTGGCGAACCTTCCGCGAGATTCAGCCGCAGTTCCGGCCGGATGTGGTTATTGGGGCCGATTTTGGAGGCGAATGCCTGTTGCTCTTTCTGGATGCACAGTCAGGCCAGTATCCCGAAACGACCTTTGTCCTCACAATCAACGGCATGACCAGCGATATCACTTCCGTGTTCGAGGGGGGAGAGCAGGCTTTCTGGGATCGGTGGCTTTGGGATCCCAGCCTCCGTCTGGCTGAGGCCATGGAAAAACTCACCGTGTCTCTCGCCGACCGTATCGTCGCGCCAACAGCATGGGTCTGGAACCAGGTCAGGGACCGGACCGGCATCGAGCGCGAGGCGTGCATCATTCCAAATCTCAGCGATGCGGATCTCTTCCAAGCCATTTCGGATATGGACCCGATCGCTCCACCCGATCAGGTGATTTTGTTCGTAGGCCGCCTGGACCGTACAAAGGGTGCGGATGTCCTCATCGAGGCGTATCTCCGTTTGGCTGAACGGATGCCGATTTTTCTGCCCCGGCTCGTTTTCGTTGGGAGGGACTGTATTTGGAAAGAATACGAAGCGACCTTTCTCGACCACTGGAAGCCGCTCATTCCGCCGTCCTTACAGGATCGTATTGTCTTTACCGGCCAGATCCAGCACAAGGAGGTCCGTGATTACTTAGGTCGGGCTATGTTGTGTGTATTCCCATCGCGTTGGGAAGCTTACGGGATAGTATGCCTCGAGGCCATGCAGGCCGGTTGTCCTATCCTCGTCTCAAGGGACACGGGACTTGCCGATGTCGTCGGACCCGGTTTCCCTGAACTCCTGTTTGATATCCATACAGGTTCGGAAGGCTTGGCGGAGGCGATCCGGACGCTCATTGCCGTCCTGCCTTCGAAGCCGGACCTTCCGGCGCAGGTCCGGCAACGGGCAAGACAGATTCTCCATGAAGCGGAAGAGGGATGGGTGGCGTTCCTGGAGGAGTGTGGTGGGAAACACCGTGCGCAGGGAACTCACCCTATGCCGGGGGGTTTCTTTGCGGACATCCTGCAGGTATTGATGCCTGTGGAAGAGCTGCCGCCGGATGCCCCGTTGGCGCACTCGCATTTACAGGTGTATTTTAGGCGTGACGGGGCCTATTCCGCGGACCATTCCCTTCGTGCAGCCTATCCGGTGTTCCGGTGGACCACCTTGTGTCTGACCCTGCCCGAGGGCACTGGCGAGAGCCCCCTACGCGTGAATCCTGTCAATGAAAAGGGCCTGATCCTCGTGGAATTTATTTCCCTGGTTCAGGACGGCGTTGAGCTCTGGCGTTGCGAAGGAACGGATGCCTTCCGCCGCCTCGCCGTTCATGGTGAGGCGGATCGGTCCATGCTCGGCCGGTGGCTTGCCTTGTCTGCGAAGAACTGGGACCTCCAGATCCTGATTGACTGCCCGATGACGGATGCCCCCGCCGTGCTGAAAATGCGCTTCTGCTTTACACCACAGTCATGAAAGGCTCGATTGAGGGCAATGAATTTTTTACCTGAAGAAAGCTATCAAATATAAAACCCACCAGAGATTGGGCAGGTTTCTATGTTCTTTCGACGCACTCTTCTCTTAACCCTTTATAAGCTTTCTGATATCGTCATATTGCTCTGTAGTCTGGTCTTGGCGATCGATATATGCCATTATCTGAGCAAGCCTTCCCTGACCAGTCTCCTTTCCACCTGGATGACAGTTTGGGACTTTATTGTCATTACTGTTGCAACACTCATATGGCATATTATTTTTCAACATCTCGGTCTTTATGAATCAAAGCGCTTCCAACGGAAATCTGAAGAATTCGTAAAAATTTTAAAAGCCACATCCGTGGGAATTTTCTTTATTAGCGGTATTGCCAGTCTCTTCGACACGGGATTTATCCACATTGATTTTGTTTTCGTTTTCTGGATTTCAGCAACGTTTTTGACCATATCGACAAGAATAACGATGCGCATGATCATGGTTGCGGTGCGCTATAGGGGCCGGAACCTGAGACATATGGTGATTCTGGGGACCAACGAACGAGCCGTGCAGTTTGCTGAAAAGATACGGGCGCACAAAGAGATGGGATATAATATCCTCGGCTTTGTGGATAACGAATGCAAGACCGAGGCGGAGTGGATGGAACTGCTTTCTGATCTGGACCATTTTTCGGAAGTCCTGGATCGACATGTGGTGGATGAGGTTGTCATCGCGCTCCCGATTCAATCCTTCTACAGGGAGATAAGAAAGGTACTCGGTCTGTGTGAAGAACAGGGGATTAAAGTTCGTTTCATCGCGGACATACTGCTTGATCCTTCACATGCCAAGGCGACCCTCGAATACATGGATGACACCCCGATCCTTACTCTGTACATGGGGCCACATGACGGATTTTTGCTGAGAATCAAGCGGATCATGGACATCACAATCTCCGCCCTTGCCCTGATCTTACTGGCGCCGCTTTTTGTCATGATAGGAATCCTTATCAAAATTGACTCGCGGGGCCCGATATTTTTCGTTCAGGGAAGGGTGGGTTACAATAAGCGTCGGTTTGAATTTTACAAGTTTCGTACGATGACGAGCGATGCTGAAAAAAGACAGGCGGAAATGGAGTATTTAAATGAGGTGAGCGGCCCTGTATTCAAGATCAGGGACGATCCGCGGGTAACAAAGATCGGAAAGATTTTGAGAAAGACAAGCATGGACGAGTTGCCTCAGTTGTTTAATGTCTTGAAATGCGATATGAGTCTTGTAGGGCCCAGACCTCTCCCTGTTCGGGACTATAATCGTTTCGAGAAAAACTGGCAGAAGCGGCGTTTAAGCGTCAAACCTGGGCTTACATGCCTGTGGCAGATTCAGGGAAGAAACGAATTGTCGTTTGAGAAGTGGATAGAACTTGATATGGAGTATATAGACAACTGGTCTTTGCTCCTTGACTTGAGGATCCTCGCAAAGACGATTCCGGCCGTCATCAGAGGTACAGGGGCGATGTAGAGGCATTTTAATAGTTGCTTGTGAGTAAATGGATATGACTATCGTTGAGATGTTAGAACGGAACGCAAGGCTTTTTCCTGGGAAAACCGCAATAATTTTCGGAGAATCGAGAATTTCTTACAGGACATTCTACGAGAAAGCAAACGCACTGGCGAATTTCCTAATAGCAATGGGTCTCAAAAAGGGTGATCGGGTAGGCCTTATATTACAGAAGACACCTGAAGTTCTCATTTCATTTCTCGGCGTTGCCGCTGCAGGGGGTATCGTCTTTCCCATTGATTACAATCAGACACTTAGCCATTTCGAATTTTTATTAAAACACACCAATCCAACCGTCTTGATCACCGATGAACGTTTTCAGGATATTCTTTCCCGTTTGGAAGGTCGCTGCTCAGACGAAAAGACGATAGTGGTCGGATCGAAGTCAACGAATCAACGCCGGTCATGGGAAGAGGTCTTTACACAGACATCCTTAAACCCACCTGGTGTTGAGATACAAGATAGTGAGGTCGTTTATTTGAACTTCACATCTGGTACTACAGGCCTTCCAAAGGGGGCTACAACAACGCATGCCAATATATATTGGAACACCCTCTCGGCGGTAGAAAGTTTGGGCTTGACCGGGGATGACATTCACCTGTGCATGTTTCCGGTTTTCATGCATCCCCATGAACTTTTCGCCAGGCCTTTATACCTTGGTGGAACCATCGTTTTAACGGATAGTATCTATCCCAAGTCAATAGCGGCGCTCATTTCGGAGCATCGAGTAACGTGTATGATGGCCACTGCCTCGATCTACGACACCTTGGCGCGATTACCAACGTCTCTTGCATTTAATCTAAGTTCTTTGAGAATACCCGAGAGCGGGGGGATGTACACACATCCGGCCTTGGTGCAAAAATTTATGGAACGCTTTGAAGTTCCTATCATCCCTGCATGGGGCAGCACCGAGACCTCGGGGATTGCCTTGGTTGCCGCTGTTCAAGGCGAACAAAGGCCTGGTTCTATGGGAAAACCGTCCCCCTACTACCAGGTCAAGGTGGTGGGAGAGAGCGGGGAGGAACTGCCTCCGGATGAAGTGGGAGAGATGGTCATACACGGTCCCGGCGTCTGCAGCGGGTACTATAATCAGCCCGAAGAAACGGGAATTTATATGAAAGAAGGTTCGTTTCTCACCGGTGATATGGTAAAACGAGACAGGGGAGGGTATTATTATTTTTTAAGCAGAAAGACCGGGATGATGAAGGTGGCAGGTGTGAAGGTTTTTCCTCTGGAGATCGAGAATATGCTGCTCAACCATCCCAAGATTGAGGCGGCGGCTGTTGTAAAGATACAGGATCGTTTGCGCGGCGAAGTACCTAAAGCGATTATTGTTGCTAAAAATGGCTTGGAAATAAGCAAAGACGAGATCCTCAAGTACTGTGAGAAAAAGATGTCGAGATGCAAAGTGCCCAGTATCATTGAGTTTAGAAATGAGCTTCCCAAGACCCCGGGTGGTAAAATTCTGTATCGAGAGCTATAGCTGGAAGAGGTCGAGCATTAAACGTGAGGTTAATTTGCTATGGAATCCAGAGTTGTTGTTGTTCATGCGGATATGGAGCCCATGGAAGGTGTTGCGAACCCGGGTTCTCACCAGATATACAGAAATCCTCGGGTATCTGTGGAGAACCGAGAATTAAGGGTGCTCCGTTCAGACGAGGTCCGGGTGAAGATGATCTACTGTGGTGTATGCGGCACGGACGTCCATCTTGTGGTCACGAATCCTGATACGGGTTATATTCTATGTTCGTCCCCGGCTCAAATCCCTCGCGAAGGCAGGGTCATAGGCCACGAAGGGGTCGGCAAGGCGGTTGAGGTCGGATCACAAGTCCGGCATGTCAAACCAGGTGACTTCGTGACATTTGAGTCAATCATCGTCTGCCATCACTGTGATGAGTGCAGAAGAGGAGACTTTAATCAATGCCATCATGCCCTATTGCTCGGATTGGAAAAAGATGGGCTTTTCGGCACGGTAGTCGATGTTCCGTCTATGCTGACCCACGATGTTACTGCTCTGGCGGAAAGCGAGAAGGGACTGAGGGCTGCTGCGTGCATTGAACCGGCAGGTGTCGCTTATGTGGCCTGTCAGAACACGGATCTGGGAGCCGGAGATGTGGTTGTTATCTTTGGGGCAGGACCGATAGGGTTATTCTCGGCCATGTTGAGCAAGGTTGTTTTCGGAGCTTCAAGGGTACACATGGTCGAACCCGTTCCATTCCGACGAGCCATGGCCCGAAAATGGAGCGATGAGGTCTACGATATTGACGAGTTCTTTGACCATGGCCCGTCTTCTATTGATGTGGTCATAGAGGCCTCGGGACACGTGGGTAACATAAGCAGGGTATTCCGGCGATTGAATGCGAACGGCAGGATCGCGCTCGTTGGAAGGAGTGGGAAGCCTCTGGTACTCGATGCAGTAGACCATATGATTACTAATGCCGTGTGTTTAGTCGGATCGAGGGGGCATCTTGGCGGCGCATTTGCGAACATTTTAAGCCTCTGTCAAAATGGGCGCATCTCTCTTGATGAGGTCGTAACCCATGTTGTCAATGGACCGGAGGGGCTTTGCGAACTTTTACGGTCTCCGGATAGGCTGCTTAAGGAAAACTGTAAAGTTCTGGTAAGCTTTGACGGCAGCCGGACTTGAGCATTGAGCGTGAAGGATCAGGAAGAAATTTATAGAAGCGTCTGCCGTATATGCCACGGGGGATGCGGCGCCCTATTGTCGGTGAAGGAAGGCAGGCTTTTAAAAGTTGCGCCGGATCCCGATTCACCTTTCAATCGTGGCCGGATGTGTATAAAAGGTCCGGCCACGCCGGAAATGATGTATCATGCTTCAAGGCTCCTTGTTCCACTGAAACGGATCGGCGCAAGGAGATCGAATCGCTGGGAGGAGGTCTCCTGGGATGCCGCTCTGAGCGATATCGCCGACAAACTGGATAGCATGAGAGGGAAATCCGGTCCCGAGGCGATTGCCCTCGGTCAGGGAACCGGCAGACATCATTATATGCACACCATACGCTTCGCCAATTCCCTTGGAACCCCCAACTGGTACGAACCGGGCCTCGCCAATTGTTTTATACCCAGGGTCACGGCGAGCCGTCTCACCTACGGTGGGTTCGTTGTCGCAGACTACTATGGCGACGTCACACCCAAGACCATTCTGTTCTGGGGACATAATCCAGTTATCACCGGCCCGGATGGGGAACTCTCATTTCCCGTGAAAAGGGCGCTTGCGGCAGGTAGTTATGGTATCGCCGTCGATCCGAGAAGATCCGAGACGGCAAAACGGTGCAAGATGTGGCTACCCATAAGACCCGGAACCGATTGTGCGCTGGCGCTGGCGCTGATCCATGTGATTATCAATGAGGGGTTTTATGATAGCGAATTTGTTGAGAAATGGACTGTGGGATTCGAAAAGCTGAAGGAACATGTCTCGAGTTATTCGCCTCAATGGGCTGAAGCCATTACAGGGATCCCGGCGCAGGATATTATCGTCGCTGCAAAGAGATACGCGTTGGAGAAACCGTCCGTCTTGGAATGGGGAGTTGCCATTGAACAGAACCCAAATTCCCTGCAAACGGTTAGGGCCATTTCTTTACTCAGGGGGCTCACGGGGAATATTGATATCCCCGGAGGGGACATTTTGGGCATGGAGATCATCCGACCCTATCCGGTGATGAGAAATCATTTGCCGGAGGGAATGCAGTCAAAGAGGATCGGATCCGATCAGTTCAAACTGCTCTCGGGATCCCGTGCAGCGATGCCTTCCGCTCATATTCCCGGTCTTTTTAAGGCCATGCGAACGGGCGACCCCTATCGAATCAGGGGACTGCTTGTCTTTGGCGGTAATCCCATGGTCACGGTGGCGAACACGCGTGAGGTGTATGAATCCTTATTGAAACTCGATTTGCTGGTCGTTACGGACATGTTCATGACCCCGACTGCGGCGCTGGCCGATTACATCCTGCCTGCGGCATTCTGGCCGGAAGTGAACCAAATTCTCGAGGTTCCCCTTGTGGCGGGAAACGCGGTTTTTGCCCAGCAAAAGGTGGTGCAAGTCGGTGAATGCCGACAGGACGAGGATATCATGAATGATCTGGGGAGAAGGTTAAACCTGCCCGGGGCTGAGGAGTCGCTCGAGGATATCCTGAATTACCGCCTTGAGCCGCTTGGCATAAGTTTTGAGGAACTCAAGAGAAAATCTGTGATTTTCCCCCCCCATGAATATTATAAATTCGAAAAGAAAGGATTTGCGACACCTTCAAGAAAGGTTGAACTTTATAGCAAATCATTGGAGAGATTGGGCTATGATCCCCTGCCCACCTTCAGAGAACCTCCTGAGAGCCCCAAGGAACAACCCGAACTGGCCAAGCAATTCCCCTACATATTGACAACCGGTAGCAGGAGACTTGAGTTTTTCCACAGTGAACACCGTCAGATAGAATCCCTGAGAAGAAAAAGACCGCATCCCGTTGCTGAGATTCACCCAGCCACAGCCAAGCGGCACGGTATTACCGCCGGAGACTGGATATACGTGAGTTCTCCCCGCGGGAGGATACGGATGAAGGCGGAGGTAACCGAGGACATACGAGAAGGGGTAGTCAGTATTGACCACGGATGGTGGTTTCCCGAAAGAGAAGGACCGGATTTTGGAGTATGGGAATCAAACGCCAACCTCCTCACCTCGAATGCCCCTCCGTACGATCCGGCCTTCGGCAGTTATCAATTGAGGGGTCTTCTTTGCAATATAGACCTGAATCAGTGTCACGAAAGCGACAGGAGGATATCAAGCGGCATGCACAAAGTGAGAAAAATATGATGAAAATACTTCTTACAGTACCTGTAACCTCTTTTGTAAGCGACCCACCTAATTTTCCTGATCTTGGGCTTGGATATATAGCAGCCTCGCTCAAGAACAAAGGGCATGAAGCCCATGTGAGAGACTGGAACATGGACCCGTCTCACGAAAAATTCAAGGTGTGGCTCATGGAAAATAGGCCAGAGGTGATAGGGATAAAGGTCTTTACTAAAGATGTAGCTGCAACTCAGAAGACGATTACAATTATAAGAGAAACTTTAAGGGGAACCACTATTGTAATAGGGGGCCCTCATCCATCCGCATCTGAGCCGACGGATCTGATGAACGATTTTGTTGATTGTGATTTTGCGATAAGGGGAGAGGCTGAAGAAAGCTTTCCTTTTTTGTTGTCTGAAATTAAAAATACAGGGCTTAAGGATGCAAAACCCGAAAAGGAAAGATATAAAAATATACCAGGTCTGGTATGGCGTAAAGGAGGGGACGTTTTTTCAAACCCAATATCCTTGTGCCATAATCTCGATAACATTGATTTTCCCTGCTGGGAAATGATTAATCCCAAAGATTATTTTTTTGATATGTTGGGTTCTACATTGAAGGAAGGGTATATATCCCCAATCATTACGACACGAGGATGTCCAGGCAAATGCTGTTTTTGTTGCGTCCACAAGATTAGCGGGAGAAAAATAAGGTATAGGAGCCCTTCCAATGTATTAAAAGAGATGTCATTGTTATATAACAAATACAACGTCAAGAAATTCATGTTTATGGATAACTGTTTTACCTCTCACAAAGAGAATCTTATAAAGATCTGTGAAGATATCCTTAAGGAAAAAATGATCATAGAATGGGATTTTGTAAGTTATGAGAAATTGGATAACCTCACTGATGCAACTCTTTCTTTAATGTACCGGTCAGGATGCAGGATGATCCATCTTGGCATAGAGTCAGGCTCAGAAAAAACCAGAAAAGTTATGAATAAATCAACCTCCCTGAAAGAGATAACGGAAAAAGTCAAGGTTATTAAAGATAACGGGATCAAAGTAGGGGCATTTTTTATGATAGGGTTCCCTGAAGAAACAATAAAAGAGATACGGGAAACAACGAATTACGCCTTTTCTCTCGATGTTGACCTACTCAAATTTACCATATGTTTTCCCCTGCCAGGCACCCAAAACTATGATTATATAAAAGAAAAATACAAGTTTAGCATTATAAATTGGGCCTCTTTCAATATTAAAGACTCTCCATATCCTGTCAGTCAACTCTCCTCCAAAGAATTAAATAGGATGCTAAATGTTATTAGCCTAAGGCTCTGTCTTTTGAATGCGCGTAAAATTGTGATACGAAAGATTATGAAAGCAGTCAGAATATTTAAATAAATATTGACTCAAATAAACCAGCTCTCAATTAAAATTTTCAACTTATATGGGGATTTTATGAAACAGAAGAAAACTTTGATTCGAATTCTCGCAGTATTGGGTCTCTTTTTCATACTAGTTTCATGTAGCCTTTCCTCGGTCAATCATCGCATCAGCAAAGAATCTTCATCGCAAGACTCAGGAGCGCAGGCTTTAGCAGCGCCTAAAAGTTCTGTCAGAAACGATTCGAGCGCACTTGTAACGAGTGCGCCTTTTGCTCCGTTTGTCAGCGAAGGTGATATGTGGTTTTCGACCTGGGATGACAAGGATGATGTGTTTGTCACTTGGGGTGATGGTTATGGGCCCACAACCAGTTCCGGCAGTAATCCAAATTCATTCCCGTCCCAGACCCATAATGGACTGGCGTTGTTGCACGGGACATTGCCAAATGTCACGTTCGAGGTGGTCAATCGGAATATGCCTTTTGCAGGCAACGATCGGAAAGGTGTCGAGGACAAGTATAACTCAAAGACCAGTAGCCTGTTATTTCTCGAAGGTCGGCTTTACGCCGCAATTCATCATCCATTGGTGAATCCGAACTATGGATTTATCGCTTATTCAGATGACTACGGAAAAACATTTCAATTCCCACCGGCTGGAGATACTTGGAAAAAGGGAAGTAAGTTTCTCAGTCGTGTTTTTTTGAATATGGGACAGGCCTACGGTCTCGATACGGATGGTTATGTGTACGTTTACGGCATGGTAAGCGAAATAGAAACGAACGGGCTCGTCTACTTAGCGCGTGTACTTAAAAGCAATCTTAAGAGCGACCCATTGCATTACAACACCTGGCAATACTTTACTGGCTTGGATAGCATGCGGCAACCGAAATGGGACGCCTCAGAAAATAATGCCCAACCGCTCTCTGGAGTGATCAGTCGCAACATTTTTTCTGCGATTTACCACCCGGGATCTCAACAGTATTTTATCCTGACCGCCGAACTCTTAAATGGCAATCTATTCAAAGCCGCGCAGCCCTGGGGTCCGTGGACATCCATGGGGAAATGGTTTGATGTGGAAAGCAACCTGAATACAGCTTGGGGTGGGAGCTATATGCCCGGCATGATTACAAAAGACTTAGGTGCTGGTTCGTTCTATTTTGCTTGCGGTGGCAGTGAACCACCCGGATTTCCAGGTGGCCCTTTAGCACAAAATTACAGGTTTCGACTAGGTTTGATGGCTCTGCCTGGACATTAAAATCATCTCAATACTCCTTTGCCTCATGAAGACCAAACAATAAGGAAAAGAACCTGCCTAAATAGGGGGGACATCGAAAAAAGTTTTTACAATGGACCCGCATATAAATAAGAAAGGGCATGCTTTTGCAGCAGAATTAATTTATAAGGAAATAACAGGGAAGGCCCTTGTTCCATTGCAATAAAAGGGGATTAACACTGGTTATCCTATAATAGGGCTATTACCGGGAGGAGGAGCTGTTTATGGGCAATGTTATTGTTCTGTTAACTATAGCGATATCATTCATGTTTACCTGCACATATTCCGTTGCTGGTGTCACAAATAACCCACCCGTAAGAGGGGCGTCTGAAGATTTTAATCTATCGGATTATATAATCGGGCCGGCTGATAAACTGGAAATCAAGGTTTACAGGAACGACGACCTCAGTTTTACACAGCAGGTAGATCCTTCAGGCAAAATAAGCTATCCGCTTTTAGGCGATATACAAGTTGCAGGCATGACCGTTTATGCCGTGCGGACTAAAATTGCAGAAGGGCTTTCGAGATACCTCAAGGATCCACAGGTTATAATCAATATGGCAGCGTACACGAGCAATAAAGTCACCATCCTTGGCGCAATTACAACCCAAGGAGTTTTTTCAATATCCGGCCAGCCTACTGCCCTCGAAATTATATCCCGTTCAGGCGGTTTTAATCTAAACGCTGATAAGACCAATGTGCTTGTCATAAGAAAACAGCAGAACGGTTCAACCGTGTTGAACCTCAATCTGAAAAAGGCATTGCAAGGCGATAAAACACAGGACATTTTTCTTATGAAGGACGACATCGTCTACGTCCCGTCTGATACAAATAAACTGATAGTGCTTGGTGAAGTCTCAACCCCCGGAGGGGTCGGGTTGGAAAAAGAGATAAGCGACGCCCCTATGTCATTGCTGGAAGTTATCGCTAAAGCTGGAGGGTTTAAAGCGAATGCCGACAAGTCGGGGGTAGTAATTATAAGGAAAGAAGGTGAACTGACGGAAATAAAAAAATACAATGTAAAAAAAGCTCTCGAAAAGGGTGATCGCAGCCAAAATGTAACGGTTCTGAAGGGCGATATTGTATTTGTTCCAAAGATAGAACAGAGGATCATTGTCACAGGAGAAGTTACAACCCCTGGAGCGGTTACATTCGATAGACCACTCCATATTATTGAGTTATTATCCAAGTCCGGCGGTTTTAACTCAAATGCGAATAAAAACAATGTGCTGATTATCAGAAACGATAACGACAAATCCCAGTTGATCCCGATCGACATAGAAAGGGCACTGGAGAAGGGCGACCCCAACCAGAATCTTGTGTTGCAGAACGGTGATATCGTTTATGTTCCGCGAGATAACAAGAGGGTTATAGTATTGGGAGAGATTAAAACTCCCGGGAATTATAGTTATATAACCCCTATTACGCTTTTAGACGCCATAAGCAAGTCAGGCGGACTCTTGAATACCGCAAATGAAGAGAAAATTATTATTGTAAGACAAGGGGCCGTAAAGGTAATGAACCTCAAAAGCATATATAAGAAAGGCGATCTTGAACAGAACATAATTCTACAAAATGGAGATATAGTTTATGCGCCAACAACATTTATCGCTGATGTTGAGTCTGTTCTGCAGCATATCACTACCATATTCGGATCCTTCACGTCGGTTGCCAGCCCCATTATTTTATGGCCGCAGGTTAAATCTGCGATTGAAGGCAAATCAAATACCACAACAATATCGATACCGGTAGGAGCAGGGTCAGCTGGATCATCAAATTAGAGAGGGATACAGGCATGGAATTACGGAGATATTTGGAAGTTCTGTGGAGGAGAAAGCGGCTCTTCCTGCTTATAGCGGGCGGGATCGTAATCCTTACTCTTCTTTGGGCTCTTTATGCTACTCGTGTATATAAGGCGACTACTAAAGTTTTAATAAAAATTCAGGACACCACTTCAAGTGTCAGTTCTCTGGTTCCTTCTGCCCTGGGAAAACTTGAATATACCGTAAGCGGTAACGTAGCAGGGACAGTCAAAGAGATGATTGGGAATAAAGATTCCTTGAACAGAGTGATAGATGAGTTAAAGCTTCTGAAAAAAAATGGCAAACCTTTTTCAAGTATAGAACTTTTGGATTCTAGTCTTTTAAACATATTTATACACAAAACAGGAATAAAGATTGCACAGATTAGCGATTCTGACATTATTGAGATAATGGGGTATTCAGAAGACCCTGCACTTGCCGTAAAAATATCAAACGCGTTTACATCGCATTCTCTGGAAATGTTGGAAAAGCTGAATCGAGAAGCCATAGGAAAGACGATAGACATTCTTACTAAAGAGGCTTCGAGGCTCAAATACCTGGTAGCTGATTCTGAAGAAACTATAAAAAAATATAAGATTAGAAACGAGGCGATCAACATTGATGAGAAGGCAAGTACTTACACGGGCCAACTGCTGAATACAGAGTTATCTATTGCCAAGCTGTCAACAGAGAAAAAAGAAGACCACCCTGATCTCGTAGCAGCATTAGCACAGATCGCGCATATTAAAAATGAATTAAAAGACATTACCGCCAAACAGTTTGAACTAGCAAAATTACAGCGCATAAATATCTCAATGGGTACTGTTTACACAGCTCTCTTGAATGATCTTGAAAAGGCAAAGATATTGAAGGCAATGAGTATTACTAATATGCAGGTTGTAGAAATGGCCCAAATTCCCGATGCCAGCAAAAAATATTATATATATTTTCCAAAGAGAAAAATAATGCTCTTCCTTGCCATGATTATCGGTGGTTTTCTTGGCGTTATTGCAGTTTTTTTTGCGGAGTACATTGATGACACCATAAAGAGCCCTAAAGAGCTGAAGGCATGGACAGGGCAAAAAGTTCTTACAGTAATCAAGCTGCTAAAAGACACCGAAATATTTCCACCAAAGGAATCTTCCCCAATTTTTAACTCAATAAGTGACTTATGGCTTTCCATAAAAATTGACGCAAAAAATCTTGGAAATAAAAAATGCCCACGCATATTGACCGTTACAAGCTATGGTGAAAAGGAGGGAAAGAGTCTTGTTGCTGTAAATCTTGCCCTTTTACTGTCAAAGAATAGACACAAAACTCTTATCATTGATTTTAACTTGACAGATTCCTTCTTATCTAAACTGTATTCGCAACCGCCAGAAAAGGGATTGGCTGATTTTGTCGTTGCCGAAAGGGAGAAGAAAACCGATAATTTCCCGATATTTAAAAAGTTGGATGATAACCTCTATTTCCTGCCGACCGGTTTAACGGGCGAGCATAACATCGCGTTGATAAAAAATTCCCTGTATCTTTCAGATCTGATAGAAATCGCCAAAAACGAATTTGATATGATTGTTGTTGATTCATCACCTCTAAATAAAAGCAGAGAGCCTTTTTTTATTGCAAAAGAGAGCGATGCAACCATACTGGTAGTTGAGGCCGGCAGGTATCGACTCGAGAATATAATATGGGCTATAGACGAATTAAAGGAAGCCGGTATTTTTATAGCAGGTTCAGTTCTAAATAAGCTTGATTCATGAATGAATTAAATAAATTGAGTAGTAGTCTCTTAAAAAGAATCGTCAAGAATTCTACTGTCGGATTGCTGGAGAAATTGATAGAAATCTCTATCGGTATAGTATCAATTGCAATCATAGCCAGATATCTCGATATCGAATCATTTGGGCTGTATGCCCTGATTACAACTTTTGCGGGGACATTGCTTGTACTGTGCAGCATCGGCCTTGATCGTGTCATGGTAAGGGACATAGCGGCTAATAGAGAAAATCTCCTTAAATATCTGCAGGATATAAAAGGGGCAAGAATTATACTCGCAGGAATTAGCCTCTGTCTAATAATCATCATATCTTTCCCTTTGGGTCTGAACAATAAAATGACGGTTGGCGCTCTCCTTTTATTTGCCATATCAGAAATTATATCAATGTATGTCACCGTTTATATGTCGGTATTCAAGGCATTTGAAAAGATGGAATACAATACGTTTATAACCTTTCTCACAAAGACAATAACTTTATCGGGCCTTACTATAGTAGTTTATTTCAAGTTGGGGTTCATGGCAATATTTGTTTCTTTGGCAATTGGCAGTATGGTTAAGGCTATTGTAACCATATCAACATTCAGGCGGTATTTCAGTTGTGATCACATCCCAGTATCGTTTAACCACACAAAGGCGATCGTAAAAGATTCATTAATCATAGCCGCCTCAACATTCTTTGCACTGGCAAGTATCAGAATGGGGATATTTATGTTAAAAGCTTTCGGTACGTTAAAGGACGTAGCATACTTTCAAGCGGCAAATGTTTTACTGATGCAGCTACAGCCTGTATCTGTGGTCATTGTAGCAGCGCTTTATCCGGCAATTGCGAGCCGGAAACATGATAGCAATGCAATATTAGAAAATGCTGCTAAGTTAATTTTTATGTTAAGCCTACCGATCATGGCGCTTACCTTTTTTTATGGTAGTAATTTGATTATGCTTGTCTATGGTGATAAATATATAGATGCGATACCTGCTATGAGGATACTTATACTTTCAGTGGTCTTCACTTTTCTTGCGCATCTATTTGAAATAGGCCTGCTGTCAGCGCGTAGGCAGGATCTGCTTACCATAGGATGGGGGATTGCCTTTTTCGTGAATATAGTTTTGGGTGTAGTTATAGTTCCACGATACGGTCTTATAGGCTGCGCTGCGGTTATGTCCCTATCCTATATGGCATTATTCTTTGCATTATATTATTTCATGTCACATTATACTGGGTTCAAAGTCAAAAGCAGTATCTTTATCAGGCCCAGTGCGGCATTTATCGCAATGGTATTCTACCTGTACTTTTTTACGTCTACCGGTAAGCCCTTAAATATAAAACTTGACACATTAAATATTTCGCTATCGCTTGTTCTGTACATGACAATATTATTTATGGTAAAGGTATTTTCAATTAAAGACCTTGAATTCATAAAGAATTCATTGATGCCAAAAAGGTTATAAGGATTCATTTTGCGTGAAAAGATTTTAGTTGTTTCCATTGTTACGGTAGTCGGGATATTAACAACCCTGACAATTGGATATCTTACCGTTGAACCGCTCACAGGGACTTTTATTCTATTGGCCGGGTTGTTATCGGCAATTCTTATTGCACTCCTGTTAAAAAATATAAGGTTCGCCATTCCCTTGTTGATAGTTCTTGCCCCTATTACATTTGTTTCTTGGTTCATCATTAAGATTGATACGGGAGGAAGGCCTTTCATGGGCATCCTTTTAATAGTAGAAGTTACGACGATTGTAATCTTTCCCTGTCTTCTGCTCTACAAAAGCATAGTTAAAGGTAAGCCGGGTATAGTCGGCAAGAAAATATATCAGGGAAATCTGAACATAATATTATTTATATTAATGGGTTGGATTTTTCTATCCATTTTATGGTCGCCTTCCACTCTTGGCAGTTTGTATTCAACAGCTCTTTTTTTTATACACTTTTTTATGTATCTTACATTTATAACCTTGATAAAAACTGAACAGGACCTAAATATGGTCGTAAGGACATTCTTTATTATGGCAACAGTAATTGCAGCCACAATGCTCATATCAGTACTACCGGTTAAAATACTGGCCATCGAGAAGACGTATTTTTTTGCCGACTGGTTTAACCTTAAAGTAATTTTTAATGGTGATAACATGAGGGCTACAGGTTTGACCGACGAAAAGACTGCTTCAGAATTTGTGGGCTTTGGTATCTTGGTCTCTCTGCTGCTCTTGAGTTATGCTAAGGATGAAAAAAGAAAATATCTTTTAGTATGTTTACTCATTTTACTTAGTTTTGCAGTACTATTTGCCCAGTCGAAGAGCGCTACCATAGGATTGCTTATAGGAATACTGATCCTATCAATTGTAATAAATAGGATTAGAGCGCATTTTATCAGGAATTTGTTTCGGTTTACTACAGTCTTCATATTAATCTTCGGAATATTTCTAATTACTCAAAGCATCCTTTTATCGTATAGAGGAATTAATAAAGAACAGTTGCTGGCGACCAGCTATGTATCAAGCAGTGGGGCTCGCGACTCAGTAGAAACAAGAGAAAACTGGTGGAATACCTGCTATAAGGACATGGTTCACAATAATGCTTATTTGTATGGACTGGGCATCGGCGGATGCGGGTATAATATTAATCTTGCGGCAAAGGAACAGATTGCTTATGTAGCGAATCCTCACAGTGCCTACTTTTCACTTTTTTTTGATCTTGGCTTGATAGGAGTTTTCCTGTTTTTATTACTCATACTTTTATCAGGCATAAAAGTATGCCGTTTAATGAGGGATTTAGAAGATGGTTTTGAGAAAGACATGTTGTGGGTGTTTTTATGTTGCGCTGTAATTACAGGCGTTGTCGCTGTCACAGAAAAAAGTTATTACCAAAATGTTTCCATTTGGGTATTGTCTGGAATCGGGGTTTCGGCTTTTCGGCTTGTGAGTTCAAAGCAAAGCGAATTAATAAAACACAGTAAAAAATAGTCCAGCAAAGGGAGGACAATTTTGCGCCTGGCGAAATTATTCAAAGATAGAAGTAAGATAATAACCGCTATTTTTATTGCGGCGTTGTTATTCAGAATAATATTTCTTGCCGGTGTTAGTATTGCCTTTAAAGACTCTAAAGCATTGAATGAGGATGCTGAATACGGTATGACCGCAAGGTCACTAATAATGGGGGCCGGATATAATGCCCCTATTTTAGAGATGACCGGGAAGGACGAACCACCAAAAGAGACGGCTAATTTTAGACCTACGGCCAACCAGTTGCCGTTTTATCCTCTGGTGCTTGCCGCAGTTTATTCTATTTCAGATGCCCCACTTTCATTTTGGGTTGTCAGATTTTTGCAAGCTATATTTTCTTCGGTGACTTGTATAATTATTTACCTGATAGCAATGAAGCTATTTGATCAAAGGGCGGCTATAATAGCAGGCATTCTCTCTGTGGTTTATCTATCATTCATTTTTTTTACAGCGAGAATTGTTCCTGAAACATTCCTTACTTTCTGGCTCTCTCTGTCAGTGCTGCATCTGCTGATTTTAAGAGATGCCCCTTCTCCCGGGAATCAGATAATTTGCGGCATTCTTCTGGGCATAACACTCCTTAACTCTAATGTTATTGGCCCCGTGATTCCCTTTATAGGCATATGGATTATTTTGTTGGCCGGCACATGGAAAGAAAACGTTAAGAGAACATTGTTGGTGATGGCCGTTGCATTATTAGTTGTTTCCCCATGGCTCGCAAGGAATTATCAAGCATTCAATGAGTTTCCTCTTATGAAAACAACAGCGGGGCTTAATTTCTGGCTCGGTAATAATCCCAGTGCGACAGGTACATTTTTCCTTCCATCATCAGAAAAGATGGACTCTATATTACCGGCAACCTTTTATTCAGACTTTAAACTCTCGGAGACAGAGCAGGATAAAAAACTTTATGATGAAGCAATGACGTATGTTAAACAGAATCCCATGCATTTTGCGAGGCTTTTTCTGAAGAAACTTTACTATTTCACCTGGTTTCCACCTGATAACCTTGTATCGAAGGAAGTCAGGTTTTATAATAAGCTGTTCAAAATACCATATGGATTTATCCTTGCCGGCTGCACCCTGGGGATTATTCTTTTTTTAAAAAGGAATGCAAGAGATACATTTCTGCTGGGTGCAATCATTATTTCTTTTGCAGTACTGTATTCTGTTTTCATAGTGGGACACGCGAGGTACAGGATGCCTATAGAGCCGTATATAATACTGTTTGCATCGTACGCCATAAGTTCTTTTTTTGGACTTGCGCAGTCATATGGCAAAAATCGGAGATATGCCACTCTTTACAGAAGCCGGGGATGACGATTTATGAAAGTTGCTTTAATTGCACCGACAGCCCTAAATATTTCTGCCTTTGGAATACGCAGCCTTTCCGCTTATCTTAAAGAAAAAGGTCATTCAGTTCGAGTGATTATATTGCCCAGCTATCCGCGCTACCGAAGGAATCGCAATGGTGTTCTATATGGAGATTATGCGTTTTCTCGTAAGATTCTCGATCAACTAATCGCTTTGGTGTCGGAATACGATTTGATCGGTATTTCTTTCATGACCCATCACTATGTTGCCACTGTCCGTTTAACCCAGGCCTTAAAAGCAAAATTAAACATACCCATTATCTGGGGTGGCGTGCATGCGACAGTCAAACCTGAAGACTCCTTGAGATATGCTGATATGGTTTGTATCGGGGAGGGAGAAATAGCTTTAGCGGAATTGATTGAACATATGGAACAGGGAACGGATTATATGAATGTCGAAAATTTCTATTTTCGTAAGAATGGCAATATAATACGCAACCCGGTGAGGCCTTTGATCCAGGAATTGGATAATTTACCCCGGTTAGATTACGGACCGGAAAATCATTTTATCCGAGACCTAATAAGCGATTCCATTGTTTCTTTTGATGAAAATCAATTTGAAAGGTCACTGGCCAGGGTGCCCTATTTCAATAACACCCTTTTACGTTCCTTCATGTACTTTACAACCAGGGGATGCCCTTTTAGCTGTAGTTATTGTGTGAACAACTTCTATCGATCTCTCTATGGCGATAGCGGTTATGTACGAAAATTGAGTGTGAATCGGATTATTGAGGAACTTGAAAAAATAGTAAAACGCTATCCATTTATAGAAGAGATAGAATTTTGTGATGACAATTTTGCTTTACGCCCTGTCAAAGAGATAGATATATTTTCGAAACAGTATAAAAAAAAGATCGGTCTGCCTTTTCAGCTTTTGATGAGTCCTCAAAATATTATCGATGAAAAAATAGCCCTGCTGGTTGACGCCGGACTCGTTTTTGTCGAAACTGGCATTCAAAGTGCGGCAGAAGTTTCCGGTGAACTTTATAATCGAAAACTTAATGAGGTTCCTTTTTTTAAAGCCGTTAGGATTTTAAACAAATATAAAGACCGTATGGCCCCTCCCTGCTATCATCTCATTTTGGATAACCCCTTTGAAACTATAGATGATACATTAAGAACATTCGATTTAACACTGAAACTACCCCGACCTTTCTGGTTCAAGCGTTCATCGTTGGTTCCTTTTCCTGGAACGAAGGTTTATCAGCGGTTCTTGGAAGCCGGTTTGATTGAGGACGAAGTGACGGAAATTTACAACAAGGTTCTTGAGATGCCCAGCACATCGTATATTAATTTTCTATATCTACTCAATGGTCAAAATTATCCAGTATGGCTGTTGCATTTATTGGCCAAGCGACAAATAGTGGATATTTTTAACCGCTCATTCTGGATTCCTCTCTTTGGTGCGGCTGAAACATATATTCGCGGTGGGTCGAAACTTCTTAGATGGGTTAAAACCCTTTTGCGCGGTGATTTAAAATCGATTTACAAACGCCTTCGGATGATAGGAAGGGTTAAAGGTGGATGGCTGTCTTCCCGCCCGCCCTCATTTTAGTTCGGAATCGTACACGGAGGTAATTTACAATCGCTCGTCTGGTTGGCGGCGTTGGGGTCGAGAAACACCTAACCGGACAATGCTGATCTGAAATGAAGATACTCAAACTTTTTTTAATCTTGTCAATCAGCACGCTCGTGGCGCTTTTGATTGCAGAAGGGATCAGCCGAGTGCTGCCGGTGCAGTCTGTGCCGCCGATCTTGTCTTATGATAGCAAGATTGGTTTCCGACACCGTCCGGGCATGAGCGGAACGTGGACGATTGAGAACCCCGGGCATTTCACCATCAACTCCTACGGCTTCAGAGATGTCGAGTGGAAACTTCAGAAGGAAAAGAAGTACCGTGTGGCCGTGCTCGGTGACTCCTTCGCCGAGGCCCTTCAGGTAGACTTGGAGCAGAGTTTTCCGAAGCTTATCGAGCTTAGCCTCGGGAGTGTCGAGGTCATGAACTTTGGGATCAGTGGACAGGGACAGGTCGAGGAACTGCTCACATATCGGCACTATGTGAGGCCTTTCAAGCCGGACCTTGTCGTCTTGTGTTTCTTTCCGGGTAACGACTTCGTGGAAAACTGGAGACGGCGCATGCCAATGCTGAGGTTCCCGGTTTATGTAAAGACCTCTTCGAACGGCGTGGAAGTCATACCCGTCCTCGGGAACGAGCGTTTCGAGCGATTGCGAGCGATTATCGATTGGGTTCATAATCACTCCTCTCTTATGCAACGTTTCCAAGACGCGCGAAGGAATATCAATCGACGTCGTATAGGTGGCCTAACTGAAGCCGGCTTGTGGGATGGCGCATTTGGCAATCCGAGAGGCATCGTTCCCGATTTCGACGGGATATGGATGTTCACTGAAAAGCTCTTGATCCAACTTTATCATGATGTGACCGCTGATATGGGGCGAAACGACAGGTTTCTTGTGGTTTGCCTGACTGAGGGTGTGCAAGTCCATCAGAGCCAACGCAAAGCTTTCATGAAGCAGTACCCTGGATTGGATCCGGACTACTCGGAGAATCGTCTCCGAACTTTCTGTGAATCCAGCGGAATCCCGTTCCTTGGCATTTCTAAAGACATGATCCAGTACAACATGTCAACAAATAAGCTGTTGCACGGATTCGACGAGAGAGGGCATGGTCACTTTAACGCCGATGGTCACCGGATTGCAGCGGATTCGATTGGTCGTCGTTTAAAGGTTATGCTTCCGTGAAGTGTGGATAACAGGGAATCCCTGCCGATGAAAATTACACAACTTATAATCCACTATAAGTTCTTTGCTTGACGGATATATCCTGATGGAAAGATATGCAAAATAAAATAATTACAATACATAAATGGTTTCATTATTCCATGTTTTTAGTTGCTATTTCTTTATTGTCGCTATATTTTACAAACATACATTTTATACTCTGTCAAGAAGCCAAAAGAGCATCATTATCCTTACTTCTTGATAATTCCGCCGATGTTACAGCTCAATACAGGGTCTTGATACCATGGATTGTAAACTTTTTGATTAAGCTTAAGTTGCCGTTCCTTGCTTCGCCAGTCCGTTTATTTAAAACCATTGAATTTTTATCCACATTTTTCTTATTCGTCGCTTTCCGTTCATATATCTCTCTTTTTATAAAAAGCACCCTCCTGTCCAGTTTATTTTCACTTACTTTATTTATCATTTTACCTTACCAGTATATCTTTTATAGCTGGTCTTTGGGCGCCATTTATTATCCATATGATATCCCGTCAGTTCTTTTCTTTACATTAGGGTTAATTTTGATTTATAAAAAAAACTGGCCAATATATTTTCCAGTTTTTATAATTGCCACCTTTAACAGAGAAACAACTATTTTCCTTACATTTATTTATTTTGTTACTACGATTAAAAAAAACAATATGATACCTGTTTTATTTCACTGCATTTCTCAGTTAATTATATGGATATTTATTAAGAAGTATCTCGCAGTCTTATATGCGGGCAACCCCGGACCAGGGTTTTTCATGAACTTCTTTTTTGTTAACTGGGCAGCGATTACCAACCCGGTTAATGCTGTTCGTGTTGCGAGCAGCTTTGGTTTTATTTGGATTATGGTTCTTTATGATTTTAAATTAATTACTGATGAGTTTGTTAAAAGGTCCCTAATAGTTGTAATACCATTCTTGCTTGGAATGTTTATTGTGGGGAACGTCATAGAGTTAAGAATTTACGGAGAATTAATCCCCGTCATTCTTTCTGCTTTTTTACTGATCGTTAATAATTTACATCACATGGAATTAGAACAGTCACATATTATCGGCAGCCGCCAGCGCAAAAAAGGACTAATCCTCATGCCCGGGTTGGGCACATCGAAGGATGAAAATGAGGCGGTTGCAATAAAAAAGTGAGTCATGGTAATCCACTGCTAAGCAATTTCCGTAAAAAAACTTAATCAGGAGGAAGACCGTAGCGTTTTGCGATTCGAGGAAGACAACAGTGATGCCGATCGCCTATTGGAAGTGACTACCAACTCGCCTGTAGCGCCAGTTTGGAGCCACTGGATCGGGCGCACCATACTGGGGCTCACGGCGATAATGTGCCTCTATCTGGGAGCGACCGTCTGGGCGTCCCGGGGCGACTTGATCCGCGCGATCGGACGGCTTCCCTTGGGCTTTCTACCTGGCGTCATTGGCCTGGTTCTTTTGGGGTTGTTGTTGCGTGCTGTGCGCTGGCACTACTATGTGCGGCGCCTTCGCTGGGAGGTCCCTTGGTGTCAAAGTATAGTCGCGTTCCTTGCGAGCTTCGCCTTCACGGCCACTCCGGGTAAAGCCGGCGAGGTCGTAAAGTCGGTGCTTTTGCGCACGCGCTACAACGTGCCTTTGGCGGACGGAGTCGGTGTATTGTTGGTGGAAAGGCTCGGGGATCTATTGGCCGTGCTGCTCTTGGCAGCAAGCGGACTGACGTTGCTGGCGGATGGCCTCGTCTACTTGCTTATTGCCGCAATGTTGGTGGTTGCGACCACGGTCGTCGTCGGCAACAGGCGAATCTACGGCCCGATCATCTCGCAGGTGGCGAGAATTCCGAAGCTCTCAGGTGTCGCCGACAAGACGATTTGTCTCCTGAATGCTGGTCGCGCACTGCTTCATCCGGCCCCTTTTCTGGTGGGGATGGGACTTGCTATGATCGCCTGGAGTTGCGAAGGGTTGGCCTTTCACTTGCTGATCGGTGGTTTTGGATCGAAACCGCAGATACTGACCTCCTGCTCGATCTACGGCGCGGCCACTCTGGCCGGCGCCCTGTCGGCCTTACCGGGCGGCATCGGAGGCTTCGAAGTGGTCATGGTCTTGCTCCTCTCGCGGCTGGGAATGCTGGTAGCCGAGGCGATGATGCCCGTGGTAGTGTTTCGGCTCTGTACGCTTTGGTTGGGAAGTCTGATCGGCCTGGTATTCATGCTCGGCTGGTTATTCTGGATGGGGCAAGGCCGTACCGATTCTGTTACGCTCAATAACGTATTGTCGGGAGATGCAAAATGACCTGGTACCCGCTTGTCGAGCGGCTTGAGTCCGTCACAGTCATCCTGCCGGTAGTGAATGAAACCACGTCGCTGGCTGAGACCGTGCAGATCATTCTTCGCGATGTCAGGAACAGCATAAAGGAGTTCCTGATCGTCGTGTGCGATCGGACGACGCCCCAAGCGATGGCAGTCGTGACACAGCTCCAGAAGGGTCTCGACGAACTGGTGGTGGTCCATCGCCAAAAACTGCCGTATCTGGGAGGTGCGGTCCGCGAAGCCTTCGAAATGGCCAGAGGCAGCCACGTCATCATGATGGCCAGCGACTTGGAAACAGACCCGAACATTGTCCGGGCGATGATCGCCGAAGAAGAGAAGAACCCTGCGGGCATTGTCACGGCATCGCGCTGGATCAAGGGTGGTTCTTTCCGAGGCTACTCGAAGATCAAGCTGGCATGCAATTGGATCTTCCAACGCCTGTTCTCGCTGTTGTACTGTACGCGTCTCTCGGATATGACCTATGCCTACCGGATATTCCCCACGAAGATGGTCCAAGCGATTCAGTGGGAGGAGCTCGGGCACCCCTTCCTCTTCGAGACCCTGATCAAACCACTGCGGCTTGGCGTACCGGTCGTCGAAATCCCTTCGGTTTGGATGGCCCGAACGGAAGGCCATTCACAAAACACGTTCTTCCGCAACTTTGTATATTTTCGCATAGGCTTGAAGGCCCGTTTTGCCCGCAAGGCCACCTTGTTGCGGTCCGCTCCGTAAGCTGGCAGAAGACACGCAAATAACGCATTCCTGCGCAACCGATCAGGAGGTCCATTTATGAAGAAAGTCATCGTTACCACAACCATCAATCCGCCGACCAAAGCGATCAAGTTCTTCCAGGCGATGGAGGACTGGGAACTGGTCGTGATCGGCGACTTGAAGACGCCGGCGGACTACCGCCTGGAACGGGGCACTTACGTGTCGCCGGCTGAGCAGGAGAAATACGACCCGGTCCTGTCGGAGGCGATCGGCTGGAACTGTATTCAGCGGCGCAGCTTAGGGCTCCTCTGGGCCAAGGACATGAACGCCGATATAGTGGCGGTGGTAGACGACGACAACATTCCGCTCGAAGGTTGGGGGCGTGATCTCCTGGTCGGCCAGGACATCGAAGTGAGCTACTACGAAACCGACCTGCCCGCCTTCGACCCGGTGGGTGCCACCAATCACGCTGCGCTTTGGCATCGGGGCTTCCCGCTCCAACTCATCCCTAAGCGCGATTATGGCAAGAAGAGCTGCAAAAAGGTTCAGGTGGATGTGCAAGCCGACTTTTGGAACGGTGATCCCGACATCGATGCGGTCTGCCGCATGGAGCACGCGCCCGAGTGCAACTTCGACCCCAGCCGGTTCCCCATGGCCGCCGATAAGATGGGGCCCTTCAACTCGCAAAACACCTTCCTCAGCGGTAAGTGCCTGAAGGACTACTTTCTCTTCCCACACGTCGGCCGGATGGATGACATCTGGGCGTCCTTCTACCTCCAGGCAAGGGGCTTCCGCGTGGTATGGGGCAAGGCGTCCGTATACCAGGACCGCAACGTCCATGACTTGATCCGCGACATGCGGCAGGAGTACATCGGCTATGAAAACAATCTGAAGCTTGTCCATGACCTCGCCCGCGACTCGGAGTCGATTCACACCTATTTGCCCGGTCGCTCGATCTGGGCGTTCCAACTTTATCGGAGGCATTTCAACAGTGCGTAAGATCCTCGTGACCGGCGCCGCCGGCTTCGTCGGGCGACATGTCGTAAAGCGGTTGCTCGATGCGGGAGACGAGGTCCACGCCGTGGATTGCGTCGCTCCGTACACCGGCGGAATCGACCCAGCCAACGGCTGGCCCCTCTTCGATCCACGCGATTTTCAGAACTTTCACTTCTACAAGGAGGACTGCCGTACCTGGTTTGAGCGAGTGAAGGACTCCGACTTCGATTACACGTTCCATCTGGCCGCTATGGTCGGCGGACGTCTCATGATCGAGAACAACCCCCTGTCGGTGGCCGACGACCTGGCTATCGATGCAAATTACTGGCAATGGGCCAAGATCGCGCACCCCAAGAAATCAGCCTGCTTCAGTTCCAGCGCCGCCTACCCTATCCAATTACAGCGTCCCGACCACTATGTGCTCCTAAAGGAGGACATGATCTCTTTCGAGAGCGACATCGGCATGCCCGACATGAGCTATGGATGGGCAAAACTCACTTGTGAGTACCTGGCGCGGCTCGCATACGAGAAGCATGGGCTGAAGTCGATTTGCTACCGGCCGTTCTCCGGTTACGGCGAGGACCAGGACGACGCCTACCCCTTCCCGGGCATCTGCAAACGAGTGTTGGCTAACCGTGGAGCGGAAGTCATCCACGTGTGGGGCACCGGCACCCAAATGCGCGATTTCATCCATATCGAAGACTGCATAGACGGCATCCTCACTACCGTCGACAAGATCGACGACGGTGGGGCGGTCAACCTTTCGACGGGCATCTTTACGAGCTTCATCCAGTTCGCTCAAATTGCTGCTGAACTCGCCGGATATCACCCGGAAGTCAAGGGCATGTCTGACAAGCCGGCCGGCGTTCATGCCAGGGGCGGCGACACCACCAAGCAGAAGCAACTCGGATTTGTGCAGCGGATCGACTTCCGCACGGGTATCGAACGAGCGCTGAAATACTACTCCAAATAGAGTAGGCTTCGGTATTATAAAAAATGACTGGCAGCATGAAATATTTGGTGTCCACTATTGACAACCGACCTAAATAGCCTAAAGAGATTTATTAAGAGCATATTGGTCTGCATATACTGGCACCCATTTCATCGACTGGTCCGGCTTTTGCCGGCGCGCATTGTATATTTGCTCGCTGACTTTGGCGCTGCGTTTTGTTATATTGTGCTGTCAGGGCGGCGGCGGCGGCTTTTCTGTGAAGTTGCTTTCCTTTTTGATGGAAAGTTGACTGGTAAAAGGGCCCGGCAAGCGGTCCGGGGTGCGTTCAAGGGGCTCGTGAAAAATGAGCTTGAGGTGCTTTTATTTCCAAAATTAACCCATCGAAATATTGATCAATATACGATCTGTCAGGACCTTTTTCACCTTGACCAGGCGCTGGATGAAGGAAAGGGGGTGATACTATTATTCGCCCATTTCGGCGCCAATCAGATGGTCATGCCGGCCGTGGGATACCGGGGATATAGCATGTGTCAGCTCAGCGCACCGGCCATGGTTTGGGAAAATATGATGGGGAACCGGAAATTTTCCTTTATGGAACGGCATGCCATGCGCCGGCGATGGGCCCATGAATCCTCTCTGCCGGTGGAACATATCAATATCTTCGGTCCCCTAAAGCGTGCGGCATTATGCCTGAAAAGAAATGATATTCTGGGTGTGGCCATTGACGGGGGCGGGGGCAAGGAACGGATGGAAATCAGATTCATGGATAAACCCGCTCTGTTTTCCACGGGGGCGGCAAGGCTTGCCGTCCGGATGGGATGTGTTGTTCTTCCGACATTCATGGTCCGGACAAAACACGGACCAAGCCAGATGATCATCTTGCCCGCGATCCATCCGCCTGCCAATGTTTCACAAGAAGTCGCGATTCAGGCTGTCACCCAGGCGTTTGCCGATTGGTTGACCAAATTCGTTTGGGAATACCCGGACCATTATCTAAATTTCATGGCGCTTCGTAGACGCATGAGTCGGTTTGGAGATATCCCATTGTTTATGGAAAGGTAAGAATCCAATGAGTTCGATCATCCTCATCACCCCCACGCCGCCAGGTATCAGCGCGTTTGGTATTCTATGAAGATAACTCTTATATCACCATACCCGGACATAACGGCTTTCGGCATACGCACTATATCGGCCTATCTCAAGCAGCACGGGCATAAGACCCAGCTTATATTTATCCCGGACCCATACGGTGACAACCTCGTCTTCGGCGTTAAAAGGTATGATAACAAGGCGCTGGAATATATGATCCCTCTATGCAGCGACTCCGACCTTATCGGGATAACCCTGATGACCAATTTTTATGAAGGGGCGGTGCAGATCACGGAGAAGCTAAAGTCAGGCGTGAAGGCCCCCGTCATCTGGGGAGGTATTCATGCGACCATCAGACCTGAGGAGTCTTTGGAACATGCCGATATGGTATGCGTGGGCGACGGTGAGGAAGCGGTCCTTGAGGTTGTAAGCAGGATGGAGCAAGGCGAATCATATTGCGATGTAAGGAATATTTGGGTAAAGGAAAACGGAACCATTATCAGAAACCAACCCAGAAATCTTCCTCATGATCTAGATGTCTATCCGAGGCCTGACTATTCGCCTAAGGAACAATATATCCTGCATGAAGGAAAGATAAAACCCCTGACATACGAACTGATGAAGAAATACCTCGAAAAGGGCACTGTTTCGGGATATCTGAAGAAGACCGGATACCAAACCATGAGCGGTCGTGGATGTCCCCACAAGTGCACTTACTGTATCAATGACACGCTGAAGCGGATGTACAGGAACGAAAACTACCTTCGCTGGCGTTCCACAGCCCATGTAATGGACGAACTCCTTTGGGTAAAAGAGAACCTCCCTTATGTCGGGTTTATCTGGATATCGGATGACGCATTCTTTGCCCGTCCAAAGAAGAACCTGGAAGAGTTCTGCAAGGAATACAAAGAAAAGATAAACCTCCCTTTCAGTTGCTTGGCCAGTCCTATGACCATATCGGAAGAAAAGATGGAGATGTTGGTGGATGCCGGACTGGTCTACCTACAGATGGGTGTGGAAACCGGAAGCGCGAAGATACAGGAGCTCTTTAACAGAAAACAGATGAATAATGATCGACTCATGAAGGTCTTTAACATTATTAACAAATACAAGGACCGGATGTTTCCGCCGAGTTACGACTTTATCCTCGATGTCCCTTATGAAACCGACGAAGACAAGATAGAGAGCCTTAAGCTGATCGCCCGGATACCGAAGCCGTTTCATCTTCAACCTTTCTCCCTCGTCCTTTACCCGGGGACCCAATTGTACGAAATGGCTAAGAAAGATGGGATGATCCAGGACGAAAAGAAGCAGATATACGAAAAGAGTTATACTATGCGGGATCCGAGCTATCTCAATCTGCTGATCACCCTGTCCAGAAACGGGAGATTTCCCAGTCCTTTGCTCAATTTTCTGCTAAGGTCCCCCACAGTGGATATTTTCAACAGCAAACCCATGAAGCCAGTATTCAAATGGTTCTACAAGGGGCTAAGGACAATTTACAGGACGGCCAAGAAACTGGTTGATATACCTGCGTGAAATTGTTATTGATCCAATCATATCTTGGCGGAAAAGAGCCACCGGTATATCCTTTGGGACTGGCATGTATAAGCAGTGTGCTGCCGGATCATGAACTGCACCTTTTTGACCCCAACGTTTCTGAAAGGCCCTTCAAAGAGCTGAAAGAGACCATTGAGAGATTCTCCCCGGATGCAGTCGGAATATCCATCAGAAACATAGACTCCACAAACAAGAGACAGGTGGTTTTCTATTATGAGTATTTCAAGAAGGTGATTGACGCCATTAAGGCCGCCACTGCCGGGACAAAGATCATAGTGGGGGGCTCGGGATTCTCCATGTTTGCTAAGGTAATCATGGAGGATGAGCCGAGGATTGACATAGGGGTCTTCCTTGAGGGAGAGACCGTAATGCCGGCTCTCCTGCATAATATCGAAGAACCCTGGAAGGTAAAGGGGGTCTTTTATAGAAAGGGAGGTGTGGTTGTCTTTTCTGGTTCTGTTGACAAGACAGACTTGAACGTCGTGCCCTTGCCTGACAGAGGCCTCTTGCCGCCAGATAGATATCGGTCGATTCCGGAGGCTATAGGAATTGAGACGAAGCGGGGGTGCGCCTTAAAGTGCGTCTACTGTATATATGGTTTCCTGAATGGCAAGAAATATCGGTTCCGTAATCCAAAAATGATAGTGGACGAGATCGAATCCATTAAAAATGAGCATGGCGTCGATACATTCACATTTGTGGATTCAGTATTCAACATCCCTGTAGGACATGCGGAAGCGATATGCCATGAGATCATCCGCAGGGGTCTCAAGTTAAAGTGGTCGGCCTGGTTCAGCGGGGGCGAGCTTACTGAGGAGTTTGTAGAGCTGATAGTCAAGGCAGGGTGCAACAAGGTCATTCTTTCGCCAGACGGTTTTTCGGATACCGTCTTAAGGAGGCTCGATAAAAATATCACAAAGGCCGATATCCTCAGGTCTTATGGGATACTAAAAAAACGGGTCGTGGCAGGCCGCAAACAGGGAATGGAGCGGCTCGTGGTATGTTACAACTTCTTTAAAAATCCGCCCGGTCAGAGCCTTTCGGCATTTTTGGGTATTGTTGTATTCTTTTTCAAGGCCAAGATGCAGATGGGGAGGCAGGTGCATTTTGAATTTAACTCGATTCGTGTGGAGCCCAATACAAAACTATATCAGATAGCTCTGAACGATGGTTTTGTAAGCGAGGAAGAAGACCTCCTGTATCCTGTCTACTATACAAACCCAGGAACTAGATATATCGAAAGGATATTCAATCTCGCGCTCAGGCTCAAAGGCAAGTAGAGATGGTGGTGAATGAAACGATATCCCGTGATTTACTGAGGCTTGTGGTTTGGTACCCCTTAAGATGGTTGATACTGATATTACCCGTTAGATGGGGCATCGTTGTATTGCGGACCATGGGGGATATGCACTACGGTCTGTCCAGGGGTAAAAAAAGGGTTATCCAGAGGAATCTCGGCACCATCAGGAACAACACATCTATAGACTGCGACTGTAACACGCGGGCAGTAAGGGAGTATTTCAGGAACCATTATATAGACCACCTTCTCATATTAATATTCCCGAGATTCGGCGTTAAAGAGGTTAAGAGGTTTATCGATATTGAAGGATTGGAGCATCTCAATGAGGCCCTTAAATTCGGGAAGGGCGTCATCCTTGTTCACGGTCACTTTGGGCCTGTCCATTTCCCTTTGGTGGCCCTTGCCAAGCGTGGTTACAGGATAAAGCAGATAGGTCTTCCATCGGACGATGGGTTAAGCTGGATAGGGAGAAATATTGCCTTCAGGTTAAGGATGAAATATGAGTCCATGATACCGACGGAGATAATCAAGGCTGACTCCTTCCTGAGGGGAGCATTCAGATGGTTGAATGATAACGGGATAATCATGACAACCGGGGACGGGAGCGGTACTGAAAGGCGTTTAGGAAAGCACGAGGTTTTCAGCCTGTTTGGGCATCCGGTGATGTTCCCCTTGGGGCCGGCTATCCTATCCCAAAAAACCGGTGCGGTGATAATCCCCATGTTCATTACACCGGGTGAGAACGGTTACCTATATAAAATAATTATTGAAAAGCCGCTTGTTTCGGATAAAACCGAAAGGGAAGCTGTTCTTGACATTACGGGAAAATTCATAAGGCGCCTTGAAACCTATATCTCCATATATCCAGGATACATGCATTTTCTGGATAGATTCAACCCGAGTGGATTGATTATCGAGGAGGTATCGTGAGGTATTTTAATGAATCTGAAAAGATAAAAAAGGAAAAGAGATTAGTCGTGCAGTCGAAGTGGGCACAGAGGCTCTTCCTTACAATACCGACGATCCATGATATATACGATGATCAGCTCATGCCTTATATCAAGAAAAGTAACGTCCTACTTGATGCCGGGTGCGGGAAAAAAGGTATTATGAACAAATATAAGGGGCGACTCAAGTATTCGGTCGGCATAGATCTTTCACTTTTGGCAATAAAAATGAATGATTCTTTGGACAGCTATGTCCAAGGCAGTCTCGACAGGCTCCCATTCCGTGACGAGACCTTTGATATCATTATCTCTCAGTGGGCCGTCGAGCATATAGAATACCCGGTGGTCTGCTTCAGGGAGTTCTACAGGGTGCTTAAAAAGGGCGGAGGCATTATTATAGTTACCAACAGTATTTACAATCCGCTTATGTTCTTCAGCTCCATATTTCCTGATAAGATTAGAGATGCCATCAAGAAGAGGCTTCTTCCGCACGAGATAGAAGAAGAGACTTTTCCAACATATTATAATTGCAATACCCTCGAGAAGAATGAAAAGGTACTCTGTGGCATTGGGTTTAAGAAGGTCTTTGAAAGTTATGTGGGGGATGCGTCGTTTTTTTTATTCTCAAGGCTTATATTCCCAATGCTCCTTATTTATGAAAAAATCACAGAAATCAGTTTTCTGAGAAGGTTCAAGATGCACACGATAGTTCATTATAAAAAATAGGGACGGACACACTGACCACCTGTATGTATGAAAGAAGAAGGAAAGATGATTTGAGTGTATAAGATCGTCAACCGGAAAAAGCTTTTCTTTACCATACTGGCGGATTTTATCGGAAATTCAATCGTTTTTCCTTTCCGGCCCTTTATTGAACATGCACCTATTCTGCCTGAAACCATAAAGCAGATTCTGTTGATAAGGACCGCCTATATCGGCGATGTCATCATGACGCTGCCGATGCTAAAACCGCTGAAGGAGCGATTTTCAGGGGCGTCTATTGCTGTTTTGACCTCATTGGGAGGGCGTGAAATCCTTTTGAACAACCCGTATGTGGATGATGTTCTGGTATATGAGCCGTTTTGGTTCTATGCAAGACCCCTCAGGGACTATTTAAAGTTTCTTGGCCAATTACGAAAACGGCAGTTTGACCTTACGATCGAAGCCAGGGCGGATATACGAGATATTTTATTTCTGGTTTTCCCCACCAGATCGAGGGCAAAGCTAAGCTATGCTGTGGGTGGTGGCAGCTGTTTTCTTACGCATGTGGCACCCTATGAAAAACTGAAGCATAAAGTGGAATACCATCTCGATCTTGTCAGGTTTCTGGGTTGTAGGACCGATTCGGTGGAATGGGGTATTTATTTAACGGAAACCGAAAAAGAGGAAGTCGCGCGGCTGCTTCGGGACAGTAGCGTTTCGACTCCCTTTATCTGCGCTCATCCCGGTGGTCGGCTGCCGCTCAAAAGATGGCCGACCCACAGATGCGCCAGTCTCTATGACCGAATGATCGATAGGTTTGGACTGCCACTGGTGCTTCTTTCCGCTGGATCGGAAATCGGGTTGGTAGGCGAAATTGCCGGCATGATGCGAAACCGCCCTATATTGTTAGCTGGAAAGACAACAATTCGCCAACTTTCGGGAGTGATTGCGAAGGCCGCTCTTTTAGTGTGTAACGACAGCGCGCCTATGCATATTGCTGCAGCTTTGGGGACCCCGACCATCGCAATTTTCGGTCCGTCAAAAAGTATTGAGACGGGACCTTATGGCAAAGGGCATCTTATCGTCGAAAAAGATTTTCCCTGCCGATGGTCCTGCGACGAAACCCAATGTACAAACAATAACTATCAAGCCTGTATGGATGCAATTACGGTTGATGATGTCTTTCAGGCAATCGAACGGCAAGAGGCATCCATAAACAGACGGGATCGACGATCATAGAAGCCTTTTCATGAAAAAAATTGGGATATAATATGGATGACCGCGTCTTTCTGATGAACTGCAAATCCTATCAAGATATATTGGAACAGCTTCCGGCTACCATGAAACAGTTCAAGGATCTTCTGCCTGTCGACAAGGGTGCGCGCATCCTGATCAAGCCAAACCTAAACAGTAACATGAACGCCCTTACCGGCAATACAACGGATCTGCGCATTCTAAGCGCGTTGATTTCCTATTTGAAAACCAGCGGGTATTCAAACATCACCATCGGTGAAGGGACCAACAGCGGATTTTATAGAAACCGGATCGGCGTTATCTCGCGCCTGGGAATCGACCGTCTGGCAATGTATTACGGCGTTCGTTTGACAGATTTGAATTATGCCGAGTCCAAAGACATTTTCTTCAAAAATGGCGTCACGGTTAGGGTCGCGAAAGAATGTTTCGAAGCAGACCTCTTTATCAATCTACCCAAACTGAAAACCCATTTTGAGGTCGGCATGAGCGTCTGCCTGAAAAACCTGATGGGATGCCTGGTGGGCCAGGAGAACAAGAAAAAAACCCATGACGACCTTCCGGAGAACATTCTTCTATTAAACGAGGCCGTAAAGCCCCACCTCCATATTGTAGACGCCCTTGTTGCTATGGAAGGTCTCGGACCCACCCGTGGAACGCCGATCCGATTGGATACGATCATTGTCGGCGCCGATCCGTATTTAATAGATCTTTTGTGCTGCCGGATAGCAGGATTCCACCATCAAAATATCAGGAGCCTGGCCCTGGCCGAAAAAAAGGGGCTTTTGACCAAGTCCCATCACCGGGTTGTCCAAGGCCTTTCAGCGAAAATTTCGACCCGGCCGTTCAAACAGCCCCACCCGGGACCGATCGCTGCCTTCATCCACCATCCGGGGCGTCAGAAGTTCTTTCTGAAAATTAGAAATACATCCTTTTTTACCTATCTGGCAGCTACTGATTGGTTCGGGAACCTTCTTTTTTTGACGGGCCTTCGGCAGGATGTATTTCTAAAGGATGAAATGTGTGTAGATCGGCTGGTGCTGGATGAAAATAAGTGCGATCGGTGCGGCATCTGTCGGGAAGTTTGTCCGGTTGGGCTGTCCTTTCCAGACGATTATAAGGCGCTCGGCCCTTGCCTGAAATGTCTATACTGCTTTGCCGCCTGTCCGAAACGTGCAATCTCGTACACGGGAGAGGCTGGGTTTTTTGCGGAGCAGGAACGGCAATATGATGGCATCATTCGAGCCATGTTTGAGAAAATCAGGCCGACTGAAAGTGACATATGAAAATCTGGGTGCTAAATCCTCCGTTTTTATCGAAGTTTTCGAGGTCGCAGCGCAGTCCTGCCGTCACCAAGAGCGGTACACTCTATTTCCCCTTATGGCTCGCGTACGTCACCGGTGTGCTGGAACAGGCCGGCCATGAGGTAACCCTGACTGATGCGCCTGCACGGGGATTGACCAATGCAGATGTCCTGGATTTGGGCAGGCAGCTACGACCGGAACTGATCGTTATGGACACCAGCACGCCAAGCATCCAATGCGATATCCAAACAGCTAACACTTTGAAAGAAATACTGCCGCAGGCTATCATTGTGTTTGTCGGAACCCATGTGTCTGCTCTGCCCGAAGAAACATTGGATGCATCAGAGGCTGTGGATGCCGTGGCAAGAAGAGAATACGAGTATACCTTAAAAGAGCTTGCCGAGGTTTTAGAGAAAACCCCCGGTATGGGGAAACAAGCGTTTTCCGGCGTCGAAGGTCTGTCCTACCGGAAAGATGGCGCCGTGATCCATAATCCGGATCGCCCGTTTATTAGAAACCTGGACGAGCTGCCCTGGGTCAGTCGGGTGTATTCGAAACATCTTCAGATTTCCGATTATTTCAATCCGAATGCACTCTACCCAATGGTGACGTTGATCACAAGCCGGGGATGTCCTTTCCTGTGTCGGTTCTGCGTCTATCCCCAAACAATGACTGGTCGGAAATACCGATTTCGCAGCATAGAAGATGTGATTGAAGAAATTCGTTTCGTTCGAGGGACGTTTCCCGAAGTAAGATCGATCTTCTTCGAAGACGACACCCTTACAGCAAATAAAAGTCGTCTGATCGCCTTTTCCGAAGCCTTGATAAAAAGCGATGTCCGAATTCCCTTTGTCGCCAATTCCCGAATCGATCTCGACCTCGAAACGATGAAGGTCATGAAAGCCGCCGGATGCCGGCAGTTATGCGTCGGTTTTGAAAGTGGCAATCAAGAGATCCTGGACAAAATCCGGAAAGGAATCAAGATAGAGCGGATGGAGGCGTTCATGGAGAATGCCAGGACAGCAGGCATTCTCATCCATGGTTGCTTCATGATCGGATTCCCCGGGGAAACCCACCAAACGGTGGAGCAGACAATCGCGCTGGCGCTGCGGCTGAATCCGGACACCGTTCAATTCTATCCGGTCATGGTCTATCCCGGAACGGAGGCGTATCAGGACTATCTGAATAAAGGATGGATCACGGCCACGGATTTCAGAGAGTGGCTGACGCCCGGCGGACTTCATAATTGCGTCATCCGAAATGACGTCTTCGCGCCGGCCGATCTGGTGAAATTATGCGATGAAGCCAGACGCCGGTTTTATCTCCGGCCCAGATACATGTCTTACAAGCTCGTGCAGATGGTCCTGCACCCCTCACTGGCGCTGCGAACGGTCAAGGCGGCGCGGACATTTTTAAAACATCTTGTTTTCGGCTCCGGAGTGTAGCATGACAGATGAAAAGGAAAAGATCAGGTATTCCGTAATCATCCCGGCGTTCAATGCTGGTAAAACCCTGCCGGACACACTTGTCGCGCTGAAGCAGCAGTCGGTTTCTCCCGACGAGTATGAGGTGATCGTCGTGGATGACGGTTCAACGGACGAGACCGCCGCCCTGGCGCATCGCTTCGGCGCACAATGCATCACCCAGCCGAATCGGGGACCGGCAGCAGCCAGAAATCACGGGGTGCGGGTGGCTAGAGGTGAGATTATCCTCTTTACCGATGCCGATTGCATTCCGGATCGGGACTGGATCAGGCAAATGACATTGCCATTTCAGAATGAGCGGACTGTGGGCGTCAAGGGGGCCTATCGCACCCGTCAGACTGATCTCGCCGCCAGGTTCGCCCAGGCCGAGTTTGAAGACCGATATGACCTCTTAAAAACGGTTGCTGCCATTGACATGGTGGCTACATATTCTGCGGCCTTTCGGCGGGATGTTTTTATAACGATAGGCCTTTTTGATGAATCCTTTCCCGTTGCCAACAACGAGGACGTGGAGTTTTCCTATCGTCTGTGCGCCGCCGGTTACATTCTGGAATTCAATCCCGAGGCGCTGGTCTATCACCGGCACCCGGATTCCTTCACGAAATACCTCATTTTGAAATTTAAAAGGGGGTATTGGCGGATGGTCGTCTATCGGAATTATCCGAAAAAGGTGTTCAAAGACACTTACACCCCCATCACCATCAAATTGCAAACTCTGACGGCAGCTCTTTCGATGGCGGCGATCTTTTTCTCTTTTACTTTTCCGAAGTTGCTAACAGTTGTGGTATGGCTTTTTCTGGGCATTATGGCATCTTCGGCCGCTTTTTCCATAAAAACGTTCAAAAAAGATCCTATGGTCGGTTTGGTATCACCGGCTGTGGTTCTGGGACGAGCCATTGCGTTTACATGGGGGAGTCTTTTCGGTGTATTTCACAGGCGGAAATAGTCATTGCCGCGTGGCTTGGTAAAGGAATACCCTCATGTCTGCATGAATTATTTAAATATTAATTTGGACGTCGAACCATAACCCCTGATATGCAACACACTAACCGAATTTAACTTATTTCTATCAGGAATTTCCACAGAGGCTCTGCTAAAACATATGCCCAATTTCATCTCATTGATGATCCGAAAACAGAAGGTCGTATTGACCAGCGGTGCGGTCGCTGTCGGAACAGTCCTATTGCTCATCGCCTTTCAGGTTCTTTATTCACCACTGCAGCAAAAATTGCTGCTCTCCATAGACTTACGAGCATCTCAAGCCGGTTCGGTCTCTCTTTACTACGATACCGGCATGCAGTTTCAAGAACGAGAAAGCCAAACGATCATTATCCAGGGAGATTCTAATTGGTACACTTATTCTTTCCCCCTGCCTAACAAAAAGATAAATGCCCTCCGATTGGACCCACCGGAGGTAAAGGAGGCGGAATTCCAGATCAGGGATATCAGAATTATAAACAGTCAGGGTAAAACCTTGCGAAGGATCGAACCCGAGGATGTCAAACCCTTTCACCAGATACGTCATTTTGAACGGTCGGATCGGATCATCCAGTTTCAAACCGATGAGATAAGCAACGATCCTCAGCTGCTCATCTCACCCGAGCATCCAATCACATTTGCATGGTATCATGTTCTTCAGGGAACATTCTTTTTGTGGCTTCTCATTGCAGGATTGGGATCATTTAGTGTGTTGCTGCTAATTTTTCATATATTCCGAACAGAGAGAACAAAAAATTTTCAGAAGATAGCCACCCTTTTTGTATTAGCAGTTCTATATATCTTGGGTGTTTGGTTTCTTCATGCAAAGGCTTCCACCTATTTCCTGGAGGCTTCCATAAAAACCTCATCCGCCGAAACGGCCGAACTCTTTTTTAATACAGGACACGGCTTTTCGGAGGGGCAAGCGGCCGCATTATGGGTCGACAGTATAGATTCCTTTGGTCATTATCGTTTTCCCCTACCGCATGAAACAATTTACCATTTACGTTTTGATCCGCCATCGACCAACGGTACCGTAATCATAAGCAACATTCTTGTTACGGATGGTCTGGGTAGAATTATTCGGCATATTCCCTTGCACCAATTATACCCTCTCCATCAGATTGAAAAAAGCTTTCTTCAGGATGATCATCTTGTTATTACCAGCATTAGAAATGCGACCGATCCCCAAATAGGAATTCACCTGCAATACCCATTACAAATCCCGACACCTCTCTTCTGGGGAGATCCACTCTTTTTGACAATCATTTTTGTACTATGGGCGATGCCCCTCCTGCTATTTAAGGTCTTCAAAAACAGATTATATCTTGTAAGTCTCGTACGGGCAATGCTGGCTTGGGGTATTCTTGGAAGATTGATCATTGGGATCCACAACGTGTTGCAGAAGACCGTTGACCGTTTTAATCTTGCAGAGCGCAAGAACAAGATATTGTGGAAATTTCTCCTGATAACAGGCATCTTTCTCGGGTTCTTTCTATTTTTCTTTTTGCGGAACCACTATTATGTGCCTGCGAAACTTCATATTGAGGGTTTTGCTAAAAAACCCGCCGCCGCGGTCTTCCAATGGGACACAGGCAATGGCTTGAATGATTATGAAGCAACCGCCTTTACGATCGAGCAACTTCCAAAACCAGAGTTGTTTGTTAGAGAACTTGACCTGCCTCAATTGGGAGTGTCTGGCATTTCGCTGAAGACGAAAGATCAGGCAGATGTGTTCAGCTTGCACGCGCTTAAAATCGTCTCGGCAAACGGCGAGGTTAAGCTTCCCGTGAATTCGGGTGTAGCTTCAAATGCGTTCGTATATCCCCGGATTGATCCGCAGACCGCCAAATTCCACTGGACCTTGTTCACCGTACAGGTTTTCCTGGCGGGGCTGTGTACCTATTTCGTGATCCTGCTCTTCCCACATATCCGTTCACGGCAACAGCTACGCGTCACCTTCCTGGCTGGAAAACGCTGGGTATTTTGGAGTATGTTTTTTATTGCAAGTGGGATTTTTTCTTCATGGCTCATTGGATATTGGCCGGGTGCTCTCTCATATGATCCTATCTCTTATTGGCTTACTGCTAAATTGCTCATTATAGATAGGGCTTATTATCCCATGCCCTTATACATATTACTCTTGACACAGATTTTCGACTCACCTGCTGTAGTTGCTCTGTTCCATATTGTGGTAGTCGCCGGCTTGGGTAGCTACATTTTTTATTTTACATATAAAAATGGGGTTAAATTTTATTTAATATTGCCATTTTTTGTCGCTTTTTGCTTTTCTATACCAATTGGCATATATAATATTGGCCTTTATAATGATGTTCCATTTGCTATACTAATTACATTTTGGGCTTTCTTTTTATTTCTATCGAATTTCCATAAGAAGATCCAAAATGCACCTATAAAATTAAGTATAGTGAAAATATCCATTCTATCGCTATTTTTTCTTTTATTGTGTAATATCCGAGCGAATGGCATCGTATTTATAGTATTTGTTCCATTTATCCTTTGGCATTTTAAACTTCTTGAGTCAAAGGCGTTTTATAAATTTGCTCTTATATCACTATTATTTTTTATAATAAATTTCGGGATTAAATCAACTACCACATATAGATCCAATTGGTCCGAATTTTATAATCATTTTTGGAAGATAACGGACCTGTCTTCATTAATAGATAATAAATCCGGTTATTATACCGACAATTTTGAAAATGATAGAAATATTATAGAAAAATTTGTTAGTGTAAATGAAATGAAGAAACATAATTTTCCCGCCAACAAAACCACAATCATAGTCTTAGCTTATAATAATTTCATTAACATGTCTACTTCAGAAGCAACTGAGTTAATAGGTCAGTTAAATACATTATATATCAAACGTGTCTTTCAGAATTTTCATATTTTATTAGCAAGTCGGACTTATATGTTGCTTGCATCATTTGGAACGTTCGAAGCAAATTTTAATTACGATATTTTTAATCTTTTGGAAAACCGGGAGATGTTCCTAAATTGGTGGGCTGGAAACAATATAACAAGTAGTAAGCTTGCATTCTCGCCAAAATCAAAAGCTTTTTATGAAACACAAAAAAAGCTATTACAAATATCCATACGCCCTCAATACCGTTTAATTATTTGGAATGCATTACCTTTCTTAATTATCTTCGGTGTTATTTTGTTCTTATACAAATGGTTTCCTATGTCTTCTTTATATTCCTCGTTAATATTGTTTCAAGTCTTCTTTTTATTTTTCTTTCTTCCTGCTAGTGATTTTAGATATGTATATTTTATTTATCTGTCCGGTATATTTATTTTTCCTCTATTTTTTTTAGAAATTATTTGCAAAAAAGAGTGAGCATAAAGTATAAAGATCGCTCAACAGGAGGAGAATTGCCGCAAATTGAGATCGGTCGTCAATAGTGGACACCAAATATTTTATGCTGCCAGTCGTTTTTCACAGAACCAAAATGCCTTGTCAATCAATATAGAGGGTACCCACATGCATGCTGAGATCGAGGTTTCAATTGTAATGCCATGTCTTAACGAGGCTGACACTTTGGAGCGATGTATTTCCAAAGCGCAAAAAGCCCTCAGGGACAACGGCATTTCAGGCGAGATCGTCATAGCGGACAACGGCAGCACGGATGGATCGCTGCGAATTGCTGAACGAATGGGTGTCAGGCTCGTGCCGATAGAACGCAAAGGATATGGGAATGCACTGATGGGCGGGATTGAAGAGGCATTGGGCAGGTTCATAATCATGGGGGACGCCGATGACAGTTATGATTTTCTGGAAATTCCCAGATTTGTTGAGATGCTTAGGCAGGGCTATGAACTGGTGATGGGATGCCGTTTGCCATCCGGGGGTGGCACTGTGATTAAGGATGCCATGCCTTTCCTGCATAGATGGATAGGCAATCCACTTTTCTCGTTCATGGTTCGTATTATGTACCATGCGCCAATTCACGACGTGTACTGCGGTCTTCGTGGTTTTACCAGGGATCTATATGACAGACTTTCTCTTCAATGCACAGGCATGGAGTTTGCGACTGAGATGGTAATCAAGAGCAGTCTGATCGAGGCCAGAATCGGCGAGGTTTCGATCACTCTGCATCCTGACGGACGTAGAGCGCATAAACCTCATTTGAAGACTTTTATCGATGGCTGGAGGACCCTCAGGTTTTTCATGCTTTACAGCCCAAGATGGCTTTTTCTGTTGCCTGGACTGTTCCTGATAATTCTTGGCGCTATTGGTTATGCTTTGGCATTTTTCGGATACACTTTTTATGGTATAATATTGGATACTCATACTCTTCTTGTTTCATCTCTTGTTATCCTGATCGGGTACCAAGGTGTCATTTTTGCCATAATGACCAAGATATTCACCATTAGAGAAGGTCTTTTGCCCGAAGATCCGCGCTTCATAGAAATTTTCAAGGTGTTTACATTGGAGAATGGTTTGATTGTAAGTGCCCTTGCATTCATTGCGGGTGTTCTGTTTATAGGCGTTGTTGCCATAGAATGGTGGCGTTCCGGATTTGGTCCGCTTGACTATAGTAAATCAATGCGCCTGGTGATTACTGGCGTCATATTGTGTGCCTTAGGTTTTCAGAGCTGCATGGGCAGTTTCTTTGCCAGCATCTTGGGAATGCGCCGGCGATGAGTCTTCTAGCGCTGATTCACGGGTCTCATGTTCACATCAAGCGGGTGAATATCCTGAGCAACTTACTTGCGACATATATTCCGCAAAACTCTCTTGTTCTTGATATTGGTTGCGGAGATGGCGCGCTTGCCTGTTCTATTGCCGAGTTGAGGGGAGATTTGCGGATGGAAGGCGTGGATGTAATGGTGAGGCCTTCCGTTAGTATTAACGTGCGGAAGTTTGATGGGTTGAATCTACCTTTTCCTGACAAGTCTATTGATGTGGCGATGTTTGTGGATGTGTTGCACCACGTGAATCGGCCATTGGGACTTTTGCGTGACGCCGGGCGTGTGGCAAGGCAAAAGATAATAATCAAGGATCACCTTCGGCAGGGGTTCATGGCCCAGACGCGGCTTAGCATGATGGATTGGATGGGTAACGCACGGTATGGTGTGCCGCTGCCTTACCGTTATTGGACAAAGGTTGAATGGCGAAAGGCTTTTATGGATTCCGGGCTTGCTGAAGAAATCTTTTTGTCCAGACTCCGCCTCTATAGTTTTCCTCTACAGTGGTTTTTCGGAGGTTCACTGCATTTCATTACAGTCCTTACCATGAAGGCAAAGAAATAACCGGTGGAGAAATGCCAGAGCAGGCATGATAATAACGTGGTCGAATTCTGAGGTTGTGAGTGATGCTGCTTGGGAAGCAGCATATGTAAAGTTCGAGACCCCTCAGCAGGAGATGACCAAGTTCCGGAACCGGTTGGATTTTCTCGGTGTTAATACGTGGCCGCGTGATGCACGGATTGTGGAGTTGTTTTGCGGCAGGGGGAACGGGTTACGAGTGTTGGAATCTTTGGGCTTTACTGCAGTGGAAGGCGTGGATTTGAGCAGAACGCTGCTTGAGCGGTATCATGGAATAGCGACTCTTTACCAGGGAGATTGCCGTCACCTTCATTTTGAAGACTTCAGCAAAGATGTGGTGGTGGTTCATGGAGGTCTTCATCACCTGTCTGTTTTGCCTGATGATCTTGTGTCTGTTCTTCGCGAAGTCTGCCGTATATTGCGACCCAACGGTCGGTTTGTTTTTGTGGAGCCTTGGCTGACCCCATTCTTACGGCTTGTCCACTTTGCTTGCAGTATCCGTTTCCTGCGGGCAATATGGCCGCGGCTTGATGCATTGAATGGTATGATTGCCGGCGAATACCGCCAGTACGAACAGTGGCTGAATCATCCAGATTTCATATTGAGATTAATAGAAAGCTGTTTTGATGTTGAATTGTCTGTAATATCAAGAGGCAAGATTAACTATATCGGGCGAAAAAAACAGGAGAGTTGATAGGAAAACTATCCAACGTGGGGCCGATCTCCGCCAGAATATCACAAGCCGAAACTATGAAAAACATGTTTGACATTCTTCAACGAACAAGTAGAACACTTAGTTTTATTGCAGGTATTGCTCTAACCTTTATGATGTTTATAACCGTTGCCGATGTGCTCTTGCGGGCGGGTGGTCACCCCATTATCGGTACATACGAAGTTGTAGCTTTATCGCTGGCATTGGTGATCGGTTTCAGCCTTCCCAAGGTTTCGTTGGATCGACAGCAGATTTATATGGACTTTCTTGTTGAGAAGCTTTCCAAAAGAAACCAGGCAATTATGAAAACCTTTACAAGAATATTGTGTATTATTCTTTTTTTGCTCATAGGATATAACCTGTTTAGTGTAGGTAATGAATTTCACTCATCGGGTGAAGTTTCACCCACCTTAATGCTGCCCCTCTTTCCCATTGCCTACGGTGTGGGCATTTGCTGTTTCATCGAGTGCTTCGTATTTGTCCTTGAGATTTTGAGGACCTGGAGGGGGCGACATGAGTGAGACTATGGTAGGTATTACAGCTCTTTCCTTGTTGTTGGTTCTTTTTTTTACCGGTATTGAACTGGGCTTCGCTATGGCCCTGGTCGGATTTGCGGGATTTGCTTATCTCAATGATATTTCGTCGGCCATGAACCTCTTGGGGCGAGACTTTTATGACGTCATCACGAATTACGGATACACGGTTTTTCCCCTCTTCATCCTGATGGGGCAAATTGGTTTCAATGCAGGCATTGCGCAAAGGCTTTTTAATGCAGCCAACAAGTTCGTCGGCCATATCCCCGGTGGTCTTGCAATGGCGACTGTTATTGGCGCCGCCGGCTTTAAAGCCATATGTGGTTCATCAGCGGCCACTGCGGCAACGTTTGCAAGCGTGGCAATTCCGGAAATGGACCGTTATGGCTATGACAGGAGATTGTCGACAGGGATCGTTGCCACCGTGGGAACCCTGGGTTGCATGATACCTCCCAGTGTTGGTCTCATCATCTTCGGTATCATTACGGAACAGTCAATTGGGAAGCTTTTTCTTGGCGGTATCATTCCTGGGCTTCTGATCGCTTTTTTCTTCATCGTGATCATTTATGGATGGGCAAGAATCGACCCCAGGGTCGCCCCAAGGTCGGAACGATCAACCTGGAACGCACGGCTACGTTCGTTGCCGGAGATTGTGTGGGTGCTCACCGTTTTTCTTATTGCCGTGGGGGGGATCATGGCGGGTGTTTTCACCCCTTCTGAGGCAGGAAGCGTTGGCACATTTGCTCTTCTTCTTCTGGCTGTTGTCAGGCGAGATATGACTTTTAAGAAGTACATAGCATCAATGGAGGGGGCTCTTAATACCGCCGGGATGATTCTCATACTTATTGCAGGTTCGACGGTCCTTGGCCATTTCATTGCTGTAACCAATATTCCCCAGAAAATGGCTGATTGGATCGTGACCCTGTCCATTAATCGTTACTTAGTCCTGATACTGATCTGCGTCATTTATGAGATAGGAGGGTCCTTTATTGATGACTTGGCATTTATGATCCTTGCCACCCCGATTTTCTTCCCTGCGGTTCTCAAGCTCGGCTTCGATCCGATCTGGTTTGGGATAGTTATTGCAGTGGTTGTCGCTATCGGAGTGGTCATTCCTCCTGTTGCGGTTTGCGTGTTTGTGGTAAAAAACATAATCAAGGAGCCGATTGGGCAGATCTATAAAGGTGTGACCCCTTTCCTGATCTCTCTCTTCGCTGTCTGGGGTCTTCTGTTGATCTTCCCGCAGCTTGCTCTCTGGCTCCCTTCAATTTTCTTTAGGTGAACATGGACATCATAACGGAAATCACGCTGTTTTCTGAGTGGCCATAGGAAGGCAGGTTCGTCACACCCCTCAAAAAACACCAAGAAGAAAAGGAGGCGCCAAAATGAAAAAGAAAGTAATGTTGTTCGTGTTTGTCTTTACATTACTGTTTTTAATTTCTTCTTTCGCACGTGCAGCCGAGGCGATTAAACTAAAATTTGCCAATTATTTTCCGCCTACGCATAGGCATTCAGTGATTATGGATGAATTCACTAAGAGATTGAACAAAGATCTTGCAGGAAAAGCGGAGATAACCTATTATGGTGGCGGCACGCTTCTGACGGCCCCAAGGATGGCTGCTGGTTTAACTTCCGGGATTGCAGATATCGGCCTCTCTCATGTCGGTTACACGAGAGGGCGCTTCCCGGTTATGGAGATCTTTGGATTGCCAGTCGGTTGTCCAAGCCCTTGGATTGGTTTCCATGTCGCCAACGATTTTTTTAACAAGTTCAAACCAAAGGAGTGGAATGACTATCATCCCCTCATGTTCACAACCAGCACGACAACCATAGTGCAGACAATCAACAAACAAGTGAAAACGCTCGACGATATGAAAGGGCTAAAAATCAGGGGTACCGGTAGGATTGCCGATATCGTGAAGGCTCTCGGAGCGGTACCCATTCCTATAGAAATGATCGACATTTACGAATCGCTCAGAAGAGGTGTCATTGATGGTAACATGGGCAACATGGAGCAATTGAAGGGCTGGAAAACGGGTGAATTGATTAAGTATGTTACGACCTCATGGAAAATCGGGAGCACGGATACTTTTTATGTCGTCATGAGCAAGCGGAAGTGGGATAGCATTCCTGCCGACGTTCAGAAGGTTATCACGAGTGTCACTAATGAATACAAGGAGAAATGGGCACTTCTGTGGAACGAGATTGATCTGGAAGGGGTGGAGTTCCTGAAGAGCCAAGGTGGGCAGATTATCCCCCTTGACGATGCGGAAACCGCCAGATGGATCAAAGCAGCAGATCCCGTTGTTGCTGATTTTAAGAAGGACCTTATTTCAAAAGGCTATTCGGCCGGCGAAGTTGATAGTTGGATAAGTTTCATAAAAGATCGTATTGAATACTGGAAAGGTCAGGAAAAGGCGAAGGAAATACACACGGTTTATAAATATTAACGACTAAGAGCTTATCCGCAATTAATAATTTTGGTTCTTTCGTAAAAAAATTTGAAGCATGTACCATGATATACAAGTATCAGTCCCCGTAAATTAAAAACTCACTTTTTCTAAGGAGATAGCGATGAAGAGAATTCTTTTTATTATTCTATGCCTGTGTATTATGATGCCTTTTATATCATCTCAATCATCAGCTATTATGATTGGAATGGGCACAGAAGAGCTTACAAGAGAATCAGGGGTAATTATAAGAGGAGAGGTGGCGGAAGTTAAAGCTCAGTGGAGTGAAGACGGGAAAACAATTATTACGAGAGCTAATATCGTAATTACTAATATCATTAAAGGTGAAACTATTTCAAACATGATCACAGTAGAGTATGAGGGTGGAGAAATAGGAGAAATCGGTCTAAGGGTATCCGATGTATCGCCTCTCAACACCGGGGAAGATGTAATCCTGTTCCTTAATAAGTCAGCAGAGAGTAGAATAATTGGGGATGTGCATAACATAGTGGGTAAGGCACAGGGCAAGTACACAATAAGTAAAGATGGGATTGCAGAGAAAAGCGGTTTTTCAGTTATTGGTGGTGAAAGCATAATTGATAATAATATCAGTGCTAATGAACTAATAGATAAGATAAACAGGGTAAAATAATGAAGAGAAAAATATCCATATTTAGATATTTAATCCTTACTCTTATCTTATGCTTTTGGTGTTCAGATGTATTTGCATATGAAGTGTGTAAATACGGAGATAAGAACATAAAATGGAATGCTAGTAGCGTCACATACTATATCAATACATCAGGAGGCCCTTCCGATAGCCTAACCGCTATTCAAAATGGTATGAATACCTGGACAAATGTGAGTTCCGCAGATTTTACTTTTGTATATGGCGGAACGACAACAAGTACAGCAAATGGCAGTAATGACGGATACAATATAGTAACCTTTGGGGGGGGATTGGGATCTGGAACATTGGCAGTGAATACCACTTGGTATAGTACATTAACAGGTTACATTGTAGACAGTGACATCAAGTTTAATACAAGCTATACATGGGGCACAACTGGCTCAGCAAGTGTCTATGATGTTCAAAATATTGGTACACATGAATTTGGACACACCCTTTGTTTGAAAGATCTGTACAGTAGCGCTGATTCTGAGAAAACGATGTATGGTTATGGTGCTGCTGGAGAAACTAAAAAAAGAACATTGGACACTGATGATATTAGTGGAATTGCATATCTGTATCCTGCCTCGACCGGTGGTCTCCCGACAGCGGCGACCCTGATCAGTCCCTCCGGTACGATCACCACCACCACTCCTACCTATACCTGGAATGCGGTATCAACTGCCAGTTATTATCAGCTATATGTAAACGGCAGCGGTACTTGGTATACCGCGAGTGCTGCGGGTTGTAGCAGCGGCAGCGGCACCTGTTCCATTACCGGGAGCGCGCTCACCGCGGGCAGTTATACCTGGTACGTGCAGACCTACAATAGTTACGGCTATGGGCCATGGAGCAGTGGCATGGGCTTCACCGTATCCAATCTACCCCCCAGCTGTCCTGATCTTTACTCCTGGAACGGTGGTGGATATTTAAACAATGGTTCTCTCTATACAGGGAGTCATAGTCCCGAACAGGAATATTATCAGGAAAGGTTAGTAACCCAACCTGTAGTGGAGCGAAATAATACTCTGACTTTTATGATTAAGGAAGTAGATGATGAGATATCGCATATAAACAGTGTGGCCATGTATTATAGAAATAGCGGCAATTCCTGGGCAGAGTTGGATCTGATATATGCTGTTCACAATAAAGCCGGAGATGTGAGAGAATCTCTTAGGAAGAGAGACAATAACAGGGCATATACGGCTCCCGGCGATGAGATCCTGCTCACATATCGCGTTCCTCTCGGGGGAGTGGAAAATGCTGAATTTAAATCAATCTCAAGCGGATATTACCTATGGAGTGCGGAGACCTGGTGCCAGATATTGGATCTTGGTCCTGCGATTACCGTTCAGCCTGGTGTTATAGCTACGTTGCTGGCAAGGATAAACAATATGTCCGCTTTTGAACTTCCGGAGGATGCGAGGGTATATTTTAATATTCAAGGTCCCGGGGGATACTCAAGCAATAATATTTTTTCTATCTCTGTGGAATTATTAGCCCCTGGAAACCCCCAATGGTATTCAATAAACTGGACAGTGCCAGATGATGCCCCAGCCGGGCAATATTATTATTCAGCTTCAGTATATATTGGGAAGAAAAATATTACCTGGGCCAGGGATGCGGGTGTCCAGGATATACCCACTGTCTCTAAAAATAAGCAAGAAGGGGCAAAAGCTGGTTCTTCCTGCCAATGATTTTGTTTTTGTAAACAATAAATGATAATACTTGCTCCATATGGTGATTATAAATGACAAATGACTTAACAATTCCCATCCTTATTACCGGTGGTTCCGGGTTTCTCGGTATCAACCTGGTGCGTCATCTTATCCAGAAAGGTTTTGAAAACCTAACCGTCCTTGATATTGAAGATTTTGATTACTCCGATATGAAAGACAAGATCTGCTTCATCAAAGGCGATATCCGGGATACGCAGACCATCGCAGGGGCAATGGCCAGTGTGCGCTGTGTTGTCCATACCGCCGCCGCTTTGCCTCTGTATAAGGCGGAAGATATTTATTCGACGGAAGTTGAAGGTACAAAAAATCTTCTGGCGGCAGCTTTTCAAAATAATATCGACCGTTTCGTACATATTTCCTCTACGGCCGTTTATGGCATCCCCGATCACCATCCTCTTCTGGAAACGGACAAACTCGATGGCGTCGGCCCTTATGGCAATGCCAAAATCCTTGCCGAAGGGGCGTGTCTCGAGTATCGGCAAAATGGCTTATGCGTTCCCATCCTTCGCCCAAAATCCTTTGTCGGCCCGGAGCGTCTCGGTGTTTTTGCCCTGTTGTATGACTGGGCGAAGGACGGCCGAAACTTTCCCATGATCGGTTCCGGCAAGAACCGTTACCAACTACTGGATGTGGCAGACCTCTGTGAGGCTATCACCTTATGCCTCACCGGGGGGAAAGCGAAGGTTAATGACATCTTCAACATTGGGGCCAAGGAATATACGACTATGAAGGAGGATTTCCAGGCGGTCTTGGACTATGCGGGCTTCGGGAGAAAAATCGTCTCCTTTCCTGCCACCCCCGTCATTGCGGCCCTGAAGATCCTGGAATTCTTGAAATTGTCACCCCTCTACAAATGGATCTATGAAACCGCTTCGGAAGACTCCTTTGTCTCTATCGACAAGGCCGAACAGATCCTGTGTTTTCAGCCGAAATATTCAAATAAACAAGCCTTAATCCGGAACTTTCAATGGTACCTGGACCATCTCGAACAGATTGAAGGGCAGTCGGGGATTTCACACCGGGTCCCCTGGAAACAGGGTGTACTCGGCTTAGTCAAGGGGTTCTTTTAGCCATGAAGGATTACCTGATTCTCTTTCGCACTCCCCAATATATAAAAAATCTTTTTATCTATCTACCGCTCTTCTTTGCTCTGAAACTGACAGATCTTCATCTAATCGTTAAAGTTACGGAGGCATTTATTGCCTTTTCCTTCATAGCTAGCGCCGTATATATTTTCAACGACCTCTGCGACCGAGAGGACGACCGGCGGCATCCTCAAAAGAGAAATCGCCCCATTGCCTCAGGCAGGATTTCAGGGACAAAAGCAAAGGGCGCCATGACGATCTTGTTTGTCGTGGGCATCACGATGTCCGCTCTCCTGAGTCTGACGATGCTATACATCGTCCTGTTTTACACGGTCATGAATCTTGCCTACACTCTGAAGCTGAAGCACATTGCCATCCTGGATATCGTCGTCATTGCCATTGGGTTTGTGCTCAGGATTTTCGTCGGCGGCGCTATAGGGGAGGTTAAAATCTATGTGTGGATTGTTATAATGACCTTTCTGCTAGCCTTGTTTCTGGCCCTCGGGAAAAGAAGAGACGACGTCTTGATCTATCTGAAAACCAGCAATCTGCCTAGAAAATCCATTGATGGCTACAACCTGGTCTTCATTGACACCTCCATGATGATTATGGCGGCTATTACAATTGTTGCCTACATCATGTACACCATTTCCCCGGAGATAATAGTCAAGTTCGGTACGGACAAGCTTTATCTGACCGCCCTTTTCGTTCTTCTGGGTATCTTGCGGTATCTCCAGCTTGCCCTCGTGACATGTAATAGCGGCTACCCAACCGAACTGTTTCTTAAGGATCGCTTTATTCAGGTGGCCATTGTAGGGTGGCTGATTACTTTTGGAGGGCTGATCTATCTATAATGACTATAATGACTATCACCTTAAGTATCTTTTCTTTGCTCTGATGGCCATGCTGGTCAATATCGATTCATAGTTTTTAATCAACGACCGCCGATCCGAATAAATCTTCTTGGCGCCCAGGAATGCAAGGATCAGCTTGACATAATGTTTTGAAAAGGTGAAAATAGAATCAAAAGATTAAAAAGGAGGTACTTGCCGTGTCTGAAATCATGGACCGAAGAGGATTTCTAAAAGTAACCGGTGCCGGATTGCTATTGGGTGGCCTGGTTGCCCTGCAGGGTTGCGAGGGTTGCAGCGGTTCGGGAAGCGGAGGTTCTTCAACCACAACGACAGCGACCACTACACCGACGACGACCACTGCACCGACGACGACCACTGCACCGACAACGACCACTGCACCGACAACGACCACTACTACGACAACAACAACAATAATGGTCTATTCAGATAAACAGGGTACGATTGGCACCAACCACGGCCACGCGGTGACGCTGACCGCTGCCCAACAGCAGGCGGGTCAGGCGGTAACGCTGACCTTAAGCGGATCGCACACGCACCAGTTATCTCTTTCGGCTGCCGAAGTTACCGCCGTCGCTAACGGCACCAATGTTGCTAAAGATTCTACTTCAGACCTTGGGCACTCTCATACCGTCACCTTTAACTAAAGGCAAAGCCTTTTTCCGCATCCCGAAGATTTTGCGATTGCATGGCTGCAGTGGTTCAGAGGCCCGATTTCCCCCTCTCGGCAGTGTCAGGATGCGATCACCCGACAGGATCATCCGACGGTAGAGGGTGGGAGAAGGTCTCGCCGGTCATATCCACAATACCGTATCGAAGTAACAGTGGCATGATATGAGAAGGTTTCTTTTCCTCGCACCGATACTGGTCTTTTTTCTTGTTCTTGTTTTCCCTGCCTTTCCCGGAGAGGCTTCCAATGAGATCGTATTGTACCGTTTAAAAAACGAGGGGAAAAAGGAAATTCGCGATGATTTCTCACTGGGCGAGAAAATCTATGCCGATTTCACCTTTCTTCCGGAGGAGGGGCTAGCGAGCGTCGAATTTCGATGGATCAATCCGTTGAATAATAAAGAACAGTTCTACTCTGAACGGGTAAGATCGCCGATGCCTCCTAAGAAACAAACCATTCTCTGCTGGCTTTATCTGCCTTCATCGCTGCCCGACAAGATCATAGGATCGAAGTACTTTGGTCGATGGCGCCTGGAAGTCTGGGTGAATAACCATCGCGCAGCAACAAAGGCATTCGACGTCGGGAATTAAGGCTCATCAAGAAATGAATCGGATTGAACAGTTCGAACGCAAATCAATGTCTCGGGTGCTTATATTTTTTAAGGACTTGTAGATAACCGAGCGTCATGTACTGTCGGCATGATCCCTTAGCAAACCGGAAAGTACGCAAGAACCGGATGAACCGTTTTATTTTTGTCATTCATGCCTTCGAAATGAAAAAACAGATCGTCTTTCTTGCCATCTTTCTTGCTTTCCTCCTCTATTTCGTCTGGAATTCATCTTGGCATCTGCCATCCCAGCTGGTCATCAGAGGCCAGATAGAGTCTCCCGCGGATGTTCGCGTCAACTGGGATTCTGGATCCGGCTTCAACGATATGGAGTCGGTGGATCTTGTTTTCGGCAAGCCTGTGGAGGCGAATGTCAGAAGCGGAGTCGTCAGGATTCGGAGAATCGGGAAGAGCCACCCTGCCGCCCAATCAACGGAGGTCTGGATTAAACTCCTGAAGCTGTCCGAAGATGATCATGCGAACACTCTGCAAGCCTTCGCTCAGCAGAAAGGCGCCGAAATGACAGCCGAAGGTTATCTCCATCTGCGGGCGGACGGGGCGGAGCTTCAGGTGCCCGCGGGCAGGGACTATACGGCGATCTGCTTTGTTGCCAATGAATATGCCGGTTTTGTGGAAATCGATCTCGATGGCGACAAGCGCCTTTACGACCTTTATGCGGAGCAGCCCCAGGAAAAATGGGTGGAGAAAAGCAGCAGAACCTATGCCGCCGGACATTTTCTCGCCAGGGTGGATCTGCCCAGATATGATCTTCGTCGACTGCAAATTATGTCAGTGGAGAGCCTCCAAACATTCCGGATCGACTCAATCGTGATATCTTCGGCGAAGGGGGATTTGAGCCTGCCGCTGATTGGGAACGGGCTCTACTCCAGCATCGGCTTTTCCGATTTTCCCAGGAACACCCGGCAATATTTTCATCCGCTCCATCTTTTTCAGCAGATTTTTTTCGCAATCCTCAGCGCCTTCCTGACGCTTGCCGTTTTCAGGTTCGTAAAGACAAGGGGTGGGATAACCAGGGTCCTATCAGAGGGGAATCGCCCTGTCTTCTGGGTGATGTTAGTGGGCGGCGTCCTCTCTTTTGGCGCCTGGCTTTTAATCTACTGGCCCGGACATTTTACTTCGGATTCCGTCCATATCTGGTGGGCGGCAAAACAACCAGGCCATTTTCTCTATATGCATCCGGTAATGAACGTCATCTATTATCGCTTCCTCCAGCAGTTCTGGGATCATTTTGCCATTGTGGGAGTCGCGCAGATTTTCTTCACGTCCCTGCTTGGTTCCTATATCCTTCACTGGCTACATAAAAAGGGTGTTCCGCTTTATATCATTTTACCTTTTTATTTGCTGTTCATTACTTCCATTCCAATCGGACTTTATACAATCACCCTCTGGAAGGATATACCCTTTACCCTCCTCGTCGTCTTCTGGGCTTTCTGGTTTGTGAAGCTTGTCTTCGAGAAAAAAGAGGGGGGGGCGCGACACTCCCGAAGGGAGATCATCATTCTGTCCCTGCTGCTGATAGCCATGGGACTCTTTCGTTACAACGGCATCGTCTATTTCGTGATTGTTCCGGCCGGTCTTGCCCTTCTGGGAATGATCCCTCCCAAGAAGGTCATAATCGGTTCCGTCTGCGTACTGATGATGACTGTGCTTCTTATTTCGATAATGGTTGTACTGGATAAGAGTCATTTCGTCATGAACCAGAGCCGTTTTTTCATTGACAGGATCAGGAATACCGGGACCGTTGAGACGATAAAACGGATCATAAATCAGTATCCGACGGTTCTTGACATCAACATAATCAAGAAAAGGGCAATCTGGTACGATATCTGGTACCGGGACAGCAACGTCACAGGCTGGCATTATGATTTCGCCAGGAAGAAGGGGTATCACGAATGGATTCGATATATACCCTGTGAGCCTAAGTCTCAGAAGTTGTACGCGTTTCTGAACACACTGAATCTGAAGTCCACAAACGAGCCGTGGGTCTATTTCACCTGGAATCCTTTTTATCTGCTGTTTGTTTTTCCCGTCTGCTTCCTTTACCGGCTTTTCCCTCTGACGGCTGCTTATGGCTATGTTGTTCTGTCACAGGTCATCATTCTTCTGTGGGTTTTGGGTCCCTACAACTATAACTGGCGATACTACTATTTTCTTTTATTTTCCCTCTATTTTCTGATACCTGTCATCGCCCTCGATGTTCAATGCCTGTGCCGCCGGTTTCAGGTTCACGAAGGGGAAGGGCAAAAAGAAAGGTGGCTTGTATGCCGAAGGTCAGTGTAATCATTCCTTGTTATAATCAGGGCGCCTATCTGGAGGAGGCTGTCGAGTCCGTTCTGGCCCAGACATTCCAGGATTTTGAGATCCTGGTGGTCGATGACGGCTCCACGGATGCGGAAACCGTCAAGATGCTCAAAGATGCCGCATGGCCGAAAACCCGGGTGATCCACACGGAAAATCAGGGGCTTTCGGCTGCCCGCAACAACGGGATCCGCGAGGCGCAGGGCGCCTATATCCTGCCGCTGGATGCGGACGACAAGATCGGAAAAGGCTACCTGGAGGAGGCTGTCCGGATTCTTGATCGGCATCCGGAGATCGGCATTGTCTACTGTGAGGCATCTTATTTCGGAGTAAAGGGAGGGCGATGGGATCTTCCGGAATATTCTCTGGATAAGATCATGCATCACAATGTGATTTTCTGCACAGCCCTGTTCAGGAAGGAGGACTGGGAGGCCGTCGGCGGTTATAATGTGAATATGGTCTACGGCTGGGAAGACTGGGATTTCTGGCTTTCCCTCATCCACATAGGCAGGAAAGTTTTTCGGATCCCGAAGGTCTATTTCTATTACCGTTTGCGGGAAGCGTCAATGGTCCGTACCATGGACGAGGAGCAGGGCTTCTTTATGAGGCTTCATGCCTGTCTGAATCATCAGGATCTCTACCGGCACATGGCCGATATCCAGATCCATTTCCGCGTGGCGGAACTCTACCTGGATACCGGTCTGGGATTCAATCACCGTCAGGTCCTCAGAAAAATCATTTTTACGGATCAACAGAGCATCGAGTTCGACCTCAGCAATTACCGCGGAATACGGCAGTGCCGATTCGATCCCATCAATGCGTCGGCGTCGATTTACCTCAAAGAAATCAGCATGATTGACGAAAATGGGACATCTCATATAATTGAAGATTTTCATAGCAATGCCCTTTGTATAAAAGATAACAATCTCATCTTTGAAACCGCAGATCCCCAGATATTATTTTCTTCTATCGGGATAGAACGTCCGACGAAACTTGTTGTCCGGTTAAATTTTATTTCGGTCGGACATGAGGTCTTTCATGATATCTTGAATTATAAAAATGATGTGCTTTCAAAAAGACAGGCTGAGCTCCAGCAGCGTAGTTCAGAACTAGTTGTCAAAGATGCTGAGCTCCAGCAGCGTGGTTCAGAACTGGTTGTCAAAGATGCTGAGCTCCAGCAGCGTAGTAATGAACTAAAAGCCCGTGATGATGAGATCCGACACTTACAGGAAGTGATTGTAAAAAAAGAGGCCGACGTAGAAGAAATTTTCCAATCCCGATCATGGCGTATGACCCGACCCGTGAGGTTTTTAGGAAGACTTTTCAGGTCTAAAGGGGTTCATGGTTCATGAAACGCGGCTTGCGCAAACTCTATAAATTATACGTTGCCGTTCATTGGATTATCGTTTTTCGTGTTCGACATCCCTTCCGATTCATACGTAGTTATTTTTTTCTGGATCGGTCCATTCTGTTTGACCGGCATTTTTATCTCGAAAAGAATATAGATGTTCAGGATCGGAAAATGGATCCTCTGGCCCATTATCTGACGATTGGAAATCGCAGCTCCAATCCGAATCGTATTTTCGATACGGTCTATTACATACGACAGATCCCTGATAACATCAAGACAGGTATAAATCCTCTGATCCACTATATTGATCACGGCGCCCAGAATGGTCTGAAGCCTAATCCCCTCTTCGATACGGCCTATTACCTGAGTGAGAACCCTGATGTCATTGAAACAGGAGTGAATCCTCTGGCCCATTATATGACGATTGGACATCGCAGTTCCAATCCGAGCCCTCTTTTCGATACGGCCTATTATTTGAGACAGTATCCCGATGTTGATCAAACGGGCTTACATCCGCTCGCTCATTACCTTGAATTCGGCGCCTGTGAGTATCGCAATCCAAACCCTCTTTTTGACTCAGTTTATTATCGGAACAGGTATGGAGGTTTATTGGAAACAGGTCTGAATCCGCTGCTTCACTACCTTGAGCGATGCGCCCATGAGGATCTCAATCCGCACCCTTTGTTCCACACCGCCTATTATTTAAGGCAGTATCCCGATGTCGTAGCAGCCGGCATGAATCCACTGGCCCACTATCTTAAATCCGGCGCCTCTGAGGACCGGAAGCCGAACCCTCTTTTCGACCCATCGTATTACCGCCAAGTCTATGGGGATATGCTGGATGCCGGGATGAACCTTTTGTTTCATTATCTTGAGCATGGCGCTCTCGAGAATCTCAATCCGAATCCATTGTTCGACACCGCCTATTATTTGAAACAATATCCCGATATCGTCGAATCCGGGTTGAATCCGCTGGTTCACTACCTTGAACATGGCGCTCTGGACAGAAGCAAGCCACACCCTCTGTTCGACACCGCCTATTATTTGAAGCAGTATCCCGATATCGTCGAATCCGGGTTGAATCCGCTGGTTCACTACCTTGAACATGGCGCTCTGGACAGAAGCAAGCCTAACCCTCTGTTCGATTCCGCCTATTACCTGGAAATGAATCCCGGTATAGTGAAATCCGGTATGAACCCTCTGGTTCATTATCTAATGTTGGGCGTTAGTGAGGGGCGAAAGCCGAATCCGCTTTTTGACACGAAGTATTACCTCGAAAAAAACCCGGATGTGGAGGCGTCACTGACGAATCCGTTGGTGCATTACCTGGAAAAGGGAGCAGCGGAAGGCCGCGATCCGGGGCCGGATTTCGATACGGCCTACTATCTGGAGATGAGTCCGGATGTGGCTCAGGAAGGGTGCAATCCCCTCGTTCATTATCTGGAGATTGGTATCCGTGAAAGTCGATATCCCAATAACGTCTACGAGCTCTGGGTCCGGGAAAACCGATTGACGGATGAGAAACGAAGACGGATCCTTGAACATATTCGCTCCTTTGCTTGCAGGCCGACATTTTCTTTGATCGTGCCGGTTTTCAACACGGACGAACGGTGGCTGAGACGCTGCCTCGATTCCGTAACGAGCCAGCTCTATCCGGACTGGGAATTGTGCATCGCCGATGACGCCTCTACCGATCCGACGGTCAGGGCGGTGCTCGAGGAATACAGAGCCAAAGACTCCCGCATTCGGGTGGTGTTTCGTCGAGAGAACGGCCATATCTCCGCAGCATCGAATTCGGCGCTCGAGATGGCCACGGGCGAATTCGTCGCGCTTCTGGACCATGATGACGAGATCGCCGAGGATGCGCTGTATGAAAATGCAGCTCTCCTCAATGAGCATCCGGACGAGGATATGATTTACAGCGATGAGGACAAGATGAACGAGGAAGGCGAGAGACAGTCGCCTTTCTTCAAGCCGGACTGGTCGCCCGACACTTTTCTTTCCCACATGTACACCTGTCATCTTGGTGTCTATCGCACGACACTTGTCAGGGATATCGGAGGCTTCCGGGTCGGCTTTGAAGGCAGCCAGGATTATGATATGGTTCTGCGTCTGACAGAAAAAACTGAGAAAATTTATCACATTCCCAAGGTCTTATACCACTGGCGCACGATCCATGGATCAACAGCCCTGACTCATTACTCAAAGAATTACGCTTATAAAGCGGGACTCAAGGCAATCCAGGGCGCCCTCGATCGACGCGGTGAAGGCGGTTGGGTGGAACATGTGGTGAACTACCCAGGCCAGTATATGGTCCACTTCCCTGTCATCGGCAGCCCCCTGATCAGCATCGTGATCCCTACGAAAGACCATCCCCGGATGTTGGACCAATGCCTGAAGTCGATCTTTGAGAAGACCTCTTATCTTCCTTTTGAAGTGATTGTCGTAGACAACGGCAGCGTCCGGACAGAAACTCATGACCTGTTTGCTTCATGGAAAAACAGGCAACCGGACAGGTTAAGCGTCGTCCGGTCGGATATCCCCTTCAATTTCTCCCGGCTTATCAATGAAGGCGTTCGCCGGTCCCAAGGGGCTCTCGTGGTTCTTCTCAATGACGATGTGGAGGTCCTTTCCGCACGATGGCTTGAGGAGATGGCAGGACAGGCCCAGCGGCAAAGTATCGGCGCTGTCGGCGCCTTTCTTTTATATCCGGACCGGACCATTCAGCATGCCGGGCTGATCCTGGGCGTTGTGGGCCCCGCCAATCACGCCCATCGCTATGCCCGCGAAGACAGCCACGGCTATCACGGCCGGCTGATCGTTGTGGGCAATTATGCCGCCGTGACTGGCGCTTGCCTGATGGTCAAAAAGCAGCTCTTCACGGAGGCGGGGGGGCTCGACGAGGATCTGGCCGTTGCATACAATGATGTGGACTTCTGTCTCAGGCTGCTGAAAAGGGGTTGCCGGAATGTGGTCCTGCCGCAAGTCAGACTCATTCATCATGAATCCGGAAGCCGCGGCTCGGACAGAACGGGTCAAAATAGGGTCCGACTGGGCCATGAGGTGGGAATCATGAACAAAAGATGGGCGGCAATGATTCAGAATGATCCTTATTACAATCCCAACCTGACGAGGGATCGAGAAGACTTTACACTCGGTTTCTTCTCAGTCAAGAGGTAACGGATGCGCAAATCCAGCATCGCTTAAGGACAATGAAAATGAAAAAATGGATGGTCGCTTTTCCTTCCGGGAGACAGTTTGTGATGGCCTGTCTCCTGGCCTTTGTCGTGCTTTCCGCGATAGTCACAGTGAAAGCCGTAATCTCTTCCGATAACGACGCCCATTCCATCTGCCTGTCCGTTTCGCTGAAGTCACCGGGGGATGGCGTCGCGTCCCTCTACTATGATGTCGGAAAAGGCTTCAACGAGAACCATGTCGTTTCCGTTTCCATCAGGGGAGGTGCCCAATTCGATGAGTATCTCTTCAAAATGCCCAATAAAACGATCTACAACCTGAGGTGGGATCCGCCCCTTTTGACGCATGACGTCATCTCCGTTAAGAAGATGGAAATCCTCGATGGTTCTCGCAAATCGATCAAACGCCTGAGCCTGAATCAACTCGAGCCTCTTCATCAGATCGGGACATTTGCACTGTCCGATGCAAAGGCCGATTTCCAGGTTCAAGAAGGGGCGAATGATCCCCAGATCAAAATCCGCCTTGAATCGCCTCTCTCCGTGAAAAGACTCTCTTCTCTGTTCCTGTTTGTCGGTGGGGTTTTTCTTGAATTTCTGGGGCTTTTTCTCAGCGCCTGTCTGCTGATCATCATTTGGTTTCACCAGAAGGACAAAGTCATAGCAACGGTGATCGTGATTATCCTTGTGGTTTTCGGATGGCATTGCTGGGTTTTGTACGATGAGGCCGAATACCTCTTCCTCCAGGTTTCCATGAGTTCCTCTGTCGATAGTACCGCTCAGGTTTATTACGATCTGGGTCAGGGTCTGAATGAAAATAACTCTGTCAGGATGTATGTCACCGGCACGGAAAGTATCCGAGATTACCGATTCAAGCTTCCCAATAAGTTGATTTATGGGCTACGCTTTGATCCCTTGACTACCGGCGGGCGCGTGAAAATTGGCGATATCCTTGTAACCGATGTCTTTGGAAAGGTTTTTCAGAGACTGGATTGGCGGCAGTTAAAGCCCGGAAATCAGATCCAGTCGCTCATTTTTCTGGCTAAGGAAGCGGAAATTACCGTTCCGGAAAAGGCCAATGATCCTCAACTCGCCGTGCCCCTGAAAGAGCCTCTTGATTTTGTAGGCAAATTGCCCTTTCCATTGTGGAGAGGGCTTCTGAAGATCATCACGGGAGGCATTTTATTCATACTCTTTACCGCTCTTTTTATTTTGGTTTGGAAAAAATGGGATGGCATTTGCCTCGCGAGTCTTGACAGTTCCTTTGTCCAGGAAAAATTGCCCCTGATTTATCTTGGGACTGCCTTTGGCCTGATTCTGGCTATGGGGTTTATCAGCGGGCTCGATGTCCATCCCGATGAGTGGAACGGTCACATCAAAGCGGCCGGTTATTATCTGCATAACTGGCTGCCTCCGGCGGTGGATGATCCTCGGGTGGAAAAAACGCTGTCGGTTTTTGGTTTTAGTTATCTCTTTTACAATGATGTCATCTATTTTCTGGCTGTGAAAGCAACACTGTTTCTGTCCGGTATCGTTACCGATTTCTATTTACGGTTACGTTTGGCCAATGCCTTTTTATTCCTCTTGTTAATCATCACATTAACCCTTAAAATCAAAAGGGTGCAATGGACGGTCCTTTTCTTAATCATGACACCCCAATTATGGTATATATTTTCCTACTTCAACAACGACGTTTTCCCCTGGTGCATCTCGATGCTCCTCGCGTGGCAGGTTGTCGATCCGGATTCTTCGCTGAATCGTTTTCTTGTTGGAGCCGATATTCGCACAAACCTCGGCAAGGGGGTATTTGTGGGAATATTGATCGGTCTTTTACTGATGTCAAAGTTAAACTACTGGATATATATCGGATATATCGGATGTATCGGATTGTGGGGCATTCTGTTTGATTCGGCAGCGGACCACCGATTTGTATTACTGAAAAAGTGGATTTTCATCGGGTGCGTCGCACTGGCGGTCTACCTGCCGTTTTATGGTTACAATCAGTATGTCAATGATTTCAATAAATCAGAAAAAATCATGATTGTGATAGAGAAATTTGCGGCGCCTCAGTTCAAACCCAGTACATTAATGAAAGATCTTTCCTCAAGCTATAAGGGATTGCGCCTCCGGGATAAGGGTCATTCTTTCCAGGAAGTGTTTATTCAGAATCCGGATTGGCGGGATCTCTCTTTCAAGAGTTTTTTCGGGCTTTACGGATACATGCAATTCCTATCCGACAGTGACTATTACCAAGCGGTGATCTATACCCTCGGCGCTTTTTTCATCCTGGTTTTCATATACGTGGCGTTTACACTACCCACCAAGGATATACTCTTTTTTCTCTTTGTTCTGTTCTTTGTTATCCTGACGCTGGGACTGTCCACTTATCATTCCTGGGTGAATGATTATCAGCCCCAAGGGCGCTATCTCTTTCCGATACTGCCCATATTGATGATCGGTCTCGCAAAACTGCCCGCCTCTTTCCGTACACGAATTATGCCCCCGTTCTGTCTGATTTTCTTTACTCTCAGCGTCTGGTCTTTTCTGCTGACGGGGCTTAAGATCATCCCCAAAATCAATTAGAAGGCAAGCTCACTTGATATCGTTTCGGCAAAACAAAATAATCATGAGGTCTGAATGAATCTTCCAGAAAACACTAACCTGTTGTCGGTCATTGTCCCCATTTACAACGAGGCGGACAATATTCTTCCCCTCTACGAAAAAGTGGTCGGCATCGCTCCGTCGCTTAAATGTGATCTGGAGATCATCCTTATCAACGACGGTTCAGCGGACGGTTCCCGGTCGATTCTTGACGCCCTCGCTTCCCGGGACGGGCGCGTGAAGGTCATCCACTTCCGCCGCAACTTCGGTCAGACGACGGCCATCATGGCCGGGATCGACTATTCTTCCGGCGACGTGCTGATTCCCATGGATGGCGACCTTCAGAACGATCCCGAGGACATTCCGAAGCTCCTGGCCAAGCTTCAAGAGGGCTACCAGGTCTGCTCCGGATGGCGGGAGGACCGTAAGGATCATCCCCTGAAACGCAATCTCCCCAGCCGCATCGCCAACTGGCTCATCTCGACGATTTCCGGCGTTAAACTGCACGATTACGGCTGTTCGCTGAAGGCCTATCGGCGCGAGGTCATCAAGGGGGTCAAGCTTTACGGGGAGATGCACCGTTTCATCCCCATCTATGCCACCTGGCAGGGTGCCCGGGTAACGGAGCTTCCGGTTACCCATCACCCCCGGATACATGGTAAGTCCAAGTATGGTCTGGAGAGGACTTTTAAAGTGATCCTCGATCTGATCGTCGTCAAATTTCTCGCGCAATATGCACAGAAGCCCATCTATGTTTTCGGGACTTTCGGGCTGTTCAGTCTTTTTATCGCCTTTATCGCCGCCGTTGTCGCCCTTTATTACAAGATTCTCGGTGATAAATCGTTCATCGAAACCCCCCTGCCGCTCATCTTTGTCATGGCGGGCATTACCGGGATCATGTGCATCCTTATGGGTCTGCTGGCTGAAATCATCATGCGGACCTACTATGAATCCCAGGGCAAGCCGGTGTACCTGATCGACGAATGCCGTAACCTGGAGCAAAAATAATCATGTGCGGGATATGCGGTTTTGTCGGTGCCGGCGACAGGGGTATTCTTTCGTCCATGAATGAGACCATGATCCATCGAGGGCCCGATGCCGGGGGGCTGTGGTATGACGCTCAGGAGGCGGTCTATCTGGGGCACCGGCGCCTGTCGATCATCGATCTTAGCGGCGGGGCGCAGCCCATGTGGACGGGGGATGGTTCTCTGGGTATCGTCTTCAACGGAGAGATTTACAACCATCTGGAGCTCAGGGAAGAATTGATCAAGGCCGGTCACGTCTTCCTCACAGACCACTCCGATACGGAAGTGCTGCTCCACGGTTACCGGCAGTGGGGCTCGGAGTTGCCGACCCGTCTCAACGGTATGTGGGCCTTCGCCCTTTACGACCGAAAGAGTCGTGAGCTTTTCCTCAGCCGGGACCGTTTCGGGAAGAAGCCCCTCTACTACTCCTTACAAAATAGCACCTTTGCCTTCGCCTCCGAACTGAGCGCCCTGATCCGTCACCCGCAGATCACGGCCGGCATCCATGAGGGGAGCCTCAAGAAGTACTTTGCCTACGGGTATATCCCGGCGCCTTCCACGCTTTACAGACAGATCTTCAAGCTTTCCGGCGGCCATAATCTGCTGCTGAAGATTGATGCCATGACCTATCGGGTATCAAAGTACTGGGATTTCGTCCTGGAGCCTTTTGAGCATATACCGGCCAACCCGGAAGAAGCATGGGGGGAGGAGCTCCGGGATCTCCTGAGAAAATCGGTGTGGCGACGGCTTATGTCTGACGTGCCGCTGGGGGTCTTTCTCAGCGGCGGGGTCGATTCATCCGCCATCACGGCCTTTGCGGCGGAAGCGGCCGGGCAAGCGCGCATGAAAAGCTTCTGCATCGGTTTTGAAGAGGCAAGCTTCGACGAAACAAAATATGCCCGAATCATCGCCGAGCGCTACCACACGGAGCATTACGAGGAAATCCTCTCTATGGAGCGGGCCCGGGGGCTTCTGCCGGAGATCATCGGCAAGCTCGATGAGCCGATGGGGGACAGTTCGCTCATGCCCACCTATCTGCTCTGCAAGGAAACGAGAAAACATGTGACGGTGGCATTGGCGGGTGACGGCGGCGACGAGCTTTTTGCCGGCTATGACCCCTTCCGGGCCCTCGGCATGGCGAAATGGTATGATCGCCTCGTTCCTGGACTGGTGCATCAGGCGGTACGGATGGCGGTGGCGGCGCTTCCCTCGACCCATCGGAACATGAGCCTCGATTTCCGCCTCAAGAGGTCCTTGAGGGGCCTGTCCTATCCCAGGCGTCTATGGAACGCCGTCTGGCTCGGACCGCTCGATCCCCGGGATCTGGAGGCGCTTTTCCGGGAGCCCACCGACATCGAGGAGGTCTATGCCGAGGCGATCGAGCAGTGGGATGCCTGCAAACAGGAGAACCTTGTAGACAAGACTCTGCAGTTCTACACGAAGCTTTATCTGCAAGATGACATTCTCGTCAAGGCCGATCGGGCAAGCATGATGAATTCCCTGGAGGTGCGGGCTCCTTTCCTCGATATTAACCTCGTCGATTTTGTCCGAAAAATACCCCACGCCTACAAATATCGAAATGGCCAGACGAAGTATATCCTGAAGAAGGCCCTGGAGCCTGTTCTGCCGCAGGAGATTCTCTATCGCTCCAAGAAAGGTTTCGGTGTACCGATCGGTCGGTGGTTTCAGGAGGGCAGCCTCTCCCTGGACGGTCACGGTATTTTTCCAAACCTTCATGCCCCCTACGTTGCCGGTATGGCAGAGGAGCATCGGGCCGGCCGCATGGATCATCGGGCCTTTCTGTGGAACGTCTGGCTTCTGAACTCCTGGAGCAAAAAATAGCAGCTCCGTTATCCTGTCCTTATTTGTGGAAGGCTCGTGTCGGAGAATCACATTCAGTGAAAATTCTGTTGATAAACTATGAATATCCCCCGATTGGAGCGGGCGCCGCAAACGCGACGAAGCACTTGGCCGCGCAGTTTTTAGAGAACGGCTGTGAGGTTTTTGTTCTTACCTCTGGTTTTGGCGATTTGTTGGGCCGCTCCGTGGAATCGGGTGTAGTGGTCCTTCGTTGTAAAGCCATTCGCAAATTTCAGGCAAAGTCGAATATATTCGAAATGCTCAGCTTTGTAGTATCCGGCGGCTGGTCGATATGCACTGGGCGGATCGGGAAGCGTTTTGATGTGGTCATAGTTTTTTTCTCGCTGCCGTGTGGGCCGCTCGGCCTTTTGTTAAAATACTTGTTTAAGACGCCGTATATAGTTTCCTTGCGCGGGGGGGATGTTCCCGGGCTTGAAAGTTCCGTAGGAAGGATTCATAAATTACTTTCTCCGATACGCCGCGTGGTTTTAAAGAATGCTTTGGCCGTTGTTGCCAACTCTGAAGGTTTGAAGATGGCGTCGCTTAAAGCTGATCCGGTTTGTGACGTCCAGGTTATTCCCAATGGTGTTGACTCGGATTTTTTTGCTCCCGATACATCCGTGAAGATCGACGATGGTATCATGCGGTATTTGTTTGTGGGGCGTTTTCATGCACAAAAGAATCTTTTTTTTCTTTTGGAACAGATACAGAGATTGAGGGAGACTGCTGGAGACAATGCCTTTGACCTTACGCTGGTTGGGGATGGACCGGATCTGCCGGGATTGGTTGAGTTCATCGGCAAGCATGGGTTGGAAAAATGTGTACGGTTGGAGGGGTGGTCCGGTAAGGTTGAATTGAGGTTACACTATCAGAAGGCGGACTTTTTGATCAACCCCTCATTATATGAGGGATTACCCAATGTTGTGCTCGAAGCAATGGCGAGCGGGTTGCCTGTTATTGCAAGCAATGTGGCCGGAAATCGCGAGCTGGTTATGGATAATTGCACTGGATATCTTTTTGATATAGGAGACGCCGAGGGTTTTCATGGCGTTCTCAAAAAGGCTTTGGCTTGTGGCGCCCAGGCGCGTGACATGGGTAAAGAGGCTCGCCTTGCAGTGGTGCAAAAGTATTCCTGGGCGGCGGTTGCTTCCGAGTACATTCGACTTATTGATCAAAGAAAAAAGATCGCGGTTTCCCGAAGATCATGATATGAAACGCGCCACAATCTTCAAAGGAGGCATTTAGGATCATGGAAGTGGTTATTTTCTGCGGTGGTATTGGTGCAAGACTTCGTGAAGAAACAGAGTTCCGTCCGAAGCCGATGGTTAACATCGGGGCAAGGCCGATCCTTTGGCATATTATGAAGACCTATGCCCATTTCGGGCATAAGGAGTTCGTATTGGCGCTCGGATATAAAGGAGAAATGATCAAGAATTATTTTTGCCATTATGAATTGATGAATAATGATGTCACCATTGAGCTGGGAAAACCGGAGAACATCTGCATCCATCAGAACGGTAAAGAAGTCGGATGGCGGATCACCCTGGCCGATACCGGCGAAAAAGCCCTCAAGGGGGCGAGGTTGAAGAAGCTCGAGAAGTTCATCAAGGGCGACACCTTCATGGCAACCTATGGCGATGGGGTTTCAAATGTAGATATAAACGCACTCCTTGATTTTCACTTCCGACACGGGAAAATGGCAACCGTAACGGGCGTGCCCAGACCGCCGCTCCGCTTTGGAGAGTTAGTGATTGATGGCAATCAGGTAAGCGAGTTTTTTGAAAAGCCGAATGATATAGAGGGATTTGTCAACGGTGGTTTTCTTGTATTCAATCGAAAAATTTTCAACTATCTCGACAAATCAGACGATTGCGATCTTGAATATGGACCGTTGGAAAAGATTGTTTCCGAAGGGGAACTTATGGTCTATAAGCACAATGGCTTTTGGGCGAGTATGGATACTATAAGAGAAATGGAACACTTAAACAAATTATGGAATGACGGGGCGGCGCCGTGGAAGATCTGGTAGGCTTTTTCCATACAATATTCAACTGAACGATCATGCACCCGCCGGGATGTCATAATGCCGCAGTAATAAATTCCCCCGCCGCATAGCTAATACCTATACAGCTTTACATAAAGAGCTGCGACAGCCCATAAGGATTGATGCCGAAGTCAATGAACAATAGGTTGTTTTCATTACTGTAAACCATTTCAAGGGATTATGTCCATAAATGACGGTCAGATAAAGATTGATAAAAAATGGAACCGGTTGATTTTAAACGTTATGCGGTTGGTTATAACCGGCGCGATTTTTTATTATATTTTTGCTACGTATATCCAATACGATGATTTTCTGACCGCATTGAAATATGTCCAACCCTGGATGTTCATTTATTTACTGATAGTCTCATTGAGCTTCAGGTATCTTAATGCGCATCAGATGCACTATTATTTTAAAAAGGTTTTTAATAGCGAGTTGGGGACAAATTTTGTTTTCAAGGTCCAAATGATCACATCTTTTTACGGGTTGGTCTTACCGGGCGACCTGGCAGGCGGCCTGATTACGTGGTATATGATTTCAGATAAATCAGGGGAAAAGGCTGCTTCCGCATCGGTCATTATATTCCTTCGACTCATGAGCATTATCACTCTGATCGCTTTTACCACCATTGGACTTGTGTTTGAAGAGCAGCTTATCGATATCAATCTGAGAGTGTATATCATCATCCTGGCTGGCCTGTTTTTGCTGATGTTTATTCCCTTTGTATCATCAAAGGCAGCGTCCATCATGAAACAATTTTCCCGGGCGATCATACAAATAACACCTGTTGCAAATTGGAGACACAAACTGGTCCAGCTAAGCAATAAGCTATGGGATTCCGTGATCACCTGTACCAATGTTGATCCGGGCGTGATGTTATGGACAGTATCCATGTCGATGCTGTGCCACCTGTTTCTGATATTATTTACTTACCTGTTGATGATTATGGTGGGGATCAATCTGCCGTTCCAGGTTTCGGTATGGCTCCTTGGCGCAATCAATCTTGTGCAATTACTGCCGGTTTCTTTTGCAGGACTGGGCGTAAGAGACATAAGTATTATTTATCTACTCGGTAAATATTATCAGGTAGCGCCTGAAAGCTCACTGATATTATCGACCTTCTTCCTTGCCTTTAGCCTGATATTTACTTTAATGGGAGGCATGGCTATCTGGTTACAGTCATCCGGTCACCATGTAAAAATAAATAACATAGTGAGCAAATGATCTGTTTCAGATTCAATGAAAAACCTGAATGTTTCGACACTGCAATTATTTGAGGATGGAAAAAAAATGGGTCCATCACATAGTGGACGTGACGATATCCTGAAAAGACGATTACCATGATCTTCAGAGAAACAAAACTGCCGGGGGCCTTTATTATTGAAGTGCAGCGTCTGGAGGACGACCGGGGCTTTTTCGGCCGGTCATTCTGTCGGAATGAGTTTACCGGGCGGGGGCTGAACCCGGAGGTGGCGCAGTGCAATATCTCCTTCAACCGGGATGCGGGCACCCTGCGGGGGATGCATTATCAGGCGGCGCCCCATGCCGAGGAAAAGGTGGTTCGCTGCACCCGGGGCAGCCTGTATGATGTGATTGTAGACCTGCGCCGGGATTCTACGACCTTCAGACAGTGGGTTGCCGTGGAACTGACCGGGGAAAATCGGCGTATGCTCTATATCCCCAAAGGTTTTGCCCACGGTTTTCAGACCCTGATGGACGATACCGAGATTTTCTATCAGATCTCCGAGTTTTATCATCCCGAATCGGCCTGCGGTGTCCGCTGGAATGACCAGGCCTTTGGAATTCAATGGCCGGCGGGAGATCGGGCGATTCTGTCGGACCGGGATCGGAATTGGCCTGATTACACAGGATGACTTTCAGGAGGCGCATACGTTGAATATCAATCCAGATAAAAGTCTTACCAGAGCTGAAGATATAGGTCAGGAGATTCATGCGTTCATCGAGCAGATGTATCCCTTCTGCCGGAGCATTACAGGGGCCGGTTTCCGAGAAACCCTATCTCTGGTCAATGGGTATATTCCCTTGGAAATTCTTGAGGTTCCTACCGGTACACCCGTCTTTGACTGGACCGTGCCGAAGGAATGGAACATCCTGGATGCCTATGTCAAAGACAGCGCCGGTGAGCGCGTCATTGATTTCCGGAAATCGAACCTGCATGTGGTCAGTTACAGCATGCCCATCCGGGCGACCCTGTCGCTGGCGGAATTGAAAGACCATCTCTTTACCCTCCCGGAGCATCCGGACTGGATTCCCTACCGTACATCCTATTACCGGGAAACCTGGGGATTCTGCCTGAGTCATAACGATCTTTTGAAAATGCAGGATGATAGCTATGAGGTCTGCATCGACAGTTCCCTGGAACCAGGCCACCTCACCTACGGAGAGTATTATCTCCCCGGAGAAGAGGAAGACGAGATCCTGATCTCCTGTCACGCCTGTCATCCCTCGCTCTGCAACGATAACCTCTCCAGTGTGGCGATGGTAACCTTTCTGGCCAAACATCTGAGCGCCCGGCCACGGCGCTATTCCTACCGGTTTCTTTTTATTCCCGGAACGATCGGTTCCATTACATGGCTCTGCTTGAATGAAGAAAGGGTCCACAAAATAAAGCACGGTCTGGTGGCGGCCTGTGTGGGCGATCCGGGAAAATCCACCTACAAGAAGAGCCGCCGGGGAAACGCGGAGATAGACCGGGCCGTTGCCCATGTCCTGAAGTATTCCGGTAATGGTTATGAAATCATGGACTTTTCCCCATACGGGTACGATGAGCGACAGTACTGTTCGCCGGGCTTCAACCTGCCTGTCGGCTGCCTCATGAGAACGCCCCACGGGCGCTATCCCGAGTACCATACATCCGCCGATGACCTCGCCTTTGTGCGTCCGGAATGCCTTGCCGATTCTTTTGGGAAGTATCTTGCCGTTTTGAGTATCCTGGAGAATAACCGGACCTATTTGAATTTGAATCCCAAATGCGAGCCCCAGCTCGGCAAGCGAGGGCTCTATCGCCTCATGGGCGGCGACCGGGAAACCGGTTTTGATCAGATGTCTCTGTTGTGGGTGCTGAACCTGTGCGACGGCAGCCATTCGCTGCTGGATATTGCCGAGCGTTCCGGCTATCAATTTACCATGATCAGAAATGCTGCGGAAGCGCTGCTGGAAAACGGTCTTTTAGTGGACACAAGACGATAAGTACGTCGATGCGCTTCGATAGCTTATAAGCTGCTGCTTCTTTCTTACAGAAGAAAGCTGGTATATCAGGAGATAAAAAATGTCGAGATTCATTCATGCATTCCTCTGTTTACTCATCATCCTCACATTATCCTGTGGTTTTGAAGAGTTCTCGACAGAACCGGCCGGATCGGGCAGTGCACCCGCTGCGCCGACAGAAGTTACAGCGACGATGGGTAACAAGCAGGTCACACTTCAATGGAAAGAGATTGCCGAGGCATCTTCCTACAATCTTTACTGGTCGAACACTCAGGGTGTCTCCCCGGCGACGGGGATGATGATAGCCAATGTCCAGAGTCCTCATATGCACACAGGCCTGACCAATGGGGCTACCTATTACTATATCGTCACCGCAGTCAATGGGTATGGGGAGAGCAGCAAGTCTGATGAAGTTGCCGTAACGTTGAACAATGCACCCTCTATACCGACAGGGGTCGTTGCGACAAGTAGCGTGGATCAAGCCATCATCACCTGGAATCCCGTAGATCAGGCAACAAGTTATAATCTCTACTGGTCCGTGACCCGTGGTGTCTCCACGGCGAATGGTACAAAAATAGCCAATGTCTCAAGTCCTTATGTGCATGTGGGCCTGACCAACGGGGCTACTTATTACTATGTCGTTACAGCCGTCAATCCTTATGGGGAGAGCGGTATCTCGATTGAAGTTGCCATCACACTGAACGATGCACCCCCTGCACCGACAGGGGTCACTGTAACGAGTGAAGAGGGTCAGGTCAGAATCTCCTGGAATCCTGTCGAGAAAGCGACAACCTACAACATCTACTGGTCCAATGAATCTAACGTCCGTATCGAAGGAAGCACCAAGATTAAAGATGTGGCCAATCCTTACTTGCATGGGGGGCTAACTAACGGCTCTCGCTATTATTATGTGGTAACGGCCGTCAATACTTACGGAGAGAGCAAACTCTCGCAGGAAGTCTCGGCCATTCCACGCACCAATCTTGGTAACGCTCGTTATCGCGTTGCCTGGGTTCAGGATATTGGAGAGGGTCGTGATGTATTTGCACAGGGTGGCAATTTACGATTGATGGGGTTAGATACGGGCGACGGTCAGGGAGAGCGGGCGATATTGGGGACGGCGGGGAATTATGCGAAGCCGTTGATCACGCCGCGTGGGGACCGTGTGGTCTATACGGATCGTCTGCGGAAGAAGGTTTATGTAGTGAACTGGAATGGATCCGAATTGCGTGAGTTGTTTGGTGGTGTCGGGTTGGCGTTGTGGCGGGATCCCCGCGATGGACGGGAGTGGATATATTATGGATCGGAGGAGGGGACGAATGGGGAGGAGCATTGTCCGGTAGTTTATCGGACGCTGTTGGACAGTCCCGGTTCGGGGGAACTGGTCTGGAACAAGACGCGGGTGAGCGTGAACAGTTTTCAGTTGTCCGCGGATGGTCGGATGGCGGGGGGGCTATTCCCCTGGCCTATTGGCGGTGTCGCCGAACTACCGAATGGATCCTTAACGAAATTGGGAAGTGGCTGCTGGACGGCGCTGGCGCCGGGGAACACTTACACTTTCTGGGTTTTTGACACCCCTCACCGCAACGTCTTTATTGATGACATCTCGGGGGAGCAGGGGCGCTGGGTGAACATCAATGGGGCGCCGGGGATTAACGGATACGAGGTGTACCATCCCCGATGGAGCAGTCATCCGCGTGTTATGGCGATGACGGGACCTTACAAGGTGGGTTCGGGGGCGAACCGTATTGCCGGGGGAGGTAGGGAGGTCGAGATCTATGTCGGTCGTTTCAATGCCAATTATACGGCGATCGAGTCCTGGTGGCGGGTAACCAATAACGATCGGGGGGATTTCTTCCCTGATATCTGGCTCAGTCCCTGAAGTTGTGATAAAATCTCCTTGACATACGAGCCCTTCTTTTCGTATCGTCACTCCGCTTAAAAGCAGCTTTGCATCAATCATTTATAAGGATTATCCCATGGACATTCAAGAAACATTTAGTGGCATATATAAGGACTTACCGGTCCTGGTGACAGGACATACGGGTTTCAAGGGGACATGGTTAAGCATGTGGCTGAACTTATTGGGCGCGCGTGTCATCGGGTACGGCCTTGAACCGCCGACCATGCCTAATCACTTTGACATGTCCGGTATGAAAGACCGTATAGTGGACATCCGCGACGACATCAGGAACCTGGATAAACTTGTAAGCGTAATAGAAGAGTATCACCCCAAAGTCATCTTTCATTTGGCCGCTCAACCCATCGTCAGAGAGTCTTATGAGAATCCCAAGGACACATTCATCATCAATGCCGGGGGCACGATTAATGTTCTGGAGGCCATACGGCTGACCCGTTCGGTCAAGGCGGCGGTCTTTATCACCAGCGACAAATGCTACCGAAATAAGGAATGGATCTGGGGCTACCGGGAGAACGATGCTCTCGGCGGCGGCGATCCGTACAGTGCGAGCAAGGCCATGGCTGAAATAGCCATCGAGGCGTATCGCGATGCTTATTTCTCCTGGAAAGATCGCGGTGAAAATGCGGTGGCCGTGGCATCCGTAAGAGCCGGCAACGTGGTCGGGGGAGGCGATTGGGCCAAGGACCGTTTACTGCCCGATGCGATACGCGCTTTGACGGAGGGCGAAACGATAGATATCCGCAGTCCCAGAGCGACCCGGCCATGGCAATTCGTCCTTTCACCGCTGAGTGGATACATGTGGCTGGGTGTGAAACTGCTGCTGGACGGCGCCAACTTTGCCGAGCCATGGAACTTTGGCCCACTCGACCTGTCCAGAGACAGCGTTCAACACATCGTAGAAAAAGTCATCAAACTTTGGGGCTCCGGCCAATGGAAAGATATCAGCAGGGGTGATGAACCTCATGAAGCCCATTGGCTGACTTTGAGCTGGGAAAAGGCTGTCGCGCGTCTGGACTGGCATCCCATCTATGCCCTGCCTGATGTGCTGAGAAAAACGATGGGATGGTACAAGGAATGGCACAGGCAAGGCGAAAACGCAGATATGTATGATTTCGGCATCGACCAAATCAAGACCTTCATGAAGGATGCAAACAAACTGAAAATCGAATGGGCTTGCCCGCATCCCGGCGACCGGCTCCAGCGGAAACTGATCTGATCCGCTCGCATTTGCGGAGGAGAGAAATTCGGCAGAATCAACATGCCCGTTAAAAGAGTAATGATATCATGAAAAAAGTCAGCGTCGCCATTCCGGCTTATAACCAGGCCCATTTCATTGAACAAGCCCTGAATTCGATCCTTGCACAGGATTATCCGAACATCGAAGTGGTCGTGAGCGACAACGCCTCTACAGACGACACACCGGGAGTCATGCAGCGGTACCTGTCCGATCCTCGGGTGCGTTATTTCCGGAATCCCACCAACCTGGGGATGATCGGCAACTTCAAGAAGGCCCTCTACGAGTACTCGACGGGAGAACTGGCCCTGCATCTGGATGGGGATGATTACCTGACCGATTCGCATTATATTTCCGAGGCCGTTGAGATGATGGACCGACACGGATTGATCATGGTCTTTGGCAGATCCAGGTCATTCTATGAGAGGGATCATACTTTTGTTGCCGACAAAGTCAACAGCGATCTCCCTGCCGTTATGGACGGCAACTGGCTCTTCCTCAACTATTATAAAGGATACTCCCTTACGTCCCAGACTGTTGTGCACGACCGGAAGAGGGCCATGGAGGTCGGTTTTTATGATTATGCCATCCGCAGCATGGACTGGGAGAATCTTTTGAAACTCATGATCGGTGAGAAGGTGGGCTTTATCAACCGATTCGTCGGTGTCTGGCGGCGGTACGAGTCGAGTGCGACCTTCAAGCAGGACCTGGATATAGACCTCCAGAACGTGGCCTATATCGAATCCCCCTACCGATATGCCCTCTCGATCAAGGCGTTTCCGCCGGATACGCTGGTCCTCTGGCGTCAGCGGATGTTGAGACGTTACTTCGTCCAAATCATCGTTCGGGCTCTCCTTATGAAGGATAGCCTCCATGTAAATGGCATCATTGATTATTTAAAGGCAAACGAGAAAGACATATACCGGTCCATTCTCCTGGATCCGCGCTTTGCAGCGCTGCGATTGAGCATTCACTGGAGTCGATCTTTGACCCACTTCGTTTTCAAGCACGTCCTGAAGCAGGAATCGTTCTTCAAAGCTTATGGGTGCATTCCGAAATCATGACCGCATCGAACAGATAAATAATGCAAAAAAAGATCGAAGTTCGCCCTTGACAAACAAAACCATCTCTCGTATATCTCGCCTGCGTGAAAGTCATATCTCAACCCGATCTGAAGGCTGCCGGATAGATAAAACGACATCGCCGGGATCGCTTCGGGAATTTGGCCTTGTATGCAACACTTTATTTTCTGGATTGAATGATGAAACTGCAGAAACCTGAGTTTGTTCACATGAACGGGAAACTTCGTCCCTGGGACGAGGCCACACTGCACGTCGGTTGTGAGGCCGCCATCCGTGGTCTTAACGTGTTCGAGGGTGTCAAGAGCTACCGGCAGCCGGATGGCTCTCTGGCCATCGTCATGTTGCGCCGTCATTACGAGCGCTTGCAGCGATCTTCCCGCCTGCTGTATATCCCGTTCGAGCATAGCTACGAGGATGTTGTGCATGGGCTGCGTGAATTGGCCGAAGCCCTGGTTCAACCCGACAAAGAAATGTGGTTTAGGATAACACTCTTTGTGACCCAGGGTCATTGGGGCCAAGACACGGCGGCCGAAATGGTGATTACGGGTTACCAGATAGACACTGCCCTGCCCCAACCCATTAACCTGGGAATAAGCACCTGGCGAAGGAGTCCGGATGTCTCGCTACCGGCCCGAATCAAGACGGGCGCCAACTACCAGGTGGCTCGTCTGGCCCGTATCGAGGGGCAGGCTCTCGGCTGTGAGGACATGGTGCTGCTGAACCAGGAGGGGCGCGTTGCCGAAGCCACCGGTTCCTGCATCCTCATGGTACGTGAAGGCAAGGTCTACACTCCTCCCGCGACCGAGGGAGCCCTCGAGAGCATTACGCTGCATGCCATCGAAGCGCTGGCCTGTATGCTTGGCATTCCCTTTGAGAGACGTCCGATTGACCGTACCGAGCTGGTGATTGCCGATGAGTTGGCCATTTGCGGAACATTGGCCGAAGTCGTCCCGGTCAAAATGATCGAAGGTCGTCCGCTTCCGGCAAAGGCGCCGCTTCTCAAGGCGCTGCAAACGAGCTTTTTTCGAGCGGTGCGGGGCATTGAGCCGCATCCTGAGATTGAAATGACGAACGTCACTTCGGCAAGAAGCGGCGCTAAAAAAAATGGTCGTCGGCCTAAGGGCAGTAAAAGTTCGATCGGCAAGAGATGATGATGCGAATCATACTTTTCCTGAATAACTGGGGTGGATGGCAGGTTGCCAGGTGGCTCCGCGAGCGCAACGAGGACATCGTGGGGCTGGTGGTTCAACCGGAGAGCGATGAGCGATTTGCCCGGCAGATTCAGGACGCCCTGAATCTGCCGGTTGACCGTGTCTGGAGGGCCCCTGAACTGAGGGAGCCGGAGACCGTGGCCAGATTCAACGATCTGAAACCCGATATCGGGATCTCGGGGTGGTTCGGATACATCCTGAAGCCGGAGCTGTTGCAGGTTTTTGGACAGGGGTGTATCAACCTTCACACGGCTTACCTGCCATGGAACGGCGGCTGGCACACCAATGTGTGGCCTATCCTCGACGGGTCGCCGGCGGGTATAACCATACATTTCATCGATCCGGGAATCGATACCGGCGATCTGATTGCCCAGCGTGTGATTCCCGTCGGCCCGACCGACACGGGCGGCTCCCTCCACTGGAAGATCACCAGCGGGATGGTGGATTTCTTCAAGGAAATCTGGCCGCTCCTCAAGGAGGGAAAACACACACGCAAGCCACAGGACAACTCGCAGGCCACCTTTCATCGGCGCGCGGACCTCGCGGCGTTGGACTGCATTCAACTTGATAAAGAGTATCCCGCCGGAGAACTGCTGAACCTTCTCCGTGCGAGAACTTATCCTCCTTATCCGGCGGCTTATTTCGTCGAGAACGCGCAGCGTGTGTATGTGCGCGTGCAATTCTTCACCGATGATTTGGAGGAAAGCATCGGGCAACAGTCGTGCATCGATCTTAAAAAACACTATAAAGCGAAAAAACTGCTCGATATGCTTCGTGGGGGAAATGAAAGGCCGAGGCAAGCGGCCTACTTCATACACGAGGGGCAACGCATCTGCGTCAGCTCGCAACAGTTGGGCGAACAGGATATTCATCCCGATGAGAACCCACCGTGGATGACAATGGAATAGGAAGAACGAGCGGTCATACAAGCCTGAATCCTTTAAAGAATGTAACAAGCCCACCCTCATTATGCTGACTAGCGAAGCCATCGATCTCATCCCCTGCAGCGGCCCAAGATCCTGAAATGGGATGAGGCTTTGAAGGCTTGACTGCCTTTTCCCCTATCACGAAAATGGTTGCGGATTTGGGCACCTTATATATAAGGCTGAACAAGTTTTTACGAGAGGAATTTTGAAAACCATGCAATGCCGGTTCTGTCATACACCCCTTCGCTATCTTTTTTTATCCCTTGGTGCGTCTCCCCTGTCAAATTCATATCTTAACATGGATGATCTCCACAAGATGGAGCCTTACTACCCGCTGGACGTTTATATTTGCGAAAAATGCCTGCTGGTTCAACTGGAGGAATTCGAAAAGGCGAAGGATATTTTCGATGCCGGATATGCCTATTTTTCTTCCTATTCGGATAGCTGGCTCAAGCATTGCGAGCATTATGTCGATATGGTGGTCAAACGATTTGGACTGCATGAAAACAAATTTGTTGTCGAGATTGCGAGCAATGACGGTTATCTCCTGCAGTATTTCAAAAAGCACAACATACCCGTTCTCGGCATCGAACCGGCGGCCAACACGGCTCATGCGGCTCAGGAAAAAGGCATCCCCACGGAAATCACCTTTTTTGACCAAGCCTATGCCGAGAAGATGCGGCAAAAAGGGCGGCAAGCCGATCTGATCATCGGGAACAATGTCTTGGCTCACAATCCCAATCTGAACGATTTTGTCAAGGGATTGAAAATGGTTTTAAAGGCCGACGGACTGATCACCATGGAGTTTCCCCACCTGGCCAGATTAATGGAGGAGACCCAGTTCGATACGATTTATCATGAGCATTTCTCTTATTTCTCATTTCTTGCGGTTGAACGGATTTTCAGAGAGCACGGACTGACAATCTTTGATGTGGAGGAGCTGCCGACCCACGGCGGCTCTCTGCGGATTTATGCAGCGCATGACGAGGATCAGAGCAAACCTCTTTCCCCCCGCGTGGCGGAACTAAGGGCGAGAGAAATAAACGAAGGGTATGGGAATATTGACCACTATCTGACTTTCCACCAGAAGGTCCAATCGGTTAAGCGCAATCTTCTGCAACTTCTCATTGGTCTCAAGAATGAGGGGAAAAAGATTGTCGGATACGGTGCGCCGGCCAAGGGGAATACGCTCCTGAATTACTGTGGGATCCGGACTGATTTTCTGGACTATACCGTCGACCGGAGTCCCCACAAGCAGAACTGCTATCTGCCGGGAAGCCGCATTCCGATCAAGCACCCGGATCGGATCCGGGAGGACAAACCCGATTATGTTTTGATCCTTCCCTGGAATATCAAAGAAGAAATTGTTTTACAGATGGATCATATTAGGGAATGGGGAGGGCGCTTCATTATTCCTATTCCACATGTACAGATTCTTTAAGGTCATTTTGGGATGATTCTTCGCGGATTGGTTATAGCAAATCCCTCTAGGGGGAGTGAAATTGATATTTTGAAAGGACTGAAACGGCATCATGAAGAGTAAGCTTGTTTATTATATTTTGACGGTTTTCTGTTTTTTCATTCTCGCGTGCGGAGGCGGAGGCGGAGGGGAGGATTTACAATCGAATCCTCCCCCGGAAGCGCCGCTAAACGTTATATCAATCAGTGGTAATGGTCAGGTCGGCCTGTCTTGGGAAAATGAGGCTGGGGCAACGACTTACCATATTTATTGGTCCACGACGGCCGGTGTTACCAAACAGACCGGCGCTAAGATTTTGGACGTCTCCAGCATCTATTACCATACCGGCCTGACCAACGGCACGACTTATTATTATGTAGTGACCGCGGCCAATCAGTACGGTGAAAGCGGCGAATCGCAGGAAGTGTCATCGACGCCGTCGGCTTCTGTGCCCCCCTTGCCTCCATCGAATGTTGCGGTGCTGGCAGGCGACAAGCAAGTGATTGTCCGTTGGTCGGCCCAGGAAGCGGGGAGTGCCATTACCTCCCATAATATATACTGGTCCACGTCCGCCGGTGTAACCAAGCAAAGCAGCGTCAAGATATCGGGTGCAACCAATCCTTATACCCATACCGGCCTGAACAACGGTATAACGTATTATTATGTCGTGACCAGTGTCAATGAATATGGGGAAGGTCTCGTATCCACGGAGGTGTCCACCACACCCTACCAGTCGACCCCGTCTGCCCCGAGTGGAGTGACTGCGACAGCAGGGAACCGTCAGGCGGTCATAAGCTGGACAACCGATCCCGAGGTTACGTCCTACAACCTGTATTGGTCGACGTCCTCCAATATATCGAGTCAAAATGGAACAAAGATTGACGGTGTGACGAGTCCTTACACCCACGAGGGGTTGGCCTTTGACAGAACCTATTACTACGTGGTTACCGCGGTTAATGGATATGGTGAAAGTGAGGATTCGGACAAGGCATCGGTGCTGATCCCCAATTCCCTGCGGGATGTTTGTGTGGCGATGGGAGACAGCATCACGCGCGGCACAACTGGCGTTGATTATATCAATAGCTATGTGCCCAGACTTTCCGGTAACTGGGGGAAGGCGGTCTATAACAAAGGTGTCAACGGGGCTTTGAGTTCTTACGGCGCTTCTACGATCGACGGTATTTTGGCCGAATACAATCCCAAATACATCACCATCTTTTACGGGAACAATGATGATGGTTTTTATGATGTCGATTGGATCATCGGCAATCTACGCTACATGATCCAGAGAGCGAAGGCATATGGCACAAGGCCGGTTATTGCAACCCTGACACCCGTTTTCGGTGACTGGGCCTGGCGGAAGCCCAGTTTAATCATTCTGAATCAGAAGATTCGCCAATTGGCATCTGCGGAAGGGATCACCTGCGCCGACCTGGAAGCTGCGCTTGATTGGAACGCCAACTATATTGGTCCTGATGGGCTGCATCCCAACAGCGAAGGGCATCGGCTCATCGCCAGTAAATTCCAGTGGGCCCTGACGCACTGATCTGTTCTCCGGCAAAGAAAAGAAACGAGTGAACAAATATATGAGCATTATTATGGTGAAACGAAAGAAGGTTTCTGGATGGCCTGTCAGGAATTTTCTCCGCAGCATTCCTATGAAATCGTTATGCCTATCCACTTTGGCGGTTGTCTTGCTGGGTCTTTTGGTACAGGCCTGGGTAGAATCCGAAGCGATAGGCGGAGTGGCGCCAACCTATAAGAACGGCATTATCAATAACTTACGTACGCGTGTTGTGTGGGTTCAGGATATGGGAGATGGTCGTGATGTCTTTGCACATGGCGGCAATTTACGGTTGATGGGCTTGGATACGGGAGACGGTCAGGGAGAGCGGGTGATTTTGGGGACGGTGGGGAATTATGCGAAGCCGTTGATCACGCCGCGTGGGGACCGTGTGGTTTTTACGGATCGTTCGCGGAAGAAGATATATGTGGTGGACTGGGACGGAACGGGTTTGCGGGAGTTGTTTGGGGGTGTCGGGTTGGCGGTGTGGCGGGATCCGCGGGATGGACGGGAGTGGATATATTATGGATCGGAGGAGGGGACGAATGGGGAGGAGCATTGTCCGGCGGTTTATCGGACGCTCTTGGACAGTCCCGGTTTGGGGGAACTGGTCTGGAACAGGACGCGGGTGAGCGTGAACAGTTTTCAGCTATCTGCGGACGGTCGGATGGGAGGGGGGCTTTTCCCCTGGCCCGACGGTGGCGTCGCCCAATTGCCGAACCAGTCGATGAAGGTCTATGCCAAGGGTTGCTGGACTTCGTTCACCTCTGTACAGGGTAAACATTTTTTCTGGATTTTTGACGGCTCCCACCGGAACCTGACTCTCGTAAATCTGGAAAACGAAAAAAAGTGGCAGATTAATATCAGCAGTGCTCCGGGTATCCGCGGCCATGAGGTTTACCATCCCAAATGGAGCTATGATCCGCGGATTATGGCGATGACCGGGCCGTATAAGGTCGGCTCGGGGGCGAACCGCATTGCCGGGGGAGGCCGGGAGGTGGAGATCTATATCGGCCGTTTCAATGCCGATTTCACGGCGATTGAATCCTGGTGGCAGGTGACCAAAAACGACCGGGGAGACTTCTTCCCCGATGTCTGGGTGGCGCCCACCGAAGGCGTGAAGCAAAAGAAGGCAAAAAGCTCAGAAGTAAAAAAGACCAGCAAAGAGAAACCCGCCGACAGTATTTCATCAAAAGTGACGAAGACCAAACCGGTCTCCGCCATACCGAGAAAGCCTGCCCCGCGAAAAACCATAAAACGCCTGATAGTCGAGGCCCGTTTGACGGATCTCTCCGCCATTCCTACGCCCCCGGACATCGCCCCCTATCGGCGCGCGCTTCTGGTGAACGGCTATGACATCGTCAGGGTCATCTCCGGCTCCTATCGCCAGAAGAAGATCATGGCCGCCCACTGGGTGATCGAGGAGGGCCAGGTTCTCAAGGACGCGATACGGGAAAAGGGCAAAACCTACCGGATGGTCCTGGAGCGCTACGATGACCATCCCGAGCTCGAAGGAGAGCGGCTGATTATGGACAGCGATGAATTCAAACTGACGCTCTTCTACGAGCTGCGCAAATGACCGCCTGATTGGCCAATAATGGTATTCAGCTCTCAGATTTTCTTCTTCTATTTTCTGCCCCTGGCCCTTGCGGTCTACTATGGACTGCCCCGCCGGGGCCGGCATCTGGCCCTGACGCTTCTGAGCTACGTTTTCTACGGCTGGGCGAATCCCCTGTTTGTCGTCCTTTTGCTCATCTCCACGTCGATCAACTATGTCTGCGGCCTTAAAATAGCCGGTGAGCGGCTGATGGTCGGGCCGACCCCGCTCGATGTGCAGGTGTCGGCGGCCGGCGCCGGCCTGCGTCAGAAGAAGATCTGGCTCGCCATTTCCGTTGGTACAAGCCTCGCGATGTTGGGATTTTTCAAGTACTTCAATTTCGCGATGGAGAACTATAATCTGCTGCTTCACTGGTTTGGTCTGTCCCATCTGAAGCTGGAGACGGTGATTCGCGTCACCCTGCCTCTGGGCATCAGTTTCTACACCTTTCATCTACTGAGCTATACCATCGATGTCTATCGCGGCCAGGCGAAAGTGCAGCGCAATGTCATCGATTTCGCCTGCTATATCTCCCTTTTTTCCCAGCTCGTCGCCGGCCCCATCATCCGCTTCCGCGAGATTGCCGACCAGATGGCCAACCGGACCCATACGGCCGAGAAATTTGCCCGGGGAGTTGCCTTCGTCAGTCTCGGTCTGGCCAAGAAGGTGCTTCTCGCCAACCCCTGCGGGAAGATCGCCGACGTGGTTTTCGATGCGGGTTCCCGCGGCGTTCTGGACGCCTGGTACGGCCTTTGCGCCTATGCCTTTCAGATCTATTTCGATTTCAGCGCCTATTCCGATATGGCCATCGGTCTTGGGCTGATGCTGGGATTCGTCTTTCCGAAAAACTTCGATTCCCCTTACCTGTCGCAATCCATCACCGAATTCTGGCGCCGATGGCACATTTCGCTTTCCACCTGGCTGCGGGATTACCTCTATCTTCCCCTCGGCGGCAACCGGAAAGGGGTTTGGCGCACATACTTCAATCTTGCCGTTGTGATGCTTCTGGGGGGACTCTGGCACGGGGCCTCCTGGAATTTCGTCATCTGGGGGGGGATCCACGGCGGCGTGCTGGTTCTGGAGCGCGCCCATGGGAAGAAAGCCTTTTACCAACGGATGCCTAGACCGTTTCGTATCGCGATAACATTTTTTATCGTCCTGATTGCCTGGGTTTTCTTCAGGACACCCGATCTGCCGGCGGCGCTGACCTATCTCGGCGCTCTCTTCGGTCTGGCAACCGTTCAGGCCGGCGCCGGCCTGTTGGCCGGTATTCTGTATCAGCCCTATTATTGGGGGACTTTCGGCCTGGCCGTGGCGATTGTCTGGGGATGCCCGCAAACGTGGGACTGGACGCGGACGATTCCCCTGTGGAAGACGGTGCCGATCGCTCTGGCGCTGGTGATTTCCCTGACGGTTCTGATGACGCAGGCCTACAATCCCTTCATTTACTTTATCTTTTGAGCAGACACCGATGAGCGACTGGGAATTTCAAGACCGGCGAGAGGAAATGGCGAGAAGGGAGGCGGGGCATACCTCGATCCGCCCGGGGCTTTCCAGGGGTCTGATTGTTTTCTTTCTGCTTGTCATTCTCTTGGTCCCTCTGGTTCAGCACATCGCGGAGTTCAGAGCTTATACGGCGAGGGAAAGGCGCTTCCCACTGCCCCAGGTCTATGATGTTTTTTCCCTCTTGCCCGCGGCGGTGAAGGCAGCCGGTGATTCAGGACAAGCCGGCATCCTGGCGCGCGTATTTGCGGTTAACCGCCGGCTTTTGAAGGAGATGAAGGGATTTGAAGAGACTTTGGATGATCGATCCGTCATCGGGAAATGGATTCGTCCAAAGATCCAGTACCTCCTGACAGCATGGCTCGGCGCCGGCAATGAGAAAGCTTACCTCGGTGAGCAGCCCTGGCTGTTTTACCGGCCCGGGGTCGATTATCTGTCAGGGCCGCCCTTTCTCGATCCCGTCCATTTGCAGAAGCGCGCCGCGGGGGCCAGCGAATGGGCTACGCCCGTAGAGCCGGATCCGCGGTCGGCGATCCTTGATCTAAAGCAGCAGCTTGACCGGAGGAAGGTCGCGCTGATCATCGTGCCGACACCGGTCAAGGCGATGATTCAACCGGAAATGCTTTCCTATCGCTATAATGGGCGGCAGACCGAGCTCCAGAATCCCTCCTATGAACGCTTCAAGGAGGAAATGGATCGCGAAGGCGTTCTCGTCTTTGATGCCGCGCCCATCCTGATGACGGCGAAGGCAAAGGGAGGGCAAATGCCGTATCTCTCAACGGATACCCATTGGCGTCCCGAGGCAATGGAGCTGGCGGCGGAAAAGCTGAAAGATTTTATCCGGGAGCGTGTTGCCCTTCCCCCTTTGCCTCCGTCCGGCTACCGTGCCGAAAGAACAACGATAACCCAGCTCGGCGATCTGGCGGTCATGCTGGGACTGTCTGTGAATCAGCGGATCTTTCCCCGGGAGACGGTTTCGATCCGCAAAATCTTTGGGGCCGGAGGGGAATCCTGGCAACCGCAAAGGACGGCGGATGTGCTCGTCCTCGGCGACAGTTTCAGCAACGTCTATTCCCTAGGGGCCATGGGGTGGGGCGAAGGGGGGGGCTTCGTAGAACAGATCAGCTATGCCCTCCAGCGGCCGCTGGATCGAATCGCCCGCAACGACAACGGCTCCTATGCTCCCCGGGAGTTTCTTGCCGCTGAAATGGCAAAAGGGAGAGATCGCCTGGCGGGAAAGCGCCTGGTGATCTATCAGTTCGCCATTCGGGAACTGGCCGTGGGTAACTGGAAAAGGATCGACCTGAAGCCGGGAACAGCTCTGCCGGTAAAGCATATGGCCCTCCAGCCGGGGGTTGAAAAGATCGTTCGGGGAAGGATAGAAGCGGTTTCAGCCGTGCCGAGGCCGGGTACGGTGGCCTATAAGGATCATGTCATGGCGATTCACCTGACGGATCTGGAAACGGATGGACGCCCCCTGGACGGGACGGATGCGATGGTCTATATGAGAAGCATGACGGACAATGTTTTGACGGCGGCGGCGCAGTACCGGCCGGGTGAGACGGTGAAACTCCGTCTGATAGCCTGGTCCGATGTGGCAGATAGGTATGAGGCGATCAACCGAAGCGAACTGGACGATCCGGCCCTGCAGTTTGCGGAACCCTGTTGGGGCGAGGCGGTGAAAAAATGAGACGGGGACGTATACAATTATCCCCTCCCTCGACGGGAGGGGATAAAGGGGAGGGTGAAAGGGTTTTTCAGATGAGACGAAAAAGATTTTTTGCACTCCTTGCAGGTATCGGCATATGGGTCATTGCCGCGACCTCCTTCGCAGCAGAGACGGAATCCGTCCGGAAGGTGGTCGATCAGTTCGCCGCGCTGGCCCGATCGGCGG
>Ga0209212_1000293_pt1 | contig 102483 bp, 99 predicted proteins | sample RifGroC2_FD_183996 | JGI IMG/M metagenome (GOLD analysis project Ga0209212, IMG submission 183996) | Groundwater microbial communities from Rifle, Colorado, USA - Groundwater C2 (SPAdes) (version 2) | ecosystem: Environmental > Aquatic > Deep subsurface > Groundwater | place: Rifle, Colorado... | reverse complement strand
TAAGACGAACAGCAAGTCATTCACTTTCCAGATTCTTTGACAAAAGAAAAGCGTTTTCGGCATAGCTTGTTTTACAAAGAAAGATATCCACAGGCAGAGGGATTAACATAAAGGACGCCATGCAAACGAAGACGTTTGCGCGGCGCTCCTCGCTTGTCGAAATAAAAAACGCGGCAACTTCTGGGGGTTGCCGCATTCGTCTTTTTTGAAGCTAACAACGATCAGCTAGAAGCTAACAGCTTTTTATTCCACCTCTCTCCATGAATCAACAAAGTACCCGCCAGATGGTCCGCCTGAAAATAGCAGGTTCGCTAGTCCTGTTTCATATATGACCTGCGCGCTGTTGCTAACATCAATTCGGTAAGCCGTCACCTCCTTTAAATTGACGGAATTGGAAATCTCAATCTTGCCGTGGCCGGCGTAAACAAGAACCTTGCCGTTCACGGAATTTGATACCTCTATAGCTTCATCGCCGCCGCCAAGCTCGGCGCTTTTGTTTTGGGAGATAAGTAAAACATAAGAATTGGCGCCGGCGCCTTGGAACTCCGCGCTGTTTGACGCTGTTATTTTACTGCTTGAGGTCTGGTTTGAGGGATTATCGGCAATAATAGCCACGGTCTTGCCGGAGAGACTCGCGTCAACCGCGATTTTAGAAGTATTGCTAAATTGAATATCGCCGATTACCCACAGCGGCCCCGTAAGGTAGAGCTTATCGGAGCCGTCAATATGTAAATCGCAAGGAATCTTTTTGGGACCCAAAGTCACGCTGCCGCTTATGTTGTAACTTCCGCCGCTGCAAGTAACCGTCCCTCCAGCCGCGGCGTCGTTTTCCCATTGCGTAATTTGAGCGTCGGAAATGGGCAAACTTGAAGTGGCCTGGTCAGGACTTCCGGGATACAGAGTGCCGCCCACCGTGGTTCCGGAAATAACCTGATAATGGGCGTCTTTGTCAATTTGAGAATCACGAATGGTGTGAGCATAGGCGGAACTTGTGGCATGAACTTTGTTAATAAGTCCCGCTCCGCCGGCAGAAATCGCGTCACCTTTAATCAAATTACTGTTTTCTCCTGTGATGGGACCACTAGAGTACACATTCCCAACGATAAGCGCGCTGTTTTTAAGATTGATGCCGCCCTCTCCCGCTTGAAGACCGTAGTTGAAAGTTATACCGCTCCCAGTAAGCAGTTTCATCTTATTTTTCCTGACATAACGATTCTTGTTCCCAGAAGAAAGGACTTCTTTGCCGTCCAAAATCGCGGTAGTTGTCGCCGTTCCAGAAGCTCCGCCAATACTTATTGTCTCTACATCATCTACACTCATGCCATTAATCAAACGATAGACCACGTCCTGCGCGGCTGCGTCTGCGGCGTAGAGACTCTCCGCGCCACTTGCAACTCCCCGCACAGACTCAATTTGGTTTATGACTGGATTCACTATACCGAGACCGACTGTGACGGAAATGACCAAAAAGAAGATGGCGGCGAGAACAATAGCCTGCCCTTGATGAGCGTGTAGCGTGTAGCGTGTAGCGTGTAGCGCGAAAAAATGCTCTTTTCTTCTGCCGTTTTGCGTTATATGTTTTGCGTTATACATGTTTAATATGAGTCACGGAGCGCCGCCGTCGTGTTGAAATTCTCCGACCGCGCGGTGGTGCTTGTGCCGCTTTGCATTGTCATCTCTATTTTAACGCCCTCGGAACGCGCAGTGCTTATCTTTCGGAACACCAAGTTCGAAATGTTTGTTTGCGTGCTTGTTAGAAGTCCGACAGCGACGCCATCTTCTTTTAGCGAGAGTTTCCCTCCACTAAGAGAAAATTCAACTGTTCTCGGAAGGCCGGAAACATTTGTGCTATGCAGGAGAAGCTTCCCGGGGTGCGCGCTAAACACGCTGCCGGCGTCATCTATACTTTCTCCGTCGCGGATTTCTCGAATCATTCGCTCAATGGAGATGCTCGCTTCTTGCTCCACGCGCTGCGCGCTACGAAGCATTCCATGCGAGCGAGTAACAACAATGAGCGTCTGCATAATAGCTAGCAGAGAAAACGAGAATATGGCGACATAAAAAAGCGCTTCCACCAAGGAAAACCCAGCGTAAAGCGTACAGCGTTTAGCGTTTAGAGAAGGCTGATAATGTTCAACTTTTTTCATAGTCTTGATAACTACACGCTAAACGCTAATCGCTAGACGCTACTCGAAGAGATTGGCGAGGTACGTTTCCATCTGTTTATCTAGCGTTGTAGTTGCGCTGTTCACTATAAAAACATGCACGGTAACTTTTTTTGTTCCAGCGTCAAGTGATTTCGCGTCTCCAGATGTTATTTCTACAATGTCTTTACCGAGGTTTCGGCGATAGACATCTTCAAGTAAAACAGTCCTTCGGAAGACTCCGTCAATAATAAGCGGGGTCGTGGTTGTATTCCACTTTGAATTGTTCCAGGAAAGATAGTATGGAGTGCCTGTCGCAAGTGAAGCAAAGGCGCCCCAGTTATCATCGCGAATGAGTGTCGCCGCCTCAACTCCTTCTTGCAGAAGAAATGCCGCCTTGAGGTTGTCGGTATTCTGGAGTCCAGCTTTTAGATAGAAAGAATAGGCGGTGGTAAGTCCTGTAAGAGAGAGCAGGATAAGAGCGGTTCCGATGATAACCTCAACTAGACTGATACCTTTTGAAGATGAATACTGAATCATGAATTATGAATTAAGGAGAATTTAAATTTGTTTTTTGTTCTGTGCATAATTCTTAATTCATACTTCCTAATTCGAAAAAGCTATTCCCGTCCCCGCAACCGTAATAATCTTGGTTTTACTCGCGTCTCGCACCAATGCAAGCGTTATGGTCCCATTTTGGTCCGTGGCGCCAGATAGCTTCTTAAAGAGTACTTCCGCTCCTCCGCCTGTAAGCGCTATGGTGGATATCTTCACTTCATCATTGAGTAGCTGGATTTGATTGGTGGAAGCGTTAGCGCTATAGCTTACTCCAGAAAACAATACTGCCTTTCTTTCTTCAAAATGCACGCCGTAACTTAATCCATCTTTCGCGGCAAGCGTAAGCGAACGAGCTTTAGTAAGGAGTGAAAATACTTTTTCGGTTTCAATACCAAGCGCCTTACCCTTATTGAAATTGGAAAGTGACGTTACGCTGATTACCGTAACGACCGCGGCGATACCAAGGGCTAACAGTATTTCGAGTAAAGTAAAACCTTTCATAAAAAGCTTACTAGCTGTTTAGGATAAACATGGCAGACGGTGAACATGCGTTACCTAGTAAGCTAGAAAGCTAAACAGCTAATAAGCTAAATAGAGTTCATCAGCGAATACGCCGGAGATATCATTGCGACGGCGAAGAAACCGACCGCGACACCAACCACAACCATGAGAGCGGGTTCGATTATCGTAGAGAGATTTTTTGTCCTCTGCTCCACTTCCGCCTCAAAAAATATTCCCGTTTCTTTCAGCATGCCTGATAGTTTTCCTGTTTCTTCGCCGACCGCCACCATTTCAGAAAGAAACGGAGGAAAGATATTCTCATGTTCGCGAAATATGCCGGACATAGGTTCGCCTCGCTCAACAGCCTCACGAGCTTGGAAAAGTACCTCCCTATAATACTCATTTGAAAGAACATCGGCAGTGATGAGAAGCGCTGATACCACTTCTACTCCGGAAGAAAGAAGCGAAGAGAGCGTTTGTCCCACTCTGGCGGCATTCGCCTCGCGAATAATTGGACTGATGACTGGGATATGCAGTGTAGCGAAATCAATAAAGCGTTTTCCGGGCGGACTTTTCGCGGTTATCCATAGCCCGCCGAAAAATCCGGCAGCAAGGACAATGCCGAGAATTAAATGCGCTTGCATAAAATCGCTTATGGCAATGACAATTTTAGTGGAAATCGGAAGGTCAACGTTGAACTCTTTGAATGCGTTCGTGAGTCCTGGAACGACGTATATGAACATCACTGCGCCTACGAGAAGCATTACCGAAACGACGATAGCAGGATACATCATCGCTCCTTTTATCTTCCGTTGAAGCGCGTACGCTTTGTCAAGTTGGTCTCCAACCGCGAGAAGCGACGTCGAAAGATTCCCTCCTTCTTCCCCAGCTTTTACCATCGAGATGACTATCTGCGGAAAGACATTGCTGTATTCCGTAAATGCTTGGCTAAGACTCTCCCCCGTGCTGATTTTGCCTGATAACCCTTCGATAATCAGCTTAAATCTTCGGGAATGTGTTTGGCGCTCCAGCACATTAAGGGCTCGTGATACGGTAAGCCCTGCCGCAAGCATACCTCCTAGATTTCTAGTGAAGGTTATCTTGTCATGTATAGAGACGCGCCCAATAAACGAGAATATCTTCTCCAGATTGAATCCATGCCCTACTCCTCCGGCGCTTAATTCAAAAGCGCTGATGAGTGTTTCCCCCTCTTTGTGCAACTCGCGCGCGAGCGCAAACTTATCAGCCGCTTCGCGCTCCCCCTCATAGAAATCGCCGGAAGTCTTTTGTGCTTTATACTTAAAATGCATAACAAATGACTGGATAACTTATCACTGAATAACCAACCGAAAGAAAAATGACTTCTGTGATTCTGTTATATGTTATCAGTTATTCAGTTACTCCGACACCACCCGGAGTACTTCTTCAATTGTCGTGTGTCCCTGCACGCACTTAAATATGCCGTCTTCCAGCATGGTGAGCATACCTTCTTTTTTTGCCTGCGCTTCAATGTCCGCGGATGTCCCTCCTTTGATGATGAGCTCTCGGATAGATTGTGTTACTTTCATCACTTCATGAATGCCAATTCGACTCAAAAACCCATCAGGAGCGTCTGTCGCGGGTCGTGGCCGATAAAAAGCGACTTTCTCCCATACTGCGGACTCGGGAACTATTTTCCCAGATTTAAGAGCCTTAAGAACGCGCTCCATGTCGACCGACTTGCCAAGAGTCGCGATGCCAGCTTTATTCAAAAAATATTTTTCCTTAGTGTCGCAAAGCTTTCTTACGAGACGCTGGGCAATGATAACATTCACCGTGGAAACAATAAGAAACGGCTCGACTTTCATATCGATAAGGCGAGGAATGGCCCCGGCGGCAGAATTCGTATGGAGCGTTGAAAGCACAAGGTGCCCTGTGAGAGACGCGTTGATGGCGAGCGAAGCGGTTTCATTATCGCGAATCTCTCCGACCATGATGATATCCGGGTCCTGGCGCACAAGAGAACGAAGGCCGCTGGAGAAAGTAAATCCTATCTCGGGCTTTACTTGGGTCTGATTGACACGCGGCATCTGATATTCAATTGGGTCCTCAACAGTGGAAATATTCACATCTGTGGTATTGAGTATGTCAATCATAGTATAGAGAGTCGTTGTCTTTCCTGAACCGGTAGGACCAGTCGTAAGTATCATACCTGTTGAAAGCTTAAGGGATTCATGGACACGCTCTAATGCTTCGCCATGAAAGCCAAGCACTTCTAGCGTGAACCCAGACGCGCCTTCTCGCAAGAGGCGCATTACAACCTTTTCTCCGAAGTAGGTTGGCAGAATGGACACGCGGAGTGATACCTTATCTCCGCTGGTTTCTATCTTGAATCGCCCGTCTTGCGGGAGGCGTTTTTCGTCAAGTTTCAGGCTTGCCAAGACTTTTATTCTCGCGACTATGCTACTCGCGACGTGCTTCGGAAGAATCATCGCGTCGTGCAAAATCCCATCAATGCGGTAGCGAACGATGAGCTCCTTTTCCTGCGCCTCGATGTGAATATCAGAGGCCCTCTGTAAAACAGCGTGCTTGAGGAGCGTGTCAACTACGCGGATGACAGGAACGTCTTCAGCCAACTTTTTGAGGTCGGCCGCGCTCGTAAGCTTGTCAGAGCCAGCTTCTGGAATCTGTTTTAAAACATCCGTTTCCTCTTTTATTAGGTCGCCAAATTCAGCCTTAAGAGACTTTTGATACTGTAAGATTGCGGATCTAATTGACGCTGTGTCTGTAAGCCGAGGTAGAATTTTTAAATTCGTTTTCTTTCTTATGAAATCAATAGCGGCAAGGTCATCTGTATCTAGCATCGCCACCTCAAGGATCTTGTCACTTCTCTTAAAAGCCACGATGCTGTGGCTTCTCGCAATTGGCTCCGGTAGAAGGGAGAGGGTTTCGAACTCTATTTTTTGCTGTTTGAGGTCGACAAACGGAATGCCTAGGAGGTATGCCTGCATTTTGCGCAGGTCATCTTCATTCACCTTTCCTCTAAGCACCAAAATGCCTCCAACGCTCTGCTTTTTCTCGTCGGCTTCTTTTTCAGCGAGCAGAAAGTCAGCTCGGGTTACGAGACCAGAATCTTTGATGAATTCCCGCAGTTGTTTTTCTTCTATAAACATGGAATGAAAGCTAACTATAGAACCACACGCATTAACATAATTAGGACTTACGCACTGTATAAACTTTCGGTGTCATTCCACTGAAAACTTGTCCTCGACCAGATCGGAGAGAGGAATCCATGTTATGCAGTATAGCTCTGGATTCCCGCCGGAGTTTATCCAGAGTCTCTCCGAGGGGTGGGAATTACAGAGGAGAAAATGCGAGAACAGGCTGAAGTGCACAGGTTCTAATGATATCAAAATTGAGAGGTTCCGTCTTTCGGCCTGCTGGCTTCAATATTTCGTCGCTTTCCCTCCTAAACTTCGGAGCTATACACAGCTTATCGTGTAAATACTGACGACAGATTGAATACAGCGTGCGATGATTAGAGCTTGAATAACCTCCACCGTATGATTAAAGACCCATTTGATGTAGCCCGAGCCGTGATTGCAGTGGTGTTTTTGGCGTTCGCGGTGTTTAACTTGTTGTCAAAACTCGGCGTGCCAATCGGTTTTCAGCTGGCCCAAGTCTCCGGCGGTTGCACCGACTCCGACTACGGCAGAAACCACTTCACCTACGGCACTGTCACGAGTGGCGGCATCGCCTACAACGACTCCTGCTACACCTCCGCGTACCTCTACGAAAACTACTGCTCCTCCGGTTATCGCAAGTACGAGTATGTCCAATGCCCCAAGGGCTGTTCCTCGGGAGCGTGTATTGGTTCCTGCTTCGTGGGTGTTACCCTAACCGAGTCCAAGAACGGCGATTCCTCTTCTTTCACCTTCCAATCTGCCACCACCACCTCCGAAGATGCCTCTCCTTTGGTCAATCAATTCTACGCCGAAGAACCCTCACCTTTCAGAGCGGAAACCTTGAACGGCTCCAAGGTCTCCCTCGGCAGATACGAACTCTGGAGCGGACGCTTCATCATCGCTGAGTCCTTCAGTAATCCCCCTCAAGGCGAACTCATAGAACTGCCGTCTTCCACGATTGACCTCTTTCTCCCCTTAAACCGCTCTGTCCGTTACCTTAACCTCTACCAAGGCACTTCCAATGCCGCTCTCTCTTCCATTTACCTTGATGAGAGCAAGTTGGTGTGTATGGTGGGAAGTTAAAAACTAAAAGCGAAAAGCGTAAAACTTAAAGAGGTGAAGAAAGCAAACAAAATTGAAGAGAAAAAGAGAAATCCGTCAAAACGCAGTTTCCTCTTGTTTGCGCTTCTTGTTTTGGTGATTGTGTCCGGGTTGGCACTGACGCAAACGGTGTTAGCAACTCATGGTCCTGGACCAACGTATGCCGACCAATCTTGCACCATCTGCCCCGACAACGACAAAGACGGCTACCGCGCCTACTGCGATACTTCCCATGTTTTTGATAAAGAATTCAGTTGCTCAAACTGGCCGCCGCCGGACTGTAACGATACCGATTCTTGGAGCCATAGTTACGGAAGTAAGGACATCGCGAGCGTCAAAGTTGAATACGCTCCGGCGTATGTGGCCAAAACGCAAACCGATAAAAAGTTCACGCCCGACTCCAAGAAACTCAATCCCACCTTAGGCGACCTTCTCGTTACCGTCACGTTCAAAGCCAAAAAGTGCGGTGCTACCACTCCCGCTTTCGTGCCCATGAAGGTCTATTACACGACCAAGGATTCATCGGGCAACGAAGTTTCCTTCTATCTCATTTTCAGCACTCCCGATAACCGCACGCTCGGTTCTATCGCCAAAGTTTCCGACTTGGTGTACAAAGGATTGATTTCCACCAGCCAAGACCCCCGTTTCCTTCCCACCGTTGAACCCTACATCGCGAGCGTCGCCGCCGGCCGACCCGTGCAGCTTAAATTCCTCGGCCCCGACATCGGGCCCAACAAAGACACGCCCAAATACCAACCCCTGCCCATGACCAACTGCGCGCAGGTGTATGGGAGCGGAGAGCATAGAGTACTTTATGTGAGAGGGCAGAGTAGCGGGCTGACGGCTACGATATTAGTGCAGGATGTTCAATCAGTTTATAGTACGGGTTTTTCGTCGATACAACCGTTTTCTTCAAATCAGGAGAAGTTTTCCCATTTCATTGACCTTAAGAATCATTACGATACTTCATGGCGTGACCGTCTCTCAACCCTGTATCTAAAAGATACAGTATCTAGTTTCCCTGATGTTAATTCAGTGTCAAGTTGTCGATTCCCAACCTCTTTAACCGGGGCATTTATAGCGATGCCGACTTTCAAGGCAGGTGATTCTCGCACCCCGTCTCTTGTAAAGCCGGACGGTGTTGCGTCACTATTTCGTCATAGATTTTTTATGAATCCAGTGAGCGTTATAAACAAATATCCGCTTTCTGTTAGCGATAGTCCGACTTTGGGAGTGCGAGTATTTATACACGAAGGAGCTCACGCATTTGCCAATTTATATGATGAATATTTTCAAGCAAAGTCAGCACCCGCAGGATACTTTCGTTTTTACTCTAATTGCGCAATAGACCCTGGTGCAAGTTACCGATTTGGGTGGAAGGTTTATGGCAGAACTAATATCCAACGGTGCTCGGCTTTACTTGAAAATGGAAAACCCGTATATCGACCAAGCGTTAACAGTTTAATGAATGAATTATTTGATAACAGATTTAATGTTGTCAGTTGCGGTTATCTTCTCAAGTCCATAAAAAATGGGGGTAGTGCCCACTCCTACTTCCCCGAATGCGCCGCGATGCAGGGTGTTATTCCTGTAGGAGAGTAATACCTGTTCTCCCGGCACAAAAGAAGGGACCTCGCGAACGAGGTCCCAAACAAGATGAAGAGAGTCATCTCATTTTCGCAATGTAATACACTCGGGCACCGACGGTAGGGTACCCAGCACAGAATTGTCGGTAGGGAACTTCGGGTGGCAATTCGGCCAAATACCACTGGCCATTCTGCTTATTTAGAAACCCTTCTCTGACTCGGAGTGGAAGGCGACCAGTCGTCGCAATCGCTTCGAGGTAATCACTGACGACTATTGCGGACGCCAGGTCTTTTTCGGCAAAGCGCGAATACATCGCTTTTTTGACAGAGAATGGAAATGGTTTCGCCCTCTGCTCGGGGAGAACCAATTTCCGGACAGCATAAGCTTTCCCAACCGTTACCACCCCTTCCGCCTTCTCGTTTCTTCCGGTGGCGCAGCCGACGAAAAACCCCATCACCATTAGCCAAAGAACTATATATCTTTTCATCTCAACCTCTCTTTCTGTATCTCGACAGTTTCCACATCATGTGTGACCGCCGACTTTTCTTCACGGTTCAATCCCTGAAACCGATGGTATTTTACCATGAACACTTTCATCTTGTCAAATTGCTCGGCGAAGTCCCACTTCCCCGAATACGCCTTAATGCCCGGCATCATTCCAGTCGGGCAATAAAGATAGCTTTTTAGCCAGAAGAAAAGCAAAAAACTCGGTATTACCCCCCTATGGTGGTTTATCCCCATACCGCATATTTGACAAAATATATGGTATAGAATACCATAAAAATCTATGAAATTTCATAGAAAACAAGACATCTCTAAAGAGATTGTGCCAAAAAGAGTTTTGGTTGTTTATGGCCCTCGCCGAGTGGGCAAGACAACTATGTTAGAGGCGTATCTCAAAGAAAAATCCGGCGGGAGCGTGTATTATGCAAACGGGGATGACGCACGGTTGCACGAAATCTTTAAGCCCCAATACAGAAAAGAAATTCTTGATTTTGCCCGCCCTCACGACATTATCGCTCTTGACGAAGCGCAGTACATCCCGAATATCGGCATCGGCGCCAAAATGATGATTGACGCTTTTCCTGAAAAAAATATTATTCTCACTGGGTCATCATCGTTGGATTTGTCCAATAAGCTCGGTGAGCCGCTGACCGGCCGCCACTTTACGCTGATGCTTTTGCCTCTGTCTCAAGGAGAAATGGAAGAGAGTCGCTTTGAACTCAAAACTCATCTTGAGGATTTTCTTATCTATGGTTCATATCCTGAAGTGTTAAACGAGCCGGACATCCAGAAAAAAATAAAAATACTAAATGAATTAGTTTCATCCTATCTTTTCAAGGATGTGCTGATGCTGGAAGCCGTCAAGTATCCCGAGCTCCTGAAAGAGGTTCTTAAACTCGTAGCGTTTCAAGTGGGGAATGAAGTGTCCCTCAATGAAATTGCTGTCACCGTAAAGACGGATGTCAAAACCGTCGGCAGATATTTGGATTTGCTTGAGAAAATGTTTATCGTAAAGAAAGTCAGAGGTTTCAGCCGCAACCTGCGAAATGAAATATCAAAAAAAGCCAAATACTATTTCCTTGACAACGGCGTCAGGAACGCCGTCATCTCCCAGTTTAATCCTTTGTCTTTGCGCAATGATGTCGGCGCTCTTTGGGAGAATTTTATTTTTATGGAATTGTTGAAGAAAAGCACCATTGAAGGCGCCTTTGACACTTATTATTTCTGGCGCACTCACACCGGACAGGAAATTGACATTGTCAGGGAATCAAACGGGCAATTGTCAGCGATTGAATGCAAATGGTCGGAGGAAAAAGGCGCCGCGCCGCCTTTGTGGAAGGCGGCATACCCAGACGCCACTTTCGAGATTATTCATCAGAACAATTATCTCGAGCGCTTGTTGGCAAAATAGTCGTCAGAATTGTCTCAGGGGCGAAACCGACAATTCCAATTTCATTATCCCCGAATGCGCCGCGATGGCCGCCAAGGACGGAAGCGTCATTCCGGTCGGGCAGTAGAGTTTCAGAGCTTCATAATTTTGGAAACCTTTAGGTGCTAAACACCTCAAGACTTGAGGTGTTTAGCACCTAAAAACACATAATTTGCTGAAATCAGCGTGGACCGTCCTCGAAAAATCTCAAAACGAAAGCGCAAAATTGAAGATGGAGACAATAAAAACCAAACTAGTTTTAAGAATAGAAAATCTTTTTATACACACCATAGCATACCCAGCATTGACAGAAACACCCCGCTTTGCTATCCTTTCTGTATTCAGTGTTCGCCTTCGGGGGCGGACATTTTTATTAGCGACATAGAGCGAGAGAAACGAAAACTGCCTTGAGTTTTCATTTCCGATCCGAGGTGAGGAAGCGAATACTTGATTGAGTACAATCACCTACTTTGTGGAGCTTCCGCAAGACTTTGAGCGTTACGTCTTCGGAATGCGAAAAGTGTACCGTTCCAGTAGGGAAATAATATTAAGATTAGGTGCTTTTATTAACAAATCGCAAAGCGTATAGCACAAAACGCATATCGTCAGAGAGAACTTTCTGCGTTATACGTTATACGATACACGATACATGCTTTTTGACCTAAAAATAATCAACTCAGTATTAGACCAGCTAGAGGAGGAGCGCGGAATACCGCGTGAAAAGGTGCTTGAAGCAATCGAGGCGGCACTCGCCACCGCGTATAAAAAGGAGTACGGGAAAAAAGGCCAGATTATCCGGGCCAAGTTTGACTTAAGTACCGGTGGAACGATATTCAGCCAGGTTAAAATCGTGGTTGATGATACGCGCGTGATTCCAGAGCCGGAGATTGAAAAAATGAAAGAGGAAGAGCGGGCGCGCGACGCGGCGGATGAGCGCATTTATTTCAACCCCGAGCACCATATCATGCTCGAAGACGCTCGTAAGATTAAAAAAGACGCGGTGCTTGATGATGAAATAATATTCCCATTGGACAGTAAGGGAGATTATGGCCGCATAGCCGCGCAGACTGCCAAACAAGTGATAATTCAAAAGATAAGGGAGGCCGAGAAGACATCTGTAATGACGGAGTACGGTGCGAGGCAGGGGGAAATTGTTGGCGGGACTGTGCAACGAATTGAGCGGGGAAATCTTTTTATAGATATGGGTCGCGCGACCGGCATTCTGCCTTATGAAGAGCAAATCCCGGGAGAACGCTACAGACAGGGCGAACGCGTTCGCGCATATCTTTACCGCGTGGAAGAGACTCCTAAGGGCATCTTCCTCAAACTTTCACGCTCGCACCCAAAGCTAATTTACGAATTATTCAAACAGGAGGTTCCTGAAGTTGCATCGGGCGCGGTGGAAATAAAAGCAATCGCGCGCGAACCTGGCTCTCGGAGCAAGATTGCGGTGGTTTCAAACGACACGCACATAGACCCTGTAGGTTCGCTCGTAGGCCAGCGTGGCGTTCGTGTTTCCACGGTCATGTCGGAACTCGGCGGAGAAAAAATTGATATTATAGAGTGGTCGCCGGACTCGGCAAGATTCGTGGAAGCGTCGCTCTCTCCTGCCGAAGTGATTTCCGTAAAGATTGACGAAACCGAAAAGAAAGCGATTGTTGAAGTTACCGCAGAGGAGCAGTCGCTTGCAATAGGCAAAGGCGGGCAAAATGTCCGTCTTGCGGCAAAACTTACTGGGTGGAAAATCGATATTCGTTCCACCAAAGGGGAGGAAATCGCCAGCGCGGAGGCGGAACCGACAGGAGAACCAACCACTGGTTCGACGCCGCTCACCACAAGCGACAACCTACCACCGACCACCGAAGAAAAACTCGAAGAGAAAAAATAGTTTACACAAAAGCGGCTGGAACAGCCGCTTTTGTCATTTCTCCTGCACAAAACGATTAATCAAAATCTTAATATACTCTTTGTACAATTCCACGAACTTCTTTATGTCCTCAATCAGTTTCTTTTTCTGAAGTTTCTCGTAATCATGGATAATAGCATTTCTGACCCCCGCAGAACCCGCAATTTTCTCGGCAAAGTTTCTTTCCAAAACCCCCAAATCGGAAAGCACAATGAATGTGGAACGGTTAGACTCCGGTATCTCATTGCCCAACTCATAGGCAATTGCGCTGTTCGTATCGAAGGCCTCATCTGCCATGAGTTGGAAAAAGCGTTCCATCGAAGCCAGCTTCTCCTTGTTGCCGAGCAACGCATCCGTATCCATATCCAAATATGGCGACAGGTCGTTAAAGTAACCTTGCAAGCGCTGTATTTTTCTCTTGAGTTCCGGGTCCATAGAATGAAAAATCATGCGGTCTTTGCCCACTCTGTTAATTTACGGTCGCGCAATGCTCTTAGCCAAGCGGTATCTCGCCATTCCCGCATTGCAAATAATTTCCAGGAGATATATCGCCCTGCACTATCCTCATAGAGAACTTTGCCGTCTCTCGCAACGACATACATCATGGTGGGCGACGCATTGTTCAATACGACAACCTCAATATCATTACGTCCAAAGACCTCATCAAACTCACAGCCTACCTTGACTCGGTCAACTTCCTTGGAGCCTAAAACCGCAATATCAATATCGCTTTTTTCATGCACTCTGCCGGTTGCTTGCGAGCCGAACAGCACAACAAAATTCAAGTTGTTTTTTTTCGCAATCTCGGCAATCGCGTCTTTTTTTGATTCAAAGTCAATCTTTTGCATGCCTTTTACTATACCACAAAAAAGAAAAACCCCCGTAGTAGAGCGCGGCTCACTACGGGGCGAGGGGCGGGTTGGCTTGTGTGCCAGCCCACCGAAAGCATGATTGGAGAACTAGCGACGGAGTCCTGGAGCGCCTCCACATACTATTCGATCAAAGAGAGGACTCACTTCATTGATCGCCAAACGCCGCAAGGCTTCTTCAAGTTCATAACCGTCCTGCAGATTCCTGATGAATTCAGTGAGCGCGTTTTGGCAGACTTCCACTGGATCTGAACCGACCTTGATTTGCGCGCGTATCTTCCTCAAATCCAAAAGTGTTTGTCTCTCTTTCCGCGCCTCTTCCCGGATAGTGGCGGCGTAGTGTTCTGAAAGAATGATCAACTGTTCAGAGACACGTTCATTGCCGAGGTCGGCGACACACAAATGCTCCCTTATCCCCCCTCTTTTCCCGACGATGAGCGCGAGACGTGCAATAAGCGCACCCGCTTGGAGATAGCAGAGTAGTACCGGCTCTCCTTTGCCGGACCGTATAGAACGGACCTCGTTTTTGGAGTGATTTTCCCATTGCTGTTTCAAAGAACGAAGGGCATCGATTTCACTCATAGTATTTTGTTTCGGTGTTGGTTTAGACTGTTCGTAGAACATGTAAGCATAATTCACTTATATTGTCAATACTCGCTGAAATCGCAAACTCTGCTATTCTGTTGGGCATTGGACATTTTATTAGAAATTAGGTAATTAGGCCTGCCCCGTAGTGAAGCGAGTCTTCGAGATTCTACTACTGGGGTGAATTAGAAATTTATGTCCCCCGTCATTATCTTCGCGCTCGGCTCATCATTGCTCGCCATTCTTTATGGAGGCGTTACCGTGTGGCGTCTGTTGAAGCAAGACAGCGGCTCTGCTCGTATGAAAGAAATCTCGAGCGCGATAGCGCAGGGCGCGAAAGCGTACCTTAACCGCCAGTATAAAACGATTGCTGTAATTGCGGTTGTGCTTGCAGCCCTTCTTTACTTTGCGTTTAACGCAACGACCGCAGTAGGATTCTTAATCGGAGCGATTCTGTCGGCGCTTGCCGGTTATATCGGCATGAATGTTTCGGTACGGGCAAACAGCCGTGTCGCGCAGGCCGCCTCCATCGGTATGAAGCCGGCACTCGCGCTTGCTTTTCAAGGCGGAGCGATTACGGGGCTTCTTGTCGTTGGCCTAGCACTTCTCGGTGTTGCTGGGTTCTTTGCAGCAACCGGAGATGTGAAAGCGCTAATCGGCCTTTCGTTCGGCGCCAGTCTTATATCGGTTTTTGCTCGTCTTGGCGGCGGGATTTTCACGAAAGCGGCGGATGTCGGAGCCGACCTTGTCGGCAAAGTAGAGGTCGGCATCCCCGAAGATGATCCGCGAAACCCCGCTGTCATAGCGGATAATGTCGGCGACAATGTGGGAGACTGCGCTGGCATGGCGGCGGACCTTTTTGAAACTTATGCTGTCACCGCGGTAGCGGCAATGCTTCTTGGAACGATTATCTTTCCTGATTTTGGTGGCGCTTTGCTCTACCCGCTTGCTATTGGAGCCGTTTCAATCATTGCTTCTATCATTGGTACGTTCTTCGTTCGACTTGGAAAATCGGGGAATATAATGGGTGCTCTGTATAAAGGTCTTATTGCTTCCGGAGTGTTTTCAGCTATCGCTTTTTATCCCCTTACGACACGACTTATGGACGGAAACGGAATCTACGCGCCAAGCGCGCTCTTTTACGCAACGCTTGTGGGGCTATTCGTCACCGCCCTTCTCGTTTGGATTACGGAGTATTACACCGGCACCTCGCACTCTCCCGTGCAGTCCATTGCTGCCGCTTCAAAATCCGGCCACGGCACCAACATCATTCAAGGACTTGCTGTGTCAATGAAGGCGACTGCGCTTCCGCTTCTTACGATTGTCGGCGGAATTCTCTTCGCGCATTATTTCGCGGGTCTTTATGGCATTGCCATAGCGGCAATGAGCATGCTCTCTATGGCTGGCATCATCGTCGCGATTGACGCCTACGGCCCCATAACTGACAACGCGGGCGGTATCGCTGAAATGTCAAATCTTCCGCCGTCTGTTCGCGAGGTTACTGACGCACTCGACGCAGTAGGCAACACAACCAAAGCGGTAACAAAAGGCTATGCGATTGGTTCGGCGGGACTTGCCGCTCTTGTGCTCTTTTCTTCCTACACGCAGGAATTCGAGGCACTCGGCAAAACGCTTAAATTTGACCTGCGGGACCCGATGGTTATTATCGGCCTTTTCTTAGGTGGACTTCTGCCATACTATTTTGCAGCCATTTCAATGGAATCAGTTCGTAAGGCCGCGAGCGCCGTGGTAGAAGAAGTGCGACGGCAATTTAGAGAGATTAAAGGAATCATGGATGGCACTGCGAAGCCAGACTATAGCCGAGCCGTAGATATAGTTACTAAGGCGGCTATCCGCGAGATGATAATTCCGGCTATTATCCCCGTACTCGCGCCTATCGTTGTAGGATTTCTTTTTGGTCCGGTGGCACTAGGAGGCCTTTTGGTTGGGAGTATTGTCACGGGACTCTTTGTCGCCATTTCTATGACTTCTGGCGGTGGAGCGTGGGATAACGCGAAAAAATATATTGAGAAAGGGAACTTTGGCGGCAAAGGCGGTGACCCGCACAAAGCGGCGATTACGGGAGATACTGTGGGCGACCCGTACAAAGATACGGCAGGTCCGGCAATAAATCCCATGATCAAAATCCTAAACATTGTGGCGTTGCTACTGATACCGTTCCTCCTCTAATCAGTCCTATCCTCTACGAGACTTGAACGCCGTGTAGTATCATTGTCCTAGAACTCATCTCAAAACCTATCGAGCTCCAAAGTCACGCCGGATTCGAGAAAAAAATGACGCAGACGAGGAAGGTGTACACGCGTACTCCGACCGAGGATAAGGCATTTTTTGCCGAATATGGCGTGACGACGAGCCGAAATGGTTTCCATTCATATGACCATGGTAGATTTTGAGATGAGCTCTAAAATGGCGCTCTATCTCCATAGAGGTTTCTTCCGCAAAGCCCCGGCTCCTGAACGGGAGTCGGGGTTTTGTTGTGCAAGACGGCTGCGTGGCATTGTTCTGGCTGCGTCTGTCTTCTTTATTGCGCCGTTTGCGGCAAGCGCGGCAACGATTCTTGACGGCGTAACGATTGCCGCTTCCGAAACTTGGGATATTGCCGGGAGTCCGTATGTCATCCGAGACGAGGTCTCTGTCGGCACTGGCGCGACGCTCACCATGCTCTCAGGCGTTGTCGTGAAGTTTGAGGACGGCGCAATGCTCACTGCAGACGGAAGCGTTGAAGCGCTCGGCACCGCAAGCGAGCCGGTTATCTTCACCTCAATCTATGATGACGCGGCGGGAGGCGATACGAACGGCGACGGCGGGGCAACCTCTCCCACATCTTTTGACCCGTGGGGACTTAATTTCTACGGTGCGGCGAGAATGCCCGTTTCCACATTCCGACACACGACTATTCGCAACTCACAATACGGCGCGTATGTCTCGGGCGCGAAGCTCTCCCTAAAGCAGGCGACCTTTGAAGAAAGCGATAACGGATTTTATGTTGACGGCGCGGGGATGCTTTCTGTCGCCGATTCCACGCTCGGCGGGACGGACGGCGACCTCGTCGCGGCGGACGGCGAGAGCTATGTGGAAGTGAGTAACTCTGTGATGCGTGATGTCTTCTCGGGAGATGTGTTCGGCCTCTACAGCGGCTCTTTTCTTCTTCTCTTTGAGTCGCGTATTGAGGACATCGGCTTCGGTTCCGCCGTCGGTCTCTACAGCGCGCATGCGACTACCTCACAGAGCGTAATATCCGGCGGCATGGATTCGGCGCTTGAGCCCTATGACGGGTCATCACTTACCATTCTTGATACCACGATTGAGGATTTCTCCGGGACTGCCGTCTACCCGTATGAGAGCCGCGTTATTGTTCAGGACTCCATTATCCGCGGCAACGACTACGGGGTCTATGTTTCGGGTGACGAGAGCGAGGTTACGATTTCCGACAGTGTGATTGCAGACAACGCTTCGTATGGTGTCTACGACGAGGGCGGCGCGCCGACGGACGCGCGAGGAAATTTCTGGGGCGACGCTTCTGGCCCGTTTCATTCTGACTTGAATCCGGACGGACTCGGCAATGAGATATATGGCGGTGTTCTTTTTGAGCCGTGGTTGTTAACCGACCCGTTTACGCCGCCGCCTGCGTGCTGTTCTTCGGTTGCCTTTATTCCGGGAATTAAAGGGTCGCGGCTCTACAAAGAAATCGGCGACTCGGAAAACCAGCTCTGGGAGCCGAACAGAAATGCGGATGTGGAGAAACTATTGATGGATGAAAGCGGCGCGTCTCTGGACCCCGACATTTACACCCGCGATGTTATTGGTCGGGCATTCGGCATGTTTGATGTGTACTCCGGCTTTATTGATTTTATGGACGGCTTGGTTTTGGACGGCACGATTGTCGGCTGGCGAGCTCTGCCGTATGACTGGCGCCTCGCTCCCGATGAAGTAGTGCAGAAAGGAGTTGAGACCGGAGGCGGAAACATTTCCTACCTCTCGCCGGTGCCGGAAGGGGAACTGCCGTTTATGATTAAAGAGATTGAGGAACTCGCCGCTGTTTCGCAAAATGGTAAGGTAACGCTTGTAACGCACTCAAACGGCGGGCTCGTCGCAAAATCGCTCCTCGCCCGCCTAGAAACTCTCAAAGCCCTCGGCGAGAGCGACCTTCTGGACAAGATTGACCGCGTCATCATGGTCGCCGCGCCGCAACTCGGCACACCGTCCACCATCGCCGCCATGCTTCATGGCGACGGCGAGCACATGCTCGGCGGGTTTTTCCTTAACAAACAGACGGCGCGGGTTTTCGCCGAAAATCTCCCGGGCGCGTACGCGCTTCTTCCATCCACGAGATATTTTGAGATTGTATCCGACCCCGTCGTAACATTTAGCGACGATATCACGAGCGCGGCGAACTTCGGCGCCTACGCGCCCGACATTTCTTCCTTCGCGGAACTCGGCCAATTCTTCCTCGCGATTCTTGATGGCCGAAGCGACCCCGCGTTTGGTGACACCGCGACACCAAACATTTTAAACCCCGCTCTCCTTGATTCGGCCGAAAGTTTCCACGCGGCGGCTGATGCCTACGTCCCGCCCCCGCACATCAAAGTCGTGGAAATCGCCGGCTGGGGCTTGGACACTCCAAAAGGCATCCGCTACGACGCCAAACCCGTCTGCCCAATCTTCTGCGACGAGTATGAGCTTGTGAGGGAAGAGCTCGCAACACTTGAAGGTGACGGAACTGTTGTATACCCAAGTGTGATAGAAAGTGGTGGGGAGAGTTTTTACTTAAATTTACCTACTTACAACAGGGCAAGAGGAGAAAGCCGCAATCACATGAACGTTATGTCAGTCGGTGTTCTGCAAGAATTTACTAACAATCTTCTTGCTGATAATCCTACCGTTCCCGAATTTATTTCCAGTGAAAAACCAGAACTCCTGCCGAGTCAATCCAGTTTGAAATTGAGCGTTTATTCTCCAATCACCATAGACGCTTACGATTCCACCAATTTGCACACCGGTCTGATACCAAGTCCGATTCCCGATTCTGATTTGACTTTCTTTGAGGAAAAAATACCAAACAGCTACTACAAAGAATTTGGGGAAGGAAAAACTGTCGGTTTGGATGGAAGTGATACATACAGAATTGTAATGAATGGAACCGGCTACGGCACATTTACATTTGAGAAAAAAGAATTCTCCGAAGACGGCGCCGCCACAACCACCACTTTTACCGACTTACCCGTAACTCCGCTTACGGTAGCCGAGGTGGAAGTATTGCCGGATGCGACCACGACGGTTATTAAACTTGATTCCGACGGCGACGGCGATACTGATTTCACTTTAAGGCCGAGCGACACATTTGACCCTGTTCTTTTCCTCAACTCCCTCAAACTCTTTGTATATTCTCTTGATTTGCCCCCGAAGATTGAAAGGTACTTCATCAAGTGGATTGACAAGGTGATAAAGGGCATTGAAAAGGGTAAAATTAAAGGTGTTGAGAAGAAGCTTAAACAGGCCATCAAGAAGCTTTCTCACCACAAAGGTCACTTCAAAAAGATTCCCAATGAAGATCTGAACTCAATAATTATCATGTTGAACCAATTATTAGTTAATTTGAAATAAATGTCCTCAAAAAGAATTCTAACTTATTTGTTGTTTCCAATTGTTCTTTTTTTACTTTCCGTATTATTTAGGTTTGCTGATTCGTTGTCCATTTGTCCTTCAAACGACCAGATTTGTGCCTATAAGTATTACTCGGAACTCTCTCGCCCCTTCTTGATCTGGGGTAAGATTACAATTATTTGGGCAATAATTGTTATTTTTTTCAAACCACTTTTTTCTTCTTTTGTGAAAAAAGGGGCTCTTATTTATCTTATTCTTTCGGCAGCGTTAATTGGCGTAGCTCCAGTTAATTGTGGAGGTTTCTTTGTTTGTTTTGAAGACAAAGATATTGTCTCATGGCTCACCGCCGGCGGGTTCCTTCTCATCACCCTCCTCCTCATCGCCTCCCAAAAACTCAAAGAGGCACGGGCGCGTAAACAGCCGTTGTAACTTCTTTGGCCAGACTTGCCGTATCAGTTTTTGATAAGCATTAAGAGTGATTCTTCCCAACCGAAGCAAGTTTCCCTGTCTTTTAGGACGCCGAATGCCTTTGTACAATTCGGGTCAAGCTTGGCGTATTCTTGAAGCACAGCGACAATCTCCTCCATGAATCCGCCGACCGTGCCATCGGAATCGTCAACACCACCGCGAGAAAGTCTATCATCGAGCCGTAGAAGCGTATCAACCAAGAGTTTTGCCGTCTGCTCGCCGACCAGCAAGTCGGAAACGATTTTTGCCAAACGGTTGCATCCTTCGGCGAGCGAGCTTTGATACGAAAACCAAGTGCGTGAAGGGCCATCATACGGCTTAATATATCTCATGGCACCAGTGATTTCTTTTTTTATCGCCGCTAATTCCTCTTTGCTTAACTCTCCAAGCAGGCCGCTGCAAGTTGGCCGGCTTACGAGTTTCTTTTCCTCATCTCTAAGCGGCTTGCCACCGGTTACGGCTCGAATCGCTACTGCCACCATGTGTTTGCAGAGCGTGTCATTCTGCCCAAGATAACAAGTACAGTCGCCTTCATCAAAGCGCCGCGCAGAGACAAAAACCTCGTAAACATTCCCACCACTCCCGCGCACATTTGCCAAAAAACCGGACATTTCATTATCTCTAAAATTCTTCACTCCGCCCGATTCATAAATACTAATCGCCCTCTCAAATGTCGGCCCATCCGTCGCAAACTTAATTTTATCTAAATCGTATTTCGCCGTCATGATTTTTTACTTACCCGTCCGTATGCCCGCTTCTTGTGAGTTCAATAATAGAATTCATTTTAATTTTTCGCTCGCGCCTTTATACTCAAAACTCTCGCCGATTTTCCAAACGCCTTTCTCTCTGAAAGCCGAGATGTTTTGGCGGCGCGCGGCATTAGTTACGGCTGGCGCGGACGCGCCACGCTTTTTCGCGTATTCGGAAAGCCGGATAACTTTGTCGCCCTTGAGATAGGTGATCCGCTTATGCAGGGATTCCATCAAGGCGAGAGAGACGACTTTCTCCATCGTTTTAGTGTTTTTGTCATCGCGATAGTCTTCAAACGACTGATAGTATTCTTTTTTCTCGCGATCTCGGATAATAATCATCGGGAAACCGAAACGCTGGAGTTGGTAGGAGATTAGCACACGACCAATGCGCCCATTGCCATCGCAGAACGGATGGATGGTCTCAAAATCTAAATGGAACTTGGCGATCTTATCCAGAAAATAAGCGGACAGGTCACTTGTATATTCGGTGATGATAGATTCAATCATTCGTTCGATGTGTTCTGGAGATGGAGCAACATGCGTACCAACGCGAACATATTCACCCGGCCTCCTGAAACGACCGGCGATTTTGTCGTCAACGCCACCGATGAGCATTTGATGCAGAAGTAACACTACCTCGCGGGTTATTTCAGTTTCTTGAGATTTAGTGCGGAGATAGCCGATGACTCGAGCGAGATTTCTTGCTTCAAAGACTTCACGCAACGAAACATTTCTAACAACCTCCATATCTAAAAGAATCTTCTCGGTTTCCTTGAGGGTCAGGGTGGAATTTTCTATAGCGTTAGAGTTGTAGACGTTCTCCGGCACTTCTGCTTCGTCAATTATGACCAAAAGCGAATCTTTGCCCTTGCGAAGGGTGTCAAATTCGGCTTTTAGCGCCTGAATCCTGTTTTTGATTGGTTTTGTTGTAGCCATAAAGTTCGTGATTATGGTATGGTCATTATAGTCTTTTAATCGTAAAAAGTCAATATTTAGTGAATTGGGAGGATAAAATGCTTCACATTCACTAAACTATATAGCGAGATAGAACCAAGAACAAGGAGCCGTTGGTTTTGGGATAGATGGCTGGAGGAGTAAAATTTGTGTGATGAAATTCAAAACATACAAAATTAAATCGGAAGTGTGGATATATCCTGGCGTGCAAGCCGCATGGCATTTTGCGAGCGTGGATAAGAAAAATTCGGAGGAGATGAAAAAGACATTCGGGGCGTGTGCCCGCGGCTTTGGGTCGCTTCCGGTATTGGTGACAGTTGGCCAGACGAATTGGAAGACCTCAATTTTCCCCGACCGGAAGTCTGGCACCTACCTCCTGCCCCTAAAAGCATCAGTGCGAAATAAAGAGGGAATTCGAGCCGGCGACAGCATTACATTTCACCTCAAGATTCTTTCATAACTTGTTTTTTGTCCCACGTTCCCAATACTCAGCCGCATCTATTCTCTAATTCGTGAGAATTAGAGAATAGAGGGGGCACATATTTTCGCACTCTCTACAAGGTCCGACCTTGTATAGTTTCATCAACAAAAAAACGCCTGTCCGGTTAGACAAGCGTGTGGCTGGGCACTTCAAGTGCCGCTATTTTTCTCCGCAGGAGCGCGAGCGATCTCTTTTTGACATTTCGTTTCGCCGTGCGAGCGTGAGTCAGATGAAGACCGCGTTCCGATATTTCAGCTAACGCTTCTGTGAAATGTCTCGCGTAAAGCCGAATATCTTTCTGCTTTCTTTTTCTGTAACGGCGGCCGTTTCTGACGCATTGTGGCACTGCCACTACTCTGTAATAGAGTGCCCCGCTTTTCATCACTTTGATATTTGGCAAAAGAAACTTGCCGAAATCTCTCCGTCTTTTGATACGGCAAACGGAGCCGCGCGGATTATGCGGTCTGCCCCGCCGCGTATCCCTCATGAGTTCTCCCTTGGCTTCTCGCAGCAGACGCTCCACTATTTCTTCGGGCAAGTAACGGTTTTCTTTTCTGCCGCAGTTGAAATGCAGCCCGTAATGGACTTCGCCGTACGGGTCATTCACAGTAAGGACGTTAACGGCTTGGCCAAGCGAGCCCTGGAATTGTTTCCAGAACCACAATTCCATTTTATGTACCGCCTCCATTCGGTTCTCGGCCTCAATTATCGAGCGCCTGATCACGCCGTTTTTGAGCGTTTCCACTTGGGCGAGGTATTCTCTCATAAACTTTTTTGGAAAAGTCAAAGGTGTTGTGCTCCGAGTGTAGCTTACGCTATTTTTTGTTTTTATCAACGAGTGTTAACAGTTGCTTTTTTGTGCAGGTTAAAGAGAAAGCACTGGGATTAATTGGCAAGGGAGAGTAAAATTTGTGTGATGAAATCCAAAACATACAAAATTAAATCGGAAGTGTGGATATATCCTGGCGTGCAAGCCGCATGGCATTTTGCGAGCGCGGACAAGGGGACTTCGGAGAAGATTCGGGGGAAGTTTGGCACGCGGGCGCGCGAATGGGGGGTCACGTAAACTCCGCTCGCCCTATCCCTGTGCGGGAGCACAGGGCGTTCGGCGAGCGAAGTTTCCTTTAAGAACCCTCGGTTCAGAACGCTCGCTCGCAGACTCGCTCACTGCTCTCCTCAACGGGGAAACTACAGTTTCCCCGACCCCTTTCGTTGACCCGCCATTCATCCCTGCGCGGAGCGCAGGGAGTTCTGGCGGGTCATTAAACCACCTTTTTGTCACCTCATATGGTTAACTCTACAGTTGATTGCCTAGGGACCAGCATTTCTGCTATACTTACCATTACATTAGAAACTGATTATCAATTTTAAGCATCAAACCAATGATTTTCATGGATAGAAAGGCGGCTGTCGCCGCGGCAACGGTTGTTGCTTCGTTCTTCGTTTACGCTACCGCAATCGCGGCAGACCCTGCCGTCATCGTGCCGCCAGCTGTCTCCCCGCCAAAACCTCAACCTGTTCGCGAACTCCGGAAAGACATTCGTGATATTCGCGTGGAGCGCCGCGAAACGGTCAAGGACGAGTTTCAAAAAGCGCGAACCGACATCAAAACGATTCGAGCAACGGCCACGAGTTCCGGAGCAACCAAGGACGCGGTTCGCTCACAGGTCAAAGATATCCGGACCGGGGCAAAGCAAAACATTAAAGACACCCGAACCGGGGCGAGGGAGGAAATAAAAGCGAAACAAGCGGAGTTGCGCCGGGTGCGGCTTAACCGGGAGTTTGAACGCGTTTACCGGCGGTTTATGGCGGCGGTTGAGCGGCTTGAAAAGCTCGCGACACGCATAGAGTCGCGCCTTAAGAAATTTGAGGAACAGAGCCGGGACATGAGCACCTCGCGGACTCGCCTTGCTGAGGTGCGAGCGAACATCAGCGCGGCCCGGAATGATACTGAAGCAATCAAGACCGCGGCTGTAAGTTCAGGCGTCGCGCTTGATGCGGAAACCGCCTTGGGAAGTCTTCGCACTACGGTGAAAATGGCCAAGGAAAGCATTAGAGTGGCCCACGCCGCGCTCGTTCAAGTCGTGAATGGAATGAAACCCGGCCGAAGCGGCACTCCTGCCACTACCACCGCTGAAAGTTCTGGGAATTAGCGCGAACAATCTATAGCTTTTAGTTTAAAAACATGAACCCAATGGAACCAAATCAGCCGCTCGGCGCGGCAAAAGAGGGGAGGACCGGATCAACGATTGGAATTATTATCGTCGTTATTGTGCTCATTCTTGTGGGGCTGTACTTCTGGGGCGAGAGACTCCGGAACGGCGAAGCGGTGGATTCGGTGACTAACACGCTTCAGGAACAGAGCGTTTCCGATGAGCTTGATGACATTGAAACGGACCTTGACGCAACGATGATTGAGGAACTTGATAGCGACTTGGAGGCCGCGCTTATAGAGTCGCCGTAATGACTTTAGATATTTTTAGATATGCGGTATGTCTGCCATGGATTCTAATCAACTACCCCCAACTTCCCCGACGCCGGCCCCCGCACAACCTCTGGTTGTAGCGCCTGCGCCAACTTCAGAAACGGCTCCCGCGGAGCCGCAGATTGCGGCGCCTGTCCACGCTCCTTCACTGCCGACTCCGCCGGAAAGACTTCTTACGGCTCCACCCCGAACCTCGTGGGGCGCTCTTATCGGTATTAGTATTATTCTCGCCGTGCTTGTCATAGGCGCTCTTTACTTCTGGGGCGCAAAGCTCGCCGAACGCGATGCGGGGTTTCAAGACTCAAATGTCAGGACAGATATCGCCCGATAAAAAACACAAAGCACAGTATCCGGTGTCCAAACAAACATCTCAAAGCACGGCACACCCGCCTGCGCCGACCTGCCTGCCGAAGCTCCGGCGCAGGCAGGAGCGGCTTCGGCGGGCAGGAAAAAATCCAAAAAGAAGGAAGAGTTTGTGCTTTGAGTAGTTTGCGTTTTGCCTGCCCCGTAGGCAACTTGTTGTCCTTTGGGGTTTGGTTTTTGTACACGGTGCTTTGTGCCGTTTTGATTTAAACGACCCGCAGAATTCCCCCTCGGCTTGCCGCGGGGATAGGACGAGCGGAGTTTTATTCTTATGCACTACACGCTAAAAGAGAAAAAGCCGCTCCCGAATTCGGAGTTTTTTCTGCATGTGGAAATTCCTTCGGAAGAAGTGGCGAACGAGAGAAGCCGCCTGCTTCTGCGCCTCAAGCAAGAAACGGAACTGCCGGGTTTCCGAAAAGGATTCGTGCCAGAAAAGATGCTGCGCGAACGCGCCGGGGAAATGGCGCTCTGGGAAGAAGCCGCCGAGCATGTGCTTTCGGGAGTACTCTCCGACATTCTCCGCGCTGAAAAACTTGATGTTCTCGGGCGCCCGCGCGTAGAAACGCTGAAACTTGCTCCAGACAACCCCACCGAGTTCAAAGTTACTTTCGCCCTGTATCCTACGCTCGCATTGCCAGACTACAAAAAAATCGCGAGTCTGCAAAACAGTAAAACGCCCGAACCAATACAAGTAGGTGAAAAAGAAATTGACGCTGTTGTTGCGGAAATTATCAAACAGCATGAAAACGCCGCTGGGGAAGAGAAAAAGGATTTCGTCCTTACCGACGAGACGGTAAACGCATTCGGCGGATTCAAAACAGTCGCCGATTTCCGCGCCAAGGTTAAAGAAGGACTTGCGGCCCGGAAAGAAGAACTCTCCAAGGAGAAGCGGCGCGCGGAGCTTCTTGACGCGCTCGTCCGCGAAAGCCGCGGAGACATTCCCGGACTTCTCATTGAAAACGAGCTTGCCAGAATGGAGCATGAACTCCGAGGACAGGTGGAGAATCTGGGGGGTTCGTTTGACGACTATCTAAAGGAGGTGAAAAAAGACGCCGTAGCGCTCAAAAAAGAATGGGGGAAGGACGCGGAACGGCGGGCTCGGCTTCAGCTCATGTTTTTTCAAATCGCGCGGGAGGAAAAAATCGCGGCGGAGGAAAAGAGCATTGAGGCGGAAGTGAAGCATCTCTTGGAACACCACAAAAACGCCGACCCGCAAAGTGCCCGAAGCTTCGTGGAGACGCTCCTTACCAACCAAAAAGTTATTGAGTTTCTTGAGCAACATTGACACGAGTGCAACGAATTACCATGCGAATGCTACAAAACTGCGAATGTACCAAGCCATAGCTTTGTCAGTTCCCCATTTTTCTGCTATGCTTTCCGTATCTTATTTATAAATCATAATGTATATATCTCTATGTCCATTCTCATCCCCACGGTTATTGACCCCAGTAGTAGAAGCTCCCCCTGTACCAGAGCAAAGCTCGGTAGGGAGCACGGCGTGGACTCGCTTCACTACGGGGCAGGAAAAACTTACAATTTGAGAGTTTAATTTTTCAAAATAACATGAGTATATTAATACCAACGGTGATAGAGAAAACTAGCTATGGCGAGCGCGCGTATGACATCTACTCGCGCCTGCTTAAGGAAAACATCATTTTCCTCGGTGGTCATATTGACGACCACGTCGCCAACATTATCATCGCGCAGTTACTATTTTTGCAGTCTGAAGACCCGAAAAAAGAAATCAACATTTACATAAATTCCCCGGGCGGTTCCGTGACCTCCACACTCGCGATTATTGACACAATGAATCACATCAAAAATGATGTTGCCACTACCTGCGTCGGCATTGCCGCCTCCGGCGCGGCGATGGTACTGTCGGCTGGAAAGAAAGGCAAACGTTATATTCTCCCAAATGCGGAAGTCATGATTCACCAACCGCTTGGAGGCGTCGAGGGCCAGGCAACGGACATTGCCATTACCGCAAAGCATATTCTCCAGACCAAAGATAAGCTGAACAAAATGCTGGCGCATAATTGCGGCAAGCCACTCACGCAGGTTGAGAAAGACGTTGAACGCGACTTCTTCATGACCGCCGATGAGGCAAAGAAATACGGCATTATCGACAAGGTCATCCAAGTTATAGAGTAACCGCGGAACAGCTTTCTAGCTGGCTAGTACCGTTACAACTTAAAACTGAACCTGTCCGATGCACTATTTCTCCTTATTCTGCATACGTTTCGTTGAATCTTTAGGGTCTCAAAATTAAGTTGTAACGGCACTAGCTTACTAGCTTTTTAGAGGACCAGCGACGAGTTGGACTTTTTTCTTGTCTTTTTGTACAATATGGGTATTAAAAATTGTTAGTCATGATTTCGCTTTTTACGGCGCTAATTTCCTGATTCAAGCCACTGTTTTACACAGGTCCGAGTGTGTCACTCGATTGCGGACGAACGTTATGAAATTTAAACAACAAGTTCACTCGACCGTCTCGAGGAATAGCCACGAGCCGACCGGGAGAATAGCTTCTATAGGGACAGAAAACGCATAATAGGCGAGGTCTTTTAGAATTATGTCACTCAAACTCGTGGTGCTCCTTGCGAGTATTGCGGGCATCGTCGGAATCGCACTAGGGTACTATCTGCGGATGATCATTTCGCTTGGAAAGCGAGGCTCCATGGAGCTACAGATCAAGTCCATGGAACTCGCCGGAAAGGAGGAGGCGAAAAAGATAATTCTCCACGCGCAGGAAGAGGCCACCAAAGTACTCCACGAAGCTCGCGTTGAACTCAAAGAAAAAGAAGAAAAGATAAAGAAGACGGAAGACCGTCTCATTAAAAAAGAGGACCTCTTAGATAAGCGGCAGACGGATATCGACAAGGAGGTTGAGGAAATAAAGACGCGAATTACGGAAGTAAAGCGCGTTAAGGAAAAAATAGCCGAGATGGAGGTTGGAAAACTACAGGAACTCCAAAAGATATCCCATCTTTCGGAAGAAGAGGCCAAGGCGCAGCTTTTCGCGATTACGGAGCGGAAATACGAGGAAGATTTGCTTGTGCGCATGCAAAAGCTCGAGCGTTCCGTGGACGACCGGCTTGCGAAGCGCGCCCAGGAAATCCTTACTACTTCAATCCAGCGTCTTGGAAATTCAGTATCCCCCGATATTCTCACCACCGCGGTTAACATTCCGAATGATGAGATAAAGGGCAAGATTATCGGCAAGGAAGGGCGCAACATAAAGGCGTTTGAACGGGCTACGGGAGTTGAGGTCATCGTAGATGACACGCCGGGAACAATTACTATTTCATCGTTTGACCCAATACGCCGTCAAATAGCGCGTATCGCACTTGAGAACCTCATCCTTGATGGTCGTATACAGCCTGCTAAAATCGAAGGTGTTGTCGAAAAAGCCCAGGCGGATATCAACAAGATTATCAAAGAGAAAGGCCAGCAAGCGGCTTATGAATGCGGTGTCATCAATCTACCTCCGCAAATAATCTCCATTTTGGGCAGATTGCATTTCAGAACAAGTTACGGACAGAATGTGCTCCAGCATTCTATAGAAATGACGCACATCGCCGGCATGATAGCAGAGGAGCTTAAAGCCAACGTGGCGGTAGCAAAAGCGGGCGCACTCCTTCACGACCTTGGCAAAGCGGTTGACCACGAAGTGCAGGGAACGCATGTAGAGATAGGCCGCCGTATCATGCAAAAATTCGGCGTTGACCCGCTCGTCATCAAGGCCATGGAAGCGCACCATGGCGAGTACCCATACGAAACTTTGGAATCGTATATCGTGCAGACTGCCGACGCAATTTCCGGCGCGCGGCCTGGAGCGAGGCGGGATACCGTTGAGAATTATCTCAAGCGCTTGGCGGAACTTGAGGCGATAGCGACTTCATTCAAGGGGGTTGAGAAGGCCTACGCACTGCAAGCGGGACGTGAAATCCGCATCTTCGTAAAGCCCGAGGAAATGGGCGACCTTGAGGCAAAAAATGTCGCGCGAGGCGTAGCGGAACGCATAGAAAAGGAGCTTAAATATCCAGGGGAAATAAAAGTTACCGTAATTCGCGAAACACGAGTGATAGAATTTGCGAGATAAGAAATAGTAAGTAGATAGTAGCCAGTAGAACGTAGCGAAAAGAAAAAAGAAAAGCGCGGGCAACTGTTTGCCTCGCGCTTTTTGAGTAAAACTACTTCACGCTTCAGGTAGCGACCAATCGGAGGAACTCATTTCGGATGTCGCTAACGAAATCTGCGTTCACTTTGCCGTAGCAACGGTTGGCGTTAACGCAGAGAATGGCCTGAATGTTGCTACTCCAGCCGGTGCCGTAACGAAACGGTTTTCCGACTTCCAAGACTCCTGCCATTAACTCGACATCGGCAAACTTGTACATGCCCGAGGTCTTGTAGTTGACACTAATCACACACCAATAAGGCTCACGCCCGCCGAATCTGTTCTCCGGTTGAGAGATTCGGTAGATGTTGCCAGACTCAGTCGTGAAGTACACCCCCGTAAAGGCGTCATTTCCGCGCTGGCCGCATTCGAGCGACTTGAGGTTGAACTTGTTCGAATCCACGCCCAAGGTGTACGCCTGTAGTAGCTGGAAAAGCAACTGCCTTCCCCTTCGCTAAGTGAAGATTACCAACCTTAATAGTCGGCAACTCAACTGTTGTAGTCATATCAAGAATCCTCCAAGATTTCTTCACACGCACTCATTGAGAATGTTCATCCCCCAGCTACCTTTGAAGTAGGACAGGTAAAATTGCTGTAATTTAGCAATTAACTACTTGTCCAATGAAAAAGACATATCGTCAGTTGTCGTTTGAAGAGCGATTCGCGATTGAAGTGATGTATCGGAGCGGAGTGGTCGTTCGGGAGATTGCCATTTTCCTAAGGCGTAGCCCGAACACCGTCAGCCGAGAGGTCAGGAAAAACTCAGTGCATGGAGTGTACGGAGCAGAAAAAGCAAAGCACAAAGTTTCTGCTCGAAGGTGGAGAGCGAAACGTCAGTGCATGAAGGTAGCGATGGATTCGTTTCTGTCTCGATTCGTGGAAGAAAAACTGGAAACGAAATGGTCTCCACGACAAATCAGCGGATACTTGCGACGAGAACTCGGCATCGGCTGTTCCGCAAAAGCCATCTACAAATTCACTGAAGCGAGAGGACTGGACCACCTGCTGTTCTGGAGTTGGAACGACCACAAGAGCGGCAGGAAGCGGGGGCACTGGAAAACGGCTCATGACGGCCGTAAGTACATTGATTCGCGTCCGGAGCGTATCGGAGTGGGACACTTCGAGCTTGATTTCATCGTGTCCAAGGAGAGCGCCTCCGTACTCCTCGTAGCGGTTGATACCGTAACCAAGCAGACATTCATACGGAAACTACTCAACAGAAAGCGCACGACTATTCGTCGTGCGCTTTCAGCGTTGTTCCGTGGGATTCTCGTCAAAAGCATCACCACCGACAACGACATCGCGTTCACGTGTTGGAGAGAATTGGAAACGCTCCTCAACACACGAATATATTTTACACATCCGTACCACTCTTGGGAAAAAGGACTGGTCGAGAACACCAACCGGTGGATACGGTGCTTCGTGCCGAAGCGGAGGGACATTGCGTCAGTCAGTGAGGAAGAAATGCGAGAGATCCTTTCCTTCCTCAATGACCGGCCGAGAGAGTGCATTGGCTTCAGGAGTCCGAAAGAGTATTATTCGTCGTTAACAGCATCTGTCCTACTTGGGGGGTAACTGGAGGCATCGAAATCTGGGAAAATGGTAGCATACATGGATGTATTAGTCAATATCATTAAAATACGGCTCTATGTAGCTGTTTATCTTCTCTCCTTTCTTTCCTATTCGTAGCTATTCGTAGATTCGAATAATTCGTATTTTCGTATGTTCACCTCCCTATTGCGCCAAAAACGGCCTACTATATAATGATTCAGTAGTTTTATTGGGTTTTTATCAATAGGTCGAAGTTTTAGTAATTATAAAGATATACTGAAGTACGACTTGCGCATTCTGAATGTCTTATTCGTCCCAATTAGAAGTCCGAGATAAGGATTTCGGCAGAAATCAAAGATTTCTTACTTCTAACGGGATTCGTAGCCATTCGTTGATTCGTAAAATTCGTATTTTCGTATGTTTATCTATTATGAACAAACAAGGTATTGTTGAAGCCGTTCACGTAGTGCTTGGCGGCACCAAAGTGCAGGCCGAAGCAGTGGTAGACAAGGTGCTTGAGTCAATCGTTTCTACGCTCAAGGGCGGTGAGGAGGTTTCAATCGCGGGTCTCGGTATTTTCTCGGTTAAACAGCGCGCCGCTCGTCAGGCGAGAAACCCTCGAACCGGCGAAATGGTGCAGGTGGCGGCTATGAAAGTCCCGAAGTTCCGCGCAGCAAAGGCCCTTAAGGACGCGGTGAGATAGTTGATATGTTTCAAGTTTGTAGGGTTGGAAGTCATACAAACCCCCGTTCGCCTGCGGCGAACGGGGGTTTGCATTGGTGGAATTATACAACTCTGCTCGAACATTTTTGAACGAAACTGACCCGCCTCCACTTTGCTCCAGCGGAACGCTCGGGCTCGGCGGAATTCCCCCACACCTTTCCGCCGCGCTCTCGCGGGAAGCCAAAATTTTTTCGCCGCCAGAATCAATAATTACAAAACCGATTTCAATTCATCCCTTACTTTATTCAATAATTCAAGTGATGTCTTAAAATTATGGTCGGTTTTGTAATTATGTCCATAGAGTTTGTCCTCAAACACAATATCCATAAATGTTTTTGGTTTTGCGTGGCGCGGAATAAAATGTCCGTGCAAATGTCGTGTCTCGTTTCCCAAAAATGAATAGTTGAACCAGTCCGGTTGAAAAACTTTTTTTGTCGCTTCTCTTAAATCGCGCAAAACCAAAAACAATTCTGATTGTTCTTTGGGCGTTGCGTCGGCTAAATCAAGAGCGTCACTGCGTTTGCACCAAACGACGCAACGCCCTAGATAACCTTGATTTTCATGGACATAAATTTCCCAATATTTATATCCTTTCACTAAATCTTTTGAAAAATCCTCTGCCATGTTTTTATGCTTTTCGCTGATATTTCTGAAGCCAAGTCCATGCGTCTTTTGGTAACCACCCCTGCGCGTTGTTTGGATCCACTTCCATAATTAACAAATATCTTTGGGGTACTCCGGGGAATATTAAATTATACAGCGAAGTAACATCTAAAGACGATGCAATTAAGTAAGTGGTATCAATATAGTGCCACCAGTCAGTGATATGTCTAGGATACAAAGAAGTCATATAGCCATGAAATATGGCTTTATTAAAATAGACATCGGGGTTATATGTAACTAAATATATCTTAGTCATGTTTTTCTTGTGCGTCAGGAGGCGGCAACCTAGGATTATTTATCACGGAAACAATATTTTCTGCGTTTGCATGTAGGGGATTGTCTTTATCGCCGAGTAGGCGCATCGAATTCATTCGCAGCTGATATTCTTCTGACCGAAGATACTCCGGATTCTTAAACAACAAAAATAAATAGCTAAAAGCAAAAGCTCCGACTGGAACCAGCGCAACAATAAAACTCGCAATAGAAAGCCAGCCCTCAGTTTTACTTGCTAATACAAAGAGAGGAATAGAAATAACAACGCAAGCCCAGAGAGATGGGTTCACGGCACTTTTTACCGCAACTTGTTGAGCCAATGAATCTGTTCTAAAGGGTAAGTGCATGTCTATTATTCCTCGGAATACTCTGCTAACTCATCGACAATCGTATCTTTCATATTTTCCAGCCGTTTCTCTTTTGCTAATTCGTAAATAGAGTCGTAAGGAATATACGAGCAAAGCTCTGATAACGGCCCCTTTTCCATAACCGCAAAAACTGGACGAGAAATTTGTTTGAAAACTTCATTCCGCCTGTTATCGGGTGCGACAATATGGATTTTAATTTCAATGTTTGGTAAAAGAGAAAGCAAATCAGCCATTCTTAAAATACCGGAGTAAATTGATGTTGTCCCCTCAACTTCAAATGCTCGGACTATTGTGCGCCCTTGAATCCAAAGCACATCGATATTTTTGATTGTTCTCAATGTCACATCGTCGAAAGAAAATGGCAAATCTTCGAGTAGGACATTCTCTTTTGGTTTCCATGACTCTAATACGCCCGCGCGGTCATTTCGTGGCAACCATATTTTCAAACCAAGCTTTTCTCCGATTTCGGCAAGTTTTGCCTGAACTTTAATTGATTCGCGTTCCTCACTTACAGGCGCAGATTCTTGTTCTTCTGCTGTGGACTCCTCATCTTCTGGAACAGAAACAGAAACTTCTTTCTTACCAGCTAGACGGATTTTTGGAGATTTCAGTTTCTTTTCATCGTCTTCGCTAAACTTATACTCCACAAGCTTTTGTGATTGTTCAACGAGTGTCTTTTCCAAAAATTCGCAATCGCTCTTGGGCCATGCGCGCGGGCTAGAAAAAACCATATACGTCCACCTGTTGCTGTCTTTGGTGAGACCCTTTGTAAACGAAAGATTACTCCAAACGAAATCTTCGTGGACAGGAATCGCTTTTTCAAGAGGAAGCCAAACAAGTGGTTTTATGTTAAAGCGCAAAACAAATGGATCATTTTCTTTTTGAAAAAGAGGTGTTTCGTCTGTGAAGTACTTGCTGGTGACTTCCAAAACACCCACAAAACGCTGTAATCGTGTCGCATAGCAAATAAACTTATCGCCAGGGCCGATTTTCTGATTTTCAATATAGGTTTTGCGCGAAATACGAAAACCACTTACATCCCGCTTGGATTGCTCAAATGCTCGTGCAGTTTCCGGAGAAAATAAATCAATAAAGTAGTTCATATTTACTTAATTAGTTTGTCGACACTAACGTCAAGAGCTTTCGCAACCTTTTTGAGCGTATCTAATGTCGGGTTTTGGTTTTCTCCCGATTCCATTTTGATAAGGGTATTTTGGTGCGGGTACCGAGAATCGAACTCGGGTCTACACATTGGAAGTGTGTCATTCTACCACTAAACCATACCCGCTCTCGTCCTCCAGAACTCTAGCGAAGGAGGATGTCTGCGAATCGTATCAAAAAAAGGACCTACTCGCAATTTTCTGCAGAGCGTTCGCCGACGCGCGGCGACTCTTGTATAATTCTTGTATAATCTCTTCGTATGAACATATCCCGGATAAAACCTGCTCTCGTGCTCTTTGTTCTTGTTGCGCTTCTTGTATGTCCCAGCGCCCGGAACGCTTTGGCAGAGAAAGCGATTCCTGACGGTTTTCGCTTTGAACGCACTCTTCGCGTTGGGTCACAAGGTGATGATGCCCGCTATCTTCAAATTCTCCTCAACCGCGACAACGAGACGAGAGTAAACGCACCCGGGCTCATCGGCGGCGCGGGCGCTGAAACTGGTTATTTCGGCCTCGCCACAAAGAACGCTGTCGGGAAATTCCAGTTCAAATACGCTTCCGAAGTGCTTGCACCTGCGGGACTTTCAAAAAGCACAGGAATCGTGGGGCCGCTCACGCGAAATAAATTGAACTGGTTATCTGCCAACGCATCTCTCACACCCGATGTTTCTATTGCTTCACCACCTCTCCCCGCACAGCAAGAAGCAACTCCGCTTACGGTTATGGCGACATTGGCGCCTTCCGACTTAGCACCACCACCTTCTTTTGACGAAGTAAACCGAAAAACCCGCGAGGCTCTCGTCAATGTTATCTGCACTACAAAGCGAGGCGGCTCGTTTAATCTCATTTCCGGAAGCGGGGTTATCATTGACCCGCGCGGTATTATTCTCACCAACGCGCATCTTGGACAATATTTCTTGCTTCAAGATTTCCCAACTCCCGGAAACATTGAATGTATAATCCGCGCTGGTGAGCCGGCGCGCAATATGTACAAGGCGACGCTTCTCTTTATACCACCAGCATGGGTGCGTGACAACGCCGCAAAGATAGACGCCGACGAACCAACTGGCACAGGAGAAAACGATTACGCTCTGCTCCTCATAAATGATACGACTATCGAAGAAAATCCTCTGCCGGAGATATTCCAGTATATCCAGATGGATTTTGGCGATGTCTCGTTCCGCGAACCCGCGGTAGTGCTTATCGCCGCGTACCCGGTCGGATTTCTTAGCGGTATCACTGTTCAAAAAGACTTGTATCCAAGTTCTTCTGTCGTAGTAACAGGTGCGGTGTATAGTTTCAAAGAAAATACGCCTGATGTATTCAGTTTGGGCGGGTCAGTGGTAGCGCAGAAGGGTTCAAGCGGGGGCGCCGTGGTGAATAGAGAAAACAAGCTCATCGGCCTCATTGTTACTTCCTCAACCGGGAAGACGACGGGGGAGCGGGACCTTAACGCTCTTACTATGTCCCATATTGATTCGAGCTTTCGGGAAGCTACCGGCGATAGTATCCGTTCCCTCTTTGTGGGAGATATAAGGGCGAGCGCGCAAAGTTTCAACGAAAAAATCGCTCCTGAATTAAAAAAGATTCTGCAAGACGCACTGACAAAACGCTAAAGTGTTTTGTCATCCCCGAGAAGTCGGGGATCCAGAAAACAACCACTACGGCTTCTTGAACGGACTCGCCGAAAGTTTTATGAGGCGTTCGATACTGTCTTCTTTCGCTGCATTTTGAGCGCGGATGAAACCGCACAGTTTGCATTCATGAATGATGCGGCAGGTATCTCCTCCAAGAACTGAAACGCTGGATGGTTCCATACTGCCCCCGCAGAGGGAAGCGCGGTCACCGGGATTTTTGTCGACATGTTTGCTCCACAAGCACTCCGGACAATGATTGGTGTAGCCGCTCCCAGTTACACGCGCACCGCATTTCTCACACGTAAAATTTTCTTTGGTTCGAGTGAATCGTTTCATAGTAGATACGCTTAACGAATAGCGCACACGAATGGAGGACACCCCGCGATCCCGCGCAGGGTGTCGCCTCCAAGATTTACAGCTCATTATGTCAGAAAAATATGATATATGATTCTCCTCTTTCGGAGGAACCATTCATATCTTTTCCTGGCATTAAGGGCTTTTTACCGTTCAGGCAGCTCGTTGTTATGAAGAAAAAATTCCACGTCGGAGAGCGTAACGTTAAAGACATCTCCACTTAGTCGGTATTGTTTCTTGTTTTTGAAATCCGGATATTCGATTAAATCTCTAAAAGCTTTCGCGTAGCCGTTGTCTATCCAATGTTGGAACATTCTACTTTCAAAATTTCTATCGCCAATTTTCATTGCTTCGGATGGATTGTCACGAGTAAAGAGTTCCGCCATAAGAATCATCTGGTGCTCGCCTTCATTGCGCGGTTTTTCTATCCCAATAAGCAGTTGACGTTTCCTATCATGGGCTGATTCGAGATTCGGAGACTCTTTCATATTGCAATACTAGCGCAGGATACGCATCTTCTCAAGCAATTCAGCTTTTTTGCTCCTGCTCTGATATGTCTTGCCGAAACGGACACAAACCCTATTCACGCGGCTCCAGCAGTTTCGCGGGAACAGTACTTCAAGGTCTTTTTCGATTTTGTTCGGATGCGAGTGCTTTGTCCAACCGAGTTTTTGTGAAATATAAGAAACGTGGGTATCTACGCCGATCGCATCTGCGCCGTATTCGGAAAGAAAAACATTTGCGGTCTTTCTGCCGACGCCGGGAAGTTCAACCAGCTTTTGTAAATCGCGCGGAGGCACACCTCCATAGCTCTCTGCAAGCACTTTGGCAATGGCAATAACATATTTGGTTTTATTTTGAAAGAAATTTACCGGCCCGATGATAGCGGAGACTTCTCCCCCTTTTGCTTCGGCGAGTGCGGGGAGAGTTGTGAATCTCTTAAATAACTTTTCCGCGACAACGACGGTGATTTCATCCCGCGTCCGCGCAGACATAAGTATTGCAATCAGTGTCTGCCACTCTTCCCTCCACCCCTCCGCCGCCAGCCGCATTTTCTTAACCCCACCCAGCCTCTCCAGTTCTTTCAATTGTCTAATCGCCGTCGTGCTGTTAACCATATTTGCTGGTTTCACTTTATTTGCTTAGTAAAGCAGGGTACATGGTTTATCCGAAAGAAAATTCATTGAATCTTAGGACCGGAGACTTTGGAGAGGATGCCAATAGGGGAAGGTGTGGGTAAGGTTTTGCTCCATTACTTAGGCCTGAAGATTGGTGGTGATGCGTTTTTCGCGCTTCGCGCGGGCGAGCGCGAGGGTGATGAGGGTATCAATGAGTTTTGGGTAGGCAATGCCGGACGCTTCCCAGAGTTTTGGATACATACTTATTTTGGTGAATCCTGGAATAGTATTTATCTCATTCACAAGTACCCGACCGTCTTTAGTCAAAAACGAATCTACCCGCGCCATACCCTCGCACTCAAGTGCCTTGAAGGACGCGACAGCGGTTTCCTGTACTTTTTTTATTACCACCTTGGGCAACTTCGCCGGAATCTCCGAAACCGCGCCATTCTCATCAATATATTTCGCCTCGTAGGAATAAAATTCATGGTTTGGCTTTATTTCGCCGAGTACCGAGGCAATAGGGTCCTCATTGCCGAGTATCGCGCACTCAATTTCGCGCCCATCTATTCCCTCTTCTATCAAAATCTTACTGTCATACCTGAATGCATCTTCGATCGCCGTCTGAAAATCGGCTTCTTTTTTTACTTTAGTCACTCCAACCGACGACCCGGCATTCGCCGGTTTTATAAACAACGGCAAACCGAGTTGTTTTTTCACACGCGTAAACGAAACTGTATCCTTGTCCTGCTCACGTATAGTCAAAAACTTTGCAATCGGAATCCCCGCGTCGCGCAGGATCCGCTTTTGCACATCTTTGTCCATGCCAATAGCGGAACCGAGTACTCCCGGACCTACAAACGGAATATCTATAAGTTTCAAGAGCCCCTGCATGGTCCCATCCTCGCCGAGCGGGCCGTGCAAGATCGGAAAGACCACATCCAAGGCTTGATTAACTTCCCCACCGCTAAGTACCATAAGTTGCCTTTCTTCTCCAGGAATAAGCACCATTCCTTGCGCCACCTTTTTGTTAAGCGCGATGAGTTTTGGATTTTCACTATGCAAAAGATAGTTCGCTCTCGAGCTCCGGAACCAGCGACCTGTTTTGTCTATGCCGATCATGACCGGCTCATATTTCTCTTTGTCGAGCGCGGCGATCACATTCTTCGCGGACTGCAAAGATACCTCGTGCTCGGTTGATTTGCCGCCGAATATAATGCCTACGCGAATTTTTCTTGGTTTTTTCATTTTGGACGCGCTATAACCATCACTTATCCCGCCACTCACTCTCTTGGCGGACCAGAAGCTCTTTCGCGCGCACCGGTTCTTGCATAAGTGCCTTTACGATTCGCTCCATATGGACCGACTGCGAGCCTTTTACTAAAACCGCGTCTCCAGACCGGATATCACGCGCGAGCGCGTCGGCTGCCTCTTTGCTTGTCCCGAAAGCGCGAATGTTTTCAGGCGACATTCCACTTCGCAAAGCGCCGAGTCGAATTTCCTCTGTGAGAGTCCCCACGATCACGAGTTTCGTGGCAAAGCGCGCCACAAGCGCACCGATCTTTTGATGCTCCTTTGGACCAAAGCCGCCAAGCTCCGCCATCGTACCGAGCACAGCTATTTTCCGGCCGCTCCCATCAAACGAAGCAAGGGCTGTCAGAGCTTCCCGCATAGCAACCGGAGAAGCATTGTATGAATCGTCGATAATGAGAGAGCTGTTCGCTCCCTGAATAAGCCGCATGCGCCCGGGAGGCGGCACAAAACCCCTAAAGGATTCCGCCACGCGGCTTATATTCAGCGAAAGCGCACTTGCGACGCTAAAAGCCGCAAGCACGGGTTGCATGAGGTGCGCCCCGAGCACACCGCTTAGAGCTATGGGGAAAGAATGCGCGCCAATGTGTACGGTAAAGGATACCCCGACCGGAAATATGGACATATTCGAGTTTTCATACACGGGAGTGTAGTCGGAACCTCGCACATCCGCGGGGGTGCTTGTGCCATACAAAATAGTCCGTCGGTCGGGAAAGGCCGATTTCAGCGCCAGCACTTTTTCGTCGTCGCCTCCCAAAATGAGCACGCCGTCCGCTTTAACCGCTTTCGCAAGCTCGCGCTTCTCAGAAATGAGCGCCTCCGGCGAGGCGAAGAACTCCACATGCACCGGAACCTCTGAAAAACGCGTAATTACCGCGATATTAGGAGAAAGCATGCCGGAAAATTTCTTGATATCGCCGGGCTCCCCCGCCCCGACCTCGAGTACCAACCATTCTGGATATGCAGTAGAGAAAAAGGCCCGAAAAAACCCGAGGACGATATTCTTGAACCACAGTAGCGGATTTCCCCCGGCGGTTGGGAGCCCAAGAATCGTAAGCGGTATGCCAAAGTCGTTGTTAAAGCTCTTTTCGCTTTTGCGCACCGCGAAAAAAGGTGTAAGCGCGCAAAAAACAGCATCTTTAGTAGAAGTCTTGCCTACGGTCCCCGTGATGGCAACAATGCGTGGTCGATGTCGCGCGAGCATAAGCTGTGCCTCAAGCTTAAGCATCATCGTCACACATTTTTTGAAAAATGATCGCATTAGCGTTTCCACTTTTCCTCTAGCGGATGAAAGTCAACTTGATAGGGAGGGATGCCAAGAGAAATCCCATATGCTTTCGTCGCGTCATACTGTTCCTTACTTTGCATATCAATTTTAAAGACTTTATTTGGGTAAATGATGTAGTGAGTTATTCCATTATCAAAATCCGCATACCAAGCATCTCGAAGATGGGTGGATATCTCTTTTGAAAGGGCTTCAATCTGATCGGAGTTAATTTCAACTGTATGGAGCGTCCACTGCAAAAGATCGGGAGTGTTGTGCCTTGGAGTAACATCTTCAGTCTCAGTCGAAATAATTTTCACTCGGTCGAGAACTCTTTTAGTTTTTAGCGACTCTTCAATAATCACACCTTTATACTTTTTCATATTCGGGGCGCCGAGATTTGAACTCGAACTGCATGCTCCCAAAGCATGTATGCTACCGTTACACCACGCCCCGACAGTTCAACGATACTAACACATCATAAGATAATTCTCTAAAGGACATCATAAAGGACATTTTCGAATGCACTTTATATCTGCGCTGTCCTTTACGCCCTATAGAATTATCTCTTCCATTAAATTTATCTTTGCCTTCTTCTGACCTTCATTCACATAAACCGTTGCAACATCAAACTGCCAGGTTGTTTCATCTGAAACATGTTTCCCACTTAAGTAGGTCTGAATTATACGGCTTAGACGCTTGATTTTATTGGCATGCACATTATTCTCGGGCCGGTAGCGGTCCTTGGGTCTCTTTCGACGAATGTATGAAAGAGCTTTTTCACGCGGAGAGGTTTCCCGTGAAATTGTTTCATCTGAAACATCGCCTTTCATATCTGAAACGCTTTTTACTTCTACAAAGTGAATTCTTTCTTTTCGCGTAGCAACAATGTCAAGTTCTCCCCATGGCCGCCGAAAATTTCGATCAAGAATCTTATAACCTTTTCTCACAAGAAACCTTACAACAAGTTCTTCACCAAGCGAACCGACTTTTTGAGTAACACCCATTTTAGTTTCAGATGAAACATACTAAGTGATTTTTGTGAAATTTCTTCCTAGAATTTGACGTGTAAACTCGTCTAGTTCTTTTACCATTTCCATTTCTCCAGGAGTCACCCACCTAAACTCTACATGTTCTTCATCAAGGACAGGTTCACCTGAAACATTGGCAGAAAAAGTTAACCGTACGATATGTTTCTCAGGCAATCGAATGATATCTTGAGCGCCAATTAATTTTGGCTCGCTTGAAATAGAAAGTTTTGCTTCTTCAAAGACTTCACGTTTTATATTTTCTAAAAGCGGAGTCCCAGGGAGAATTCTTCCTCCTGGAATATCCCAAAAGTTCTTTATATTAGGATACCGAACCGCGGACCTTTTTAACAATAAATATCTACCTTCTATATTCTTCAAAAATATCTTCACTCCTACCTGCAAAAGTATTGACGTGTTCATTTTCTAATGCTCTAATTGTAATTGTTTCACGTGAAACGATAAAGGACTTCTTCTGACTGTCTTTTTAATAATGTCCTCATTCTTAGCGCCAAAATCAATATTTCACATGAACCAGCATTTGTCCTTTATACACCTATCCACTGTCTTATCCACAGTTCAAGAGGCTGAAATACAAATGTCCGAAGCTGGGAAGACATTTATTCAAGGTGCTGGTTTCTAGATTTCCGGCTCTCCAATTTATGCGGGTACCGGGAATCGGACCCGAATCTCGTCCTTGGCAAGGACGCGTTCTACCACTAAACCATACCCGCGGTGTTATGTCAAATCACCTTGCACAATTGAGCGTCTATGCAGAGAATACCAGATTTTTAAAATTCCTCAAAGCTTTTATGCGCCTACCAGGATTCGAACCTGGAACATCTGCTTCGAAGGCAGGTATGATATCCATTTCACCATAGGCGCACCTTATTGCAGACGCTATAAACTTACCTTCGACGTTCGAGCTGTGTTTAACACAGCTTGGAATCTTACTGGTCATGAGACTAAGCTTAAATCATACGCTAAATTAGGCGAATTTCAAAAGAGATACTACAATATCGGAGTGAAAAAGACTGAAGACAGTGCGAAGCTATCTGTTCCAAAAGAGGTTGCGGAAGTAGCTAGAACTCTTGAAAACAAGGGCTTTCAGGCGTATTTAATAGGGGGATGTGTGCGAGATCTATTGGTCGGACGCAGGCCAAAGGATTGGGATATAACTACCAACGCAAAACCAGAGGAAATTGTGGCCTCATTCCCCAATACGTTCTATGAAAATGACTATGGAACTGTCGGAGTAGTGACGGAAAATACCGATGATGAAACGCTGAAAGTGATAGAGGTAACGCCGTATCGTTTGGAAGGAAATTATTCCGACAAGCGCAGACCTGACTCTGTAACGTGGGGCGCAAAACTGGAAGATGATTTGAAACGCCGAGATTTTACAATCAACGTTTGACCGCTTAAATTACCGGGAGACATCGTCGATATTTTCAGCGGTCAAATTGATATCAAAAAGAAAACTATTCAGACGGTTGGGGACCCTGAAAGTCGCTTTAGTGAGGATGCTCTGCGTATGCTACGGGCCGTTAGAATAGCGGTAGAGCTTGATTTTACAATTGATTCAACCACGGGAGACGCCATCGCCTTAAACGCAAAACACATAAAAGAAATGGCCGCGGAACGTATACGCGATGAGTTTATCCGGATTATTATGTCCCCACGGCCTCATATTGGCTTGATACTTAGCCAAAAATTGGGATTGCTCAAATATATCGCGCCAGAACTCGAAGAGGGAATCGGAGTGGCGCAGAACAAGGCGCATTCATTCGATGTGTTTGAACACATGCTACGAACAATCGAACATGCGGCTAAAAAGGAATTTCCTCTTGAAACACGGCTTTCCGCGTTGTTGCATGATATCGGAAAGCCCGCAACCAGACGTTGGTCAGAGGAAAAGAAAGATTGGACGTTTTATGGACACGATGTGGTTGGAGCAAAAATTGCCGCAAAGATTATGGCTCGTCTTGCCTTTCCAAGAAAAATGACCGACATTGTGACCACTCTTGTCCGTTGGCATATGTTTTTCTCGGACACTGAACAGATAACGCATTCAGCGGTGCGGCGTATTGTAAATAGGGTGGGGAAAGAACATGTTTGGAACCTTATGGACGTTAGGGCCTGCGATAGAATAGGCACAGGACGACCAAAAGAAAGCCCGTACAGGCTTCGAAAATATCACTCAATGATTGACGAGGTTATGCGGGACCCACTATCTGTGGGAATGCTCAAGATAAATGGAGGAAGAATCCTTGAACTTACGAAGACTGCTCCGGGGCCGAAGATAGGCCATATATTGCATGCGCTTTTAGAAGAAGTTCTTGACGACCCAGCCAAAAATACAGCCGATTATTTGGAAAAGATGGCATTAGAGCTATACGCTTTGCCTGAAAAAGAGCTTGAGAAGCGGGGTAAGAGCGCTAAAGAGAGCAAGGAAAAAGAGGAAGAAAAGACCCTGCAAGCGATACGAAAAAGACACTGGGTGTCGTAGTTTTACAGAGTACGGATAGGTACGAATATACCGATGTCGGATCTGTATATCTGTATTGATTCGTATTCTGTATACCCAAAAGAAAGCCGCCCAAATAGGGCGGCTTTCTTTTGTTGCTTGAAAGAAGGCTTAACCCGGGGCGGCTTTGTACCGAAATCTGACGTAAGTCAGATCGGTAAAGGAGATCGGAAAGAAAAACAGTAAATAGCCAGCGCGAGAAGATAATTCCAGAAATAATAGAAAGATGCGAAAATATTTCTCAAAATCTAGCTAAACAAATTCTTCTTCCGAGAAAGAGAGAGTTGAATCCTCTTTCAAAGAACAGAAAGCAGAATAGAGCCTGTTCAGAGGTCTCGTTCCAGGATTTTCTCTAAAAACAAGACTTCTGAACAGGCTCCTCTGCTTATATTTCAGGACAACGCAATCTAAACGTTCCCCTGACTAATGAGAAGTATACTCCCATGTTAAGGACAGCGTAAAGGACACGTCTGTGGATAACTGAGAAGTAGCCTTTACGCAGAAATGTCCCTTAGGGACAGGCTAACGATAGCTAGTCCTTTATACAGCCATAAATTAGGCTAATTGACGTGTTGTCGTGTTGCGGCTCTGTAAGAGTCTATATTTGGAAAATGTCCTTTACATTTAGCTCTTTGCCGTTATCGGGTTGAAATGGGTGTATAAAAGTTAATCCATTTCGAATCTTTGGGGTACCTCGGGAGACCTCGGTATCTCCCAACATTACCTGCGAGTCCTCGAGGGGCTCAATTTTTCATCCAGGCTTCAGTGGGGGCAAAATTGGAAAGTATTGCAACGTAAAGGTATTTATGCTATATTTACCGTGTATGCTGACAAAAACTAGGAAACTTAAAATCATCAAGGCGGCGGGGATTCACGAAAAAGACACGGGGTCGCCCGAAGTGCAGATTGCTGTGCTTACCAAACGTATTGATGAACTCTCAAAACATCTCAAGGAGCACAAGAAGGACACGCATTCGAGGCGAGGACTTCTTTCAATGGTCGCGGACCGGCAATCTCATCTTCGTTATCTTCAAAAGAAAAACACGAGGCGTTATAACACGATCGTGCGCAAACTTGAATTAAAAAAGTAAAACGTGAAGCGTATAACGTGTAACGCCAGAACAATCTCTATCACAGTTTCCGGCGATATACGTTTTGCGTTACGCGCTACACGAACATGACCGTCATAAAACATGAGGAACAGAGAGTTGGTGTCTTTATTGACACGCAAAATCTATATCACAGTGCCAAGAATCTGTACCACTCGAACGTCAACTTTGGGCAAGTTTTAAAGGATGTGGTCGGAGGTCGCGCACTTATACGAGCAATAGCGTACCTCATCACGACCGAAGGGGGCGAAGAAAAAGGATTTTTTGAGGCTTTAGAGAAAGTAGGCATTGAAACCAAGTCAAAACCATTGCAAATCTTCGGAAGCGGCGCGAAAAAAGCGGATTGGGATGTGGGACTCGCGATAGACGCGGTAAAACTCGCCCCTAAACTTGACGCCGTCATAATAGTGTCGGGCGACGGTGATTTCGCGCCGCTTGTGGAATATCTTAAAACCCATGAGGGTTGTCAAGTGGAGGTAGCCGCTTTTGGCAAATCGACTTCAAGCAAACTTCTTGAGGTGTGCGATGATTTTTTAGACTTGGACGAAAATCCGAGGAAATATCTACTTGGGAGAGGGAGGTAGAGAAAGAATCCTTAATCTTTCATCCTTAATCCTTAACGAAAAGAAAAGGGCGGGGGAGAGGTTCTCCGCCCGCCGTTGGCAACTGTGCGACTGGTCTTGGCTACTTGGCCGCTTCGGCGGCCAGCTTTGATTCCTTGAAGACAATTTTCTTATCCGCTCCATAGTAGGCACCTCCAGGCCCGATAAAAAGATTCGTTTCTGCAGTATCCCCGGTTCCCATCGATCGGACAAGATACCACAGACGCTTATTCTCCCAAGTGGCGGTAACGAGTTTGTGGTTAGGGGGCAACTCCACCACCATCTCGTTGCCCAAAGCGCGCGCCCTACTTTGCGCTCCATCTTCTATAAAGCCGGTAATTATCACTCCTAGTATTGCCACGATTGTCGCCAGAATGAGTACCTCAATCAAGGTTAGACCGTTTTGGTTTTTCTTCATAAGAACTTATTTCTTACCAGCTCCCGCTTTGGCGCGGGTTTGTCTGGCATCCAGTTTTCATTCTCCACAAAACTAGAAGTTTGTCAACCTGGCGAGCGGGTGATATGATGTGCGTGTTATTAAATAATCGCTGGCCTGCGAGTAAGTAGTTTTCGAAACTCCGTCAAACGATTTCGAAATCTAAAATTCGGAGGTCAGCTACGGCTAATGTAATTCGCCACTGTAGTAGAAAATTGGAATTTTCACTACGGGGCAAGTATATTGGCATCGCATTTTATGAAGAAAAAAGAATACTCGATTGAACTCGGAGGGAAAACCTTGACCGCCGAGTTTACCGACCTTGCCGAACAGGCAAACGGTTCGGTCATTATGAAGTATGGGAACACGACGGCTCTTATTACCGCTACAATGTCGAAGGGCGAAAAAGAAACTGACTTTTTCCCTCTTACGGTTGATTATGAAGAGCGTTTTTATGCCGCGGGAGAGATTTTGGGCTCACGATTCATTCGCCGAGAGGGAAGGCCGACCGACGAAGCAGTGCTTTCTGGACGGATTGTGGACCGTACGATTCGACCGCTCTTTGACCAGCGAACGCGCCGAGATGTGCAGGTGGTTATCACCATACTTTCAATTGATGAAGACGACCCGGACATCCTCGCTGTTCTGGGAGCGTCACTCGCGCTCGGCACTTCTGATATTCCGTGGAATGGTCCAGTGTCAGCCGTCCGTATCGGGAAACTCCGAGACACCAATCACCTTATCATCAATCCTATCTACAAAGACCGCGCGGAGAATCCTGAATTTGAAATGGACCTAGTGGCTTGTGGAAAAGACGGTCTCGTCAATATGATAGAGGTCGGGGGAAAAGAGGTGCAAGAAAGCGTCATTGTCGTGGGACTCGAAGAAGCGTCCAAGGAAATTGAAAAACTGCAAACATGGCAGAAGCAAATTGTCGCAGAAATCGGCAAGAAAAAACAGACAATAGCGCTTCCTGAAACGCCAGCGATATTAAAGCAACTCTTCGCTGAAAAGATTGAACCGCGGATGAAAGAATATGTTTTTGGACAAGCGGGTAACGCTCGTATTTATGAACTCAAAGGCGAATGGATGGCGATTGCCAAGGAGCGATTCCAAGGTGAAAAACCTGGGCTCGCCGACAATCTCTTCGAAGAAGAGGTCAATAACCTTATTCACAGCGAAGCAATCGAGAATAACAAACGTCCGGACGGACGAGGGATGGACGACTTACGCCCACTTTTCGCAAAGGCTGGTGGAATCTCGAAAATTCTTCACGGCTCGGGAGTGTTCTACAGGGGTCAAACGCATATCCTCTCCGTGCTTACGCTTGGAGGCCCTGGAGATGCGCAGATTATAGACAACATGGAAATTCAGGAATCCAAAAAGCGTTTTATTCATCATTACAATTTCCCGCCTTTCTCAACCGGCGAAACCGGCCGCATCGGCTCGACGAACCGCCGCATGATTGGACACGGCGCGCTTGCCGAGAAAGCTCTTATCCCGGTCATCCCACAGATGGAGAAATTTCCGTACACGATTCGCCTCGTGTCTGAAGCGTTCGCGTCGAACGGCTCGACCTCGATGGGCAGTGTATGCGGTTCAACGCTCGCACTTATGGACGGAGGAGTACCTATCACGAGTCCGGTCGCTGGAATTGCGTCGGGACTCATGATGCGCGGCGCGAAAGAGTATAAGGTACTCACCGACATCCAAGGGCCGGAGGACCACCACGGCGACATGGACTTCAAGGTGGCCGGCACGAGAGCGGGTGTGACCGCCGTGCAGATGGACGTGAAGGTAGATGGCGTGCCTATCCAGATTCTCGCGGAAGCCTTTGAGAAAGCGAAACTTGCTCGTTACAAAATCCTTGATGTCATTGCGAAAGAAATCCCCGCGCCGCGGCCCGATATTTCGCCACTTGCGCCTAAAATCATAACGATGAAAGTCAAAAAAGACCAGATTGGACTTGTCATCGGCGGCGGAGGCAAGACTATTAACGGTATCAAGGAAAAGACAGGCGTAGATGCAATCGATATTGAAGAGGATGGGACGATTTTCATTTCCGGCAAAGAGGGGAGCGCTGATAAAGCGGCGAAAATAATTGAAGCTTTAACGCATGAATACAAACGAGGCGAGCGAACAGAAGGGGAAGTCGTGAAAATCGCGGAGTTCGGAGCATTCGTCGCGATAGGCGGCGGCAATGCGGAGGGATTAGTGCATGTTTCTGAAATCGCGCCGTTCCGTATTGATAGAGTAGAATCTGTCCTTCATGTGGGCGATAATGTGCCAGTTGTTGTAAAAGATATTGACGAACGCGGCCGCATCAAGCTCTCAATAAAAGACGCTGACCCGAACTTCATTAAGCGCAAAGCCTAGGTTTACAGAGTATAAATCAATACAGATATACGGATACGGAATCCGTATATTCGTACATATCTATAGTCCGTAAACCCATTGCGAACACACCGCCATTCTGCGACAATAGCCGCATGCTAGACGAACAATCTCTACAGTCTGCGACTACTTCGCAACAAAAGCCTGACGATGAGCTAAAACCAATCAAAACGTTCCAAAGCGATGTCGAAGAGTTGTTGCGGAAACAACAGATTTCAAAAGCAACAATCGCGATTTCAGAAAGCGAAAAAAGAGTCAGAATAGAGGAACAGGCTCCGCAAAACATTTCTTCGCCGTCTTTTTCCGATTCAAAGATATTCAAGATTTCCGGCGACATTCCTTTGTCCTCAAAGTGGAATATCGGGCTCATAACGCTTGCCGTAATCGGAGTCTTGGTCATTGGCGGAATTAGCGCCGGTGTTTTCTTTTATTTTAGAGGAAACGGGCAACAGGAGATTTCTGAACCAAATACAACGATTCCACAAGGAGTGGCGATAGCTATAGATAGCATGGAAAGCAAGGAAGGGGCGATAAAGACGATATGGAGTCAAGTTAGAGGCTTATCGGTTCCGCAAAACGAACTTCGCGTTATTCCAATTAAACTTGATAACGTAGCAATCACAACGCTTGAATTATTCGAGAAGATAGAAGCATCGGCTCCAGCGCCGCTTGAACGAGCGTTGGGAACCATGCCGACGCTCGGCATTCATGGATTTCGAGGCGGCAAACCTTTCCTGCTTTTCAGCGTTTCATCTTATGACCACGCGTTCGACGGCATGCTCTCTTGGGAGCAAAATCTGTTAAGTGATATCGGCCCGTTGTTCGGGATTTCCGTTCGCGATATATTGGGAAAGGCCGCTAGCACTACAAGCGAGGCGCTTCAAAACACGCTCGCCGTAAAAGATGTAATCATAAAGAATAAGGATGTCCGCGCGATATTCGACCCCAAGAAAGAGATTATATTTCTTTACTCATTCATCGACAAAGAAACTCTTGTGTTAACGACTAGCGAAGATACGCTTCGGTTCCTTATAGGCAAGGCGTGGGGAGGCCGCTTGAGATAGCGTCTAGCGGTTAGCGTATAGTGAAAGAGTTTCATGTTTTGATTTTCTTGACTAAACGCTAAACGCTGTACGCTATACGCTTCTGTGATATCATAGCTTTATGATCATGGACACGAACATATTCAAAAAGAAATTGCTCGAAGAAAAAGAACTTGTTGAGAATGAACTTGGAACAGTGGGGCGGCGCAATCCAGAAAATGCGGCTGACTGGGAGCCGATAGCTACCGCGGAAGAGAGACCTGCGGAGCGAGATGAGGTTGCGGATAAACTCGAGTCATTCGAAGAGAATGTGGCGCTTGTGCGTCAGCTTGAATCCCGCCTTGGTGAGATTAATGTCTCATTGAATAAAATCAAAGACGGAACATACGGCACCTGCTCTGTGTGCGGGAAAGAAATCGAAACAGCTCGCCTTGAAGCGAATCCGTCGGCAACGACATGCAAAGCACACATGAAATAGCTGGCTAGCTTTTTAGCTTGCTAGCTTTCTAGAACAGAAGCTAAACAGCTAGTAAGCTAACACTGCTATGTCATTCGCTACCGTTTCCTCCGCCCAAGTCCATCTTCTTAAAACGAATCTGGTACGCGTTGAAGTCGACCTCTCAAAAGGCCTCAACGCGTTTTCAATCGTGGGACTTCCAGACAAAGCGGTGGAGGAGGCGAAGGATAGAATATCAGCGGCAATTAAAAATACCGGCTTCAAATCCCCGAGGCAGAAGAATCACAAAATTGTTATTTCCCTCGCGCCCGCGGATGTTAAAAAGGAGGGTCCTAGTTTTGACCTTCCAATGGCAATCGGTTATCTTGTCGCGTCAAAATATCTCCCGGCCAAAGTGGGGGACAAACTCTTCGTAGGAGAACTCTCGCTGGAGGGAAAGGTGCAGCCAGTTGATGGCGTGCTTCCTATCGTTCGCGAAGCGAAGCGCGCTGGATTCAAAGAAGTCTATGTTCCGCTTGAAAATGCCAAAGAAGCCGCTCTCATTTCCGGTATTCAGGTGTACGGGGTGAAGAATCTTTGGGAACTTGTGGCGCATCTCGCGGAAAAAGATATTTTGCCAGATGAGGACTGCCCGTTTATACAGAAACGCAAACTTAAACCAGTGCCGCAAACAAAATTCGAAGTGGGAACACGCGAATATCAAGTTGATTTTGCGGATGTAAAAGGCCAGCGAACCGCTAAGCGCGGACTCGAAATCGCCGCGGCGGGAGGACACAACATCGCCATGTGGGGACCGCCAGGAACCGGAAAGACGCTGCTTGCGAAAGCGTTTATTTCGATTCTTCCTCCGCTCGCTCTTGAAGAAGCCCTTGAAGTTACGGGCATTCACTCGGTCGCGGGAGTGCTTCAAGAACCGCTTATTACTTATCCGCCACTGCGCGCTCCGCATCATACCGCATCTTACATTGCTCTCGTCGGTGGTGGGTCAATACCGAAGCCTGGAGAAATTACGCTTGCACACCGAGGGGTTCTTTTTCTTGATGAATTTCCGGAATTTGAACGGCGCGTTATTGACGCGCTCCGCCAGCCGCTTGAAGACCGTATTGTGAATGTGGCGCGTGTTAAAGGTTCGGCGAAGTTTCCGGCGCATTTCACGCTTATCGCCGCCATGAACCCTTGTCCATGCGGCAACAGAGGAGTGAAAGGGAAGAATTGTTCCTGCGCCGGACATGAGATAGCCCGTTACAAGCGAAAAATATCCGGACCGATTGTGGACCGCATTGACCTCTGGACCGAGGTTTCGGTCGTGGAGCATGAAAAGCTGACGGAAGGCCGAGGAGGCGAGGAGGCGAGCGAAACGGTTCGTAAAAGGGTAGCGGCGGCGCGGACGCGGGCCGAGGAGAGATACCAGCAACTGAAACTCCCGTTCAAAACTAACAGCGAAGTTGGGGCAAGAGACATTGCCGCCGCGATTCCTCTGTCGGATGAAGTGAAGAAAACGCTGAACATCGCCGCCAAAAAGCACGACTTATCCGCTCGCTCTTACCATCGCCTCATAAAACTCGCCCGCACCGTCGCCGACCTTGAAGGCCACGAAGATGTTCTCGAAAGCGACCTTATGGAAGCGCTCCAGTACCGGCCGAAACAGATTGCCGATAGCTAGAGAATAAGTCGGTAGAAGGTAGAGAGTAGAAGGTAGAAGGAAAAACCACGTCTTTCGCGCGGTTCTTTCTTGCCTATTAACTACTTTCTACTAGCTACTTTCTACTTTCTGGCTAGAATGGATTCCTCGCTCCACGGACTTCAAAGTGAAGATGTGCTCCGGTGGAGCGGCCCGTAGAACCAACGTAACCTATGATCTGGCCGCGTACCACGCGCTGACCGCCCGACACTACATTCTGGCTGTTGTGGGCATAGAGAGTTTGCGTTCCATTATCGTGAGCAATGACGATATATTTTCCGTATCCGCCGTTCCATCCGATGTCGCGCGCGATAATAACATCACCAGCCGCTGACGCAAGAATCGGGGCGCCGAGATATGTTGCAAGGTCAACGCCGTTGTAGCCGTGGAGTCCCTGCGTCTTGCGGCCACCGATAATAGGGCGAAGATAGTATCCGTCAAGATTGGGACCATTCGCGCCGCGAAGCGTCGCCGTCCTTCCCGCCGCGGGAGACGCGGCGATTTCACCGTCGGGAACCAGAATGATGTCGCCGACAGCAAGCGCGGCTCTTTCTGTTATGTGGTTGTACTCCGCGATTTCGGTAACATCCGCTTTGTATTTCTTCCCGATGCTCTGAAGCGTATCGCCCTTTTGCACGTTGTGGCGAACGCCGGAAATGGGAAGAATGATAAGTGTTTCCCCTTCGTGAATGATTCCTCCTTTGATGTTGTTTGCCCAAGCAACCGTATTGGTTGTTACACCAAACATTTTGGCGATGGTGCCTAACGTATCGCCCCTCCGAACCACATAAATGCTTATAGTGGAGCTCTGATTTTCCTCAATGTCCGCGAGTGTGCCTTCGGGACCGGTTTCCGAAAGGAGCGCGACGCCACCAACAACGGTGATATCTCCTCCGCCCTTTCCAGGATTCGGGTCAGGATTTAGCGCTGCGGAAAGAAGCCATACATTCTGGGAATTAACTGCTGGCGAGGTGATTTCGGCTTCGGCTTTTTCCGTAAAAAGACTTGCGACAAAAGAGATAACGCCGGCGTGCGTTTCAATCGGCGTTACAAAGAACCCAAAGATGAAAAGGAGTGTTGTCACACTCTGCGCGTAAGGAGCTACCTTAGTGAAAAACCAGCCGAAAATGGAGTAGCCGTGTACGAGCGAAGTTCGGGGTGTCTGTCGGCTCTCTGGACGAGGACCAGACATACAGCGACTGTTGTTAGTTGATGCTGATATAAAAGAAAGGCCGGAAGGAAAACTCTTCAGAAACCAATCATGCTATCAAAAAGGCAGAAACCCAAAGAGGAATTACGTGGATTTCCGTATTTATGATGTATGCATCGATTAGATTGCTTAAAAGTTCTGCTCTCGGTTATCGTTCGGAGCTTCCTTCCATTAAAAACGGCCTTATGAGGCCATTTTGGTCTACCTTTCGGTCATTCAGGACCTATATACAATAGCCGATACGACTTGTAATGTCAATCAAAAAATCCCTCCCTGTGGACAACGGAAAGTGACAGGGGGTAGAAGGTAGATAGTAGATGGTAGAAAGAAAACGAAATATTCAAGACGAAACGCTATCTTCTACCCGCTACCTTCTACTGTCTACCGTCTACCTTCTCTCTTCATGCTATAGTGTTCACGCCATGAAATACCTTGAGGGCCTCAATAGTCGTCAGACAGCAGCGGTGCTTTATACAAAAGGCCCTCTACTTATCGTTGCGGGAGCCGGGGCAGGGAAAACGCGTGTAATTACGCATCGCATCTTTCACCTCATCAAACAGGGAGTGCCGCCTGAGGCGATTTTAGCTATTACGTTTACGAATAAAGCAGCCAAGGAGATGAAAGATAGGGTGCATGAACTCATCTCTGGCAACCGAACCCTAAGTCAAGAAGATGGCTTTGACTCTTCCACTAACCGCTACACGCTACACGCTAACCGCTTCCCATGGCTTGGCACATTCCACGCGCTTGGCGTGCATATACTTCGCGAAAATAGCCATAGGCTTGGCTTATCAAAGCGTTTTGCCATCTTTGACCGCGGCGATTCTATAAGCGCCATGAGAGAAGCGATAAAAGAGAGTGGCCTTGACCCCAAAAGTTTTGAACCGGGCAAGATTCTTTCCGCTATCAGTCGCGAAAAAGGGAATATGGTGAGGCTGGATGCGTTTCTGGAGCGTGGAAACACCGGATATTTCCAGGAAATTGTCGGGAGTGTCTGGGAAAAATACGAGGCGATACTTAAGAGAGAAAAGGCTCTAGATTTTGACGACCTGCTACTTAAAACCGCGGTACTACTAGATGAGGAAAAGTCGGTGAGAGAACACTACCAAAAAGTCTGGAGCTATATTCACATAGACGAATATCAAGACACAAATCACGCGCAGTACATAATCGCGAAACTCTTGGCAAAGGAGCATAAGAACATCGCGGTTGTGGGTGACCCGGACCAAAATATTTATGAGTGGAGGGGCGCCGCCATTAAAAATATCCTTCACTTTGAGAAAGATTACCCAAGCGCCAAGATAGTGCTCCTTGAAGAAAACTACCGCTCGACGCAAACCATTCTCGCAGTAGCGAACAGTGTTATCAAGAAAAATAAGCGGAGAAAAGAAAAAATACTTTTCACCAAAGGGGTTCTGGGCGAAAAAATTGGCCTGTTCACGGCGTATGATGAGGCGGAGGAGGCCTCTTTCATTGCTATGCGTTCCAAAAAGCTCATAGCCGAGGGCGTTTCGCCAAGCGAGATAGCCGTGCTTTTTCGCGCGAATTTCCAGAGCCGCGCGCTTGAAGAAGCGTTTTTGCGCGAAGAAGTGCCGTATCAAGTGCTTGGAGTGCGATTTTTTGAGCGAAAAGAAGTGAAAGATATACTCGCCTATGTTCGGGCCGCTCTCAATCCGGAAAGTATGGGGGATTTTCGCCGTATCATCAATGTTCCGCCACGAGGCATCGGCAAAGTAACGCTTCTTAAGATTCTTGCCGGAAAGGAAAACGGGCTTCCGGCAACAATGCGCGAGAAAATCTCCGCGTTTAGAAAACTCCTCGACGAGCTAAAACACCGACTTAGCGCTGTTGCTCTTTCCGAGGCCATTAAATGGATAATGGCTAAAAGCGGGCTAGAGGCAGAATTTAAGAAAGGCGGCGCGGAAGATGAGGAGCGGCTCGAAAATATTAAAGAACTTGTCACATTTGCGACGCGTTATGACCATCCTCCGGCTGGCGGAGTCTGTAGCGAAATGGTAGACAAGTTTCTCACCGATGTAGCGCTCCAAAGCGACCAAGATGAACTCAAGGATGAAAAAGTGGCGGTGCGGCTCATGACCGTGCATGCTTCAAAGGGTCTTGAATTTGAGTATGTATTTATTGCTGGGCTTGAAGAGGGCCTGTTTCCACACGAGAGATTGAATGAAACACAGGACGAAAGCGCGGAGGAGGAAGAGCGGCGGCTTTTTTATGTGGCGCTCACGAGGGCGAAGAAAAAGATATTTCTTACATACGCCGGAGTGCGAACTATCTTCGGCTCACGACAAGTTACAATGCCTTCGGAATTTATTTTTGACATTGACGAGGAATTCTTGCAGATAGAAGAAGCGACTAGTGGAATAGTCGTAGACTGCGGTTAGCGTAGAGCGTTTAGTGACAATGTTCTTAACTAGACGCTAAACGCTAAACGCTGTACGCTCTTTGCATGCTTCACGCAAAAAAGTCTCTAGGTCAGCATTTTCTCCGCTCAAAAAGTGCGCTCGCGAAGATTGTTGAAGCGGCTCGTCTTTCTCCTTGCGATACCGTCCTTGAAGTTGGCCCGGGCGAAGGGGCGCTGACGGAACTTTTGCTTCTGCGTGCAGGAAGAGTTATTGCGGTAGAAAAAGATGACCGGCTGATTCCGATTCTCCGACAGAAATTCGCAACCGAAATCGCCTCAGGAAAGCTGGGACTTATTCACGCCGATATACTGAATTATGAATTAGGAATTAGGAATTATGGGAATAGGTATAAGCTAGTTGCAAACATTCCCTACTATATTACTGGAGCGTTTATTAGAAAGTTTTTGGAGTCGGATACACAACCGTCTGCGATGGCGCTGTTACTGCAAAAAGAAGTGGCGAAAAGGATTGTCGCGCGCGACGGGAAGGAAAGTATTCTTTCTATAAGCGTAAAAGCTTACGGAACGCCAATATATATTGATACTGTAAAAGCCGGCGCATTTTCGCCGCCCCCAAAGGTGGATTCAGCGATTATCGCGATAGAGAATATCTCAAAATCCATCTTTTCTGACGGCCTGGCTCAGCCGCCAACTGTTACAAGGTTTAACCTTGTAAAAGAGAGGGAGAAAAGATTTTTTGAGTTGCTTAAAAAAGGATTCGCGCATCCGCGAAAATTGCTTGCGTCAAATTTGGGCGTGGATTCGGAAAAACTCATCCAATGCGGCATAGCGGAAAAATCTCGCGCCGAGAATCTTACCCTTCAGCAATGGCGCTCTTTGGTAGCCGCTCTCTACTCACATTGAGGTGCCAAATGGCCTTTTCCTCGTACTGCCTGAAATGTCCGCGCAATAAGGACGAACTCCGACTGAACAAGTAGCGCCTCCTTGCGTATAGCCGCCAAGCCAATAGCCAGCTCCGAACGCGAACCCAGCATCTGATATCGTACCCCATGTGAACTTCCACAAACCGCTACCGCCTCCGCTGTAATCGTTCATATAATCCATCCAGCCATCGAAATTGCAGGTGCAAATCAGTACAATGGAGAAAAATCCTCCCCCCTGCTGTCCCATTTGCGCGTACGCGACGGGCGTAACTTTTCGGAGCAAACTCTGTAGGCTTTTTTTAATGGTTGAAAAACTAAATAACGGAGAGTTGACGGAAGCGAGGTCGGATACCATCTTGGGCAAACCGTGCAGGAGAGGAATTTCCGACTTGCTACTACCTTGCGCGTTTTCAATTTGCACAAAAAAATAGTGATAAACATCTTCAAATCTCTGCCCGCCACTCTCAAGGCGTGACCGCAACTCGGCTTCGCTCTTTATTCCATATTCAGAGTATGACTTGAGCGCGTCGGCAATGGTCATACCAGCCGCTTGGAGCGGTCTTTCAATTTGGTCAACAATGTTCGCTGGCAATGCCCTTATTTCCGCTTCGGTCATAATTTCAATTTCCGGCGGACTATATACAAAGGTTAGTGTTTTGCCGTCGGGAGAGGCGAGTCCGTAAAAACGCTGATTAGCTGGCCCATCTATCAGGGAGATTGTGTTGTTTGTCGGAGTGAAATTGACGCCGGTAATGGTGACTGTGTCTCCCTTGCGAACTCTATCAGGAAAAGCCGACAAAATCGTCGGCATTAGAACTTCGGGTGCTTGAGAAAGCACTCCATTCGGAGTTGTAGTTATACTCGGGGTTCCGGCTTTGGTGGATACGCCATCCTGCGTCTCACTACCTGACTTTATGGCGGCCGTTTTTTCTTTAATCAAATCATTTGGTCCCGCCAAAAGCGGGTTTCTGCTTTTAATGACTTCTTCGCCATCAAAGGTTCTGTCGCCGTCGCTGTCTGGATTTTGCGGATTGGTTCCACGAAGCGTTTCTTCCCAATCCTTGAGACTATCACCATCAGAATCAATATTGGGAGCGTTAGTTTCGTTTCTGGACACTTTCTCAACTCTGTCAGCCAAGATAACGTCATCTTTGTCTGCCTGAGTAGGCCTTATCTTGACCGCGACCGCGACAGTCATCAAAAGCGCTGCCAGTATGAAGAGAGTCGGAAAGAAAATTCTTTTACGCGAAATCATGCGCTCAATTGTAACAAAAAATCGAAATCTATGCGCAACATGAGTAAGAAAGAATCTGGTATAATGAATCGGAAAATCCCCCTTAACAAAGGGGGTGTCCGAGTCGGCGAGGACGGGGGTTGTATCCCCCTTAACAAAGGGGGTGTCCGAGTCGGCGAGGACGGGGGTTGTATCCCCCTTAACAAAGGGGGTGTCCGAGTCGGCGAGGACGGGGGTTGTATCCCCCTTAACAAAGGGGTTAGGTAATTGTTATGAAAGTCTACTATAATCAACACCTCAAAGAACTGTCACGGGAACTCAGGAAAAATGGTACTCTTGCTGAAGTCTTGCTATGGAAAGAACTAAGGAACAAGAAGATGGGCTTTCAATTCATGCGGCAAAAACCGATTTTATTTTACATAGTTGATTTTTATTGTGCTCCGCTCAAACTTGCCGTCGAAGTAGACGGCGTAACGCATGATGCAAAAATGGAGAAGGATATGAAGCGACAGTGCGCATTGGAAAAGCTTGGAATTGCCTTTCTGCGGTTTTCCGAAGGAGAAGTGCGAAATAATCTTGACGGCGTGTTGCTAAAAATTGCGACGTGGATAAAAGAAAGACAACCCCCGTCGTATCAGAATATGACACCCCCTTTGTTAAGGGGGACACAACCCTCCCCGAATCAGAATTCGGTACTCCCTTTATTAAGGGAGATAAGATAAAGAGAAACACCAATGACCCCACGAACAAAAATCATTAGCGGAGTAGCGGCAGTCGCCATACTGGGAGGCGGGGTTTTTTTCTTGCGTACCGGGCGCACGGAAATTAAGTATAACAGCATCACTCCGGAGCAGGCCTCAAAAGCGGCGGAGGTGCTTTCTAAAGACCAAGACAATGACGGCCTTAAAGACTGGGAGGAGGAACTTTGGAACACGAATCCCTTAAACAAAGATACAGATGGAGATGGAACGGTAGATGGCGAAGAGATAACCTTGGGGAGGGACCCTGTTAAAGCGGGGCCGGATGATGAACTTGACCAGAAAACCATTGAAGCAAAAACGGTTCCTGGCGGAGGGGACTGGACCGAAACCGACAGGCTGTCTAGAGAATTTTTCGCGAAATATCTCACAATAAAGCAGTCGGGAGTGCCGTTTACCGCCGAGGAAGAAGAAAAACTTCTCGCGGATTTCACACAAAGATATCCTGAACCGAGGGCGAAAAAAATCTTCACGGAAAGCGACATCGTGCTTGCGAAGAATGACGACGTAGCGTCTTTGCGCGCATACGGAAATGCGATTGGGACTGTGATAAACGCGCACAAAGAAAAAGAAGATGTGGAAAACGAGCTTATTATTTTTGAGCGCGCCCTAGAAAATGAAGACGCGCTGGACCTTCAAAACCTTGACGGCCGCGTCAAGCGCTATGAGAGCATACTTGCGGGTTTCAAAACAATTCCTGCGCCGCGAAACGTCATGTTGATACATCTAGACCTTCTAAACTCCATTGAATCGATAAAAGAAAGTGTGGATGGGATGGCGGGTGCGCTCACCGATTCGGTGCGTGCGCTATCCGCGGCAACCGCATATCCTGCCGCCATAGAAGATCTGACTAAGGCCCTGGATGATATCGCACGCTTTTTCGAGATGAAGCAAATAACATTTGGGAAAGATGAACCAGGGGCGATTCTCACGCAGTAGCGTCTAGCGGATAGTAGAAAAAGAAATAGATGCATGAAAGCCGAAAACTAAACGCTAGACGCTTCTGCATATGTACATGAAGTCATAAGATACTCTTGGTTTTTATCCGAAAACTAAACGCTTTACGCTTTACGCTTCTTCCGTGTTATCCACTTTGCGGGCACTGTTTATCCACAAGTCTCTGCTATAATAAAGAGGATGTGAGAGGAGTGAGTACAAAAATTCTTCTCGGCTTTTTGATTGTAGCGCTAATCGCGCCTACTGTGTTTTTTGCGTACCCGCAAAAAGCGGAAGCGGTGGTGCCACTGTCGCTTGCGCAGTGCGGTATCGCCAAAATAACCGCGAAAATCGGAGCAGCGATATCGTCAATAACTTCCTTTGGGCAAAAGGTGCCGACAGTCGCTAGCAAAACTGATTCTGCCGTGGCAACTAGCGCGGCTGGAATGGACTGGGTGCAATGTTTTATGAAGGGACTGGTCAAAATTTTAGCGAAAACACTGCTTCATACCTTTGTTCAGTCCATAGTGAACTGGATTAACACGGGATTCCAGGGTTCGCCATCGTTTGTCACGAATCCCGAAGGATTTCTTAATGATGTTGCCGACCAGACGATTGGACGGATTATTGAGGATATTGACCCGCTCCTGTGTTCTCCTTTTCGGCTTGACATACGATTCGCGCTGGGACTCAATCTTTCGCTACGGAATAGACAGGAAATCCACTGCAGACTTTCTGATGTAATAGCCAATGTGCGCGGAGCTTATGATGGCTTTGTAACCGGGACTGTGGGGTCAGGGAATCTATCACGGTGGATTCATATAGCGGGGACGCAACAAAATAATCCGTATGGGGCCTACATGGCGGCTTCCTACGACATTGGCGCTGGCATCACCTCGGCCACGGGACAGCAAATTAAGCTCTTGGATTGGGGTAAAGGATTCAAATCATGGAGAAGCTGTAAGAGGTGGGGACCCAAGGTCAAAGACGAGAGCGAGAGAGTAATACGCAATGGCCCGTGTCTTGAAGAAGGTGAAATCAAAACCCCCGGCTCGGTCATTGTGGATCAAGCGAATGAATCGCTCAAAAAAACCCTTACCGAGCTTGAAGTTGCGCAGGAACTTGATGAGGTCTTCGGCGCGCTTGTCAACCAGCTTCTTTACCAAGTTATGCGGGCTGGAGGGGGACTTCTTGGTGCAAGCAAGGGAAGTACTTCGGGAGACTACGGAGGCAGAAGCGTCGCGGACTTGCTCGAAACCAACCCCGAAGAGGTGATGAGAGTTTCTACAGTGAAAGTTCCGGATGGCATAAATTGTAGACTGCGATATTATCCTGCGACAAAAGAAACCGCTCTGGGTAGCGGAATTTATGTTCCGGATGAGAGTAATACCGAAGTAGGCACTCAAGTTTGGACCGACAACCTCGGAGCGGGTAAGACGGTAGGTGTAGCTACTGGTGATGATCGTTCGCTCGTGCCGGCAAAGTATCTAAAAGAGGGTGATGAAGAAGAGATATCGGTGAAAAGGGCGGGAGGTGATACGTGGGCGAAGTATTTCGCCGGAGTTAGAACGGGCTGTAAAAACGCATTTAGCGCACTCGTAGACAAAACTTCGACTGACGGCCGTACAACATATATAGCAGACGCGAAAGGAAAAGAATGTATGGGTGATGAAGTGGGAGAGGCCAAGAAGACCTGTATACCACCGGAACCGCAAGAGCCGCCACAAGAAACGCCAGAAATGAGAGAAATACCTCTGGCGGGAATGGCGGGTTTGAATCAGTCACATATTAATTACGATAGTGGTGGAAATATTGTGCATGGTCCGCTTAATGCCGCGGGTGGGTCCAGCCTTTCCGACACGGAAGACGGCATTGTGCCACATTGGTGGACAGCTTCATTCGCGAAAAAAGAAGAAATTGAAATTATACAGATTAGGTTCATGCCTGGATATTTGGTAGAGTCGCTCATAGTGGCCAATATTCCCCCTGTAAACGGGGTAAATACAATGGCAGGGATACCAATAACACGCGATGATGTCGCGGGTTCTGCAATTTATACTTATCCCGGCGCTACATCTAGCACAGGAGCAAGCGCCGCTTCTTCCGGTACGCCCGAAAGCTTGACCATTACTTTCACGCCGCCTGTAACAGGTAACGCCATAGCAATAATTTCAGACCCTGGAGAGCTTAAACTTTCGTCAGTAAAACTGTACCGCCCGGCTAAAGCTGCAGACGCCGTAACACCGACTACAGCTCCTCCGCCGGTTACAATAGAGCTACCTACATTATGAAGTATGAAGTACCCGCCAAACTTCGTCAGAACGAAGTTTAGTCGGGCAGGTGAATTATGAATTATGACAATAGGAACTGCGAATGAAGTAAAAATTGCGAAAACAACAAAAAACCAATTATGCCTTTCCAGAAAAACAAAAAACCTCATATCGTTATAGGAGTGGCTGCAATGGTCCTAAGCGGAATTTTTGCGGGAATCATAGTTGGCCCGATTTTTCTCTTTGCTCAAGAGCCTGTGACGGAAGGTACGACACTCCCTGCCGACCCTAATACTGAGTCCGGAGTTCCCCCAGAAGAAGCGCGTGGATACAACCAATCTGGCGTATGGGGCGTACCAACCCCTGAAGAGCAAAGAGCGGCGCAGACAGGAGAATTCGGAACTCCTGAAGAGGAGGCGCGGAGAAACGAGGCGGCAGCGATAGCTGCAGCGGCGGACAAGAAAAGAGCGGCGGAAGAACTGGCGGAGAAATTCAAGTGTTGGGGTCCAATTGGCGGATTCAATATCACCGGATGCATGGCGATGCTCATGGACAAGGTTATGTGGCTTGCGGCGCGGACGCTTTGGATTGCCGGCGTACTCCTCAACATTACGCTCCATTACACCCTGAACCTCAATACGCTTCTGGAGAAACTCCCGATTGTGGACATCGGTTGGAAAGTGCTACGCGACCTTGCCAACATCGTCTTTATCTTCATCACGCTCTGGTGCGGCATTTCCATTACGCTCGGCATAGGCGACGGCGGCAAAAAGGCGTGGGGTTATCTCGCGCAGATGGTACTCGTGGCGCTGTTTATCAACTTCTCGCTTTTCATCACCAAGGCGGTTGTGGATGCTTCAAATATAGCCGCGCTACATTTCTATTCGCTGATTGTGGAGCCGGGAAAAGAAAGCAATTACGACAGCGGATTATCCGAAGCGTTTATGTACGGACTCAAGCTCGGAACGCTCTATAACAGTAAACAACTCGGAGCCGGCGGGAACATTGACGCGGACAAACTTTTCATTGGAGGCGCGCTCGCCAGTGCCGGACAGGGGCCTACCTTTACCAACATCATCTTGATTGGCTTTTTCGGCTCTCTTTTCATCATTGTCACGGCGTGGGTGTTTTTCGCCGCGGCCATTATGTTTATCTACCGCGCCGTCACCCTCATCATGCTCATGATACTTTCGCCTCTCGCTTTTGTCGGGCTAATTCTCCCCGGCGCATCGGGTATGGCGCACGCTTGGTGGAGTAAGCTCTGGAGTCAGGCGTTCTTCGCGCCGCTTTACCTCGCGCTCGCCTACGTCGTGGTGAAAACCCTCAACTCGGATGCGTTTCAGGAGGCGTATGCAAATACCAATACGGCCGGCGCTGGTTTTGCCGCCGCCCTTACCGGCACGGGGCCAGACACCGTATACATCATCTTCAACTTCGTGATTTTGATTGGCCTCATGGTGGCATGCCTTATGGTCGCCCAGTCCTTGGGCGCCAAAGGCAGCGACATGGCCATGGCGGGGTGGCAGAAGATTAAGGGGGTCGCGGTGGGGGGTGTTGTGGGTGTGACCGGCGCTGCGGCCCGAGGAATCATCAAAGTGCCTTCTGCGGGAATACAGGCTATGGGGAATGTCGGTAAATTGGCTCAACGGATAGGCAATATAGGATTCATGAAAGACACAAAATTTGGTAAAAAAATGAATGACTTTGGAACGCGTTTCCAAAGCACGGAAGGCATCGGGGCGAAAATGCGTAAAATCACCGGAAAGGCCGAATGGCTCGACCCGCGCTACATTGAAGAGCGCGCCGGCCAATCGAAGCTAGGAAATACTATGATAGGAAGAGCTATTCGCGGCGTGACGACGAGCGCTTTGGCCAACGTGAAAATTGGCGACAAATCCCTCCAAGAAGCGCACGAGGAGGGAGAGGAGATGGCGTCACGACGGCGGGAAATTGAATACGGCCACAAGGCACGGCAAAACGCCAACCAACTGGAACCCCTGCATGAAAAAGAAAAGAAGCTCCTTGACGAAAAACTCACAAAGGAAACACAGCAGAAAATAGCGGAAGAGAAACTTAAAGAGGGGCAGGCAAGTAAAGACCCGGCAAAAATCGCCAAGGCGGAAGAGGCGCTCGGCGCAGGATTCCTCAAGACGTCAGAAGCGTTGGCCGCCGCGGAGGAAAATCTTGAAAAAGCGAAAAAGAGCGGCGGCCCGACAACCGCGGAGGAAGCGGCGGTTAAGACGGCCCAGCAGGCGGTGGAGGCAGAACGGGTAAAGGGAGGAGCTGCCGTGGAAACGGCAAAAGCAGAGAAGGACATTGAGGAATTTGAAGCGAAAAGCCGAAAGATTATGGAACAGCATGCCGACGCCGTTCGGGTCGCGCTCGCGAGGATGTCCACCGAGGCCTTTCTTGAACTTCCGAAGACATTCTTTGAGAATCCCGCGTTTATGGACAACACCGTGCTTGGAGAAGACAAGTACCTCGCGCTCATGAAAAGCGAGCACTTCACACGCGAGGAGAAGGAAGGATACACGAAAGCTCGCTGGAAGCGCGCCAAAGACACCGCGGCGCGCAGAAAGACGCGCAGTGAGAGCTTTCTCGCGGAAATGCCGGAGTACCAGAAAAAGGTAAAGGAGCGGGAGGCGGCTGAAAAAAGAGTAGCTGAGGGTTTAGAAAAATTTGTTGAAGGTTTGCAGGACGAACTTGCTGAGGCGGATCATGTTGTGGCAGACGCAAAAAGAGATTTGGAAACCGCCGAGCAAGATTTGGCATCGGCACGAGGTACAGCCAATATACAAGCCGCGCGCGACCTTGTACAAGATCAGAAAGATATCCTTAAACCAAAAGAAGATGCGCGCGCAAAATTTGACAAGGATATAGCGACTAAAAGGATGAATCTGGAGAAAAAAGAAACGGGCATTCTCCGCGATGCATCTGGTGAAGAAATAAAGCTGAAAGCGCCGAAACAACCCGGCTGGGATGAGGCGCCGGACATCAGAAAGGCGCTCCGCAACATCTTGCGACCGGACGAGGTCATTAATCTCTATCGCTACGACCGCGAAGCGTTTGGCAATCCATTTATCGCCGACACCATCAAGCAAGGCACATGGAATGAAGTACGGCGGTCAGGACAGGTGGACTCAAACTCCATTGAGCAGGTGGCTCGCGTGCAGAAGCGCCATTACCTCAAAGACTCCTTGTACTTCGGAAGCGGCTTAGACCCCGTGGAAATGCATACACTTGAAGAGGAGAATCTGTCAGAGGCGTACGGAGTGCTCAATGAGCTCGGCGATGAAATGAAAAAGCTTGGTATAGAAGGGTATCGGAAGTGGATCGAAAACGGAGGGTTGCAGAAATTCCTCCAGGACAAGGGGCTGGAGAAACGCCTATCCGCCGATATCAAGGTTCAACTCGAGCGACACGACGCGGGTCTCGGTATGTACAAGATGACGGCGCCAAACCTCGCAAGCAACGAGTTCGAGATGATGCCAGGGATGCTTCGCGAACATCCAATTTCGCTTAACTACTACGACCAAGCGAGCATCGCTCCGTTTACACATCGCGATATTGAAAATACTCTGCCTATTGCTGAATTCTACATTGAACAATTTAAGCGTGATGTTGAGGAGGGTGGCGGTGTCATAAGCGAAGGGAACCTCCGCATTCTGAAATGGTTCGTAAACGAAAACCAGGGACAAAGCTTTACCCAGTTTGAGATGGTTCGGGAAGACCTTAAGGACTGGTTTGAAATGATAAAGCGGCTTATCGGAAAATCTGGCCGCGCCATGACCACCAACAAATACGCGACATCGAATGATGTTTACGCAGATATGGAGAGAAGAACGGGCAAGCCGGCGCACGACCCGTTTGAGAAGATTCGTTCAAAAACGGATAAACCAAGCTAACATCTTAAAGACTAGATTCGTATGAACCCACAGCAACAACGAGAAAACTTTTTCCGCTTCATAGACGCCCTGCCGCAGGCAGTGGTGGATTCACTGTCGCAAAAAAATCTTGATATTATTGCCGTCTTGCACGAAGTTTGCGTGGCGCGCGAGTTTGTTCTCTATGAAATGGGAAACATTTGCGAAGGCGTAGTGCGGGTGCTTGCGGGGAAAGACTCGCCGAGCAATCTCTTGGCGTTCATCCAGCAAGATCAGAACATAGAGGAAGACAACAGAGCGAAAATTCCCGCACTTGCCTATGAAATCCAGCAGAAGATTTTTGACCCGGTGCTCCCGATTTTGAAGCAGGCGGGGTTTCCGATTAAAGAAGGAAAGGTGGCGGAGCCAGCTTCTAGCTTTCAGGTTCAAGGTTCTAGTCAGACAAAACTAGAAGCTAGAAGCCACCTGCCCGCCAAAGGCTTGGCGCAGGCGGGAAACCTAGCAGCTTCTTCTGTTGGACTAGAAGCTAGCAGCTTGAAGCTAGAACCTAATCATATGCGGGCATTGATGCGCATCGCCGCCGGAACGGCCTATAGCGAATTGCAACTTCGCGACGCTTTCGAGGACTTGCCTCCGGGCCTTCGCCAATCGCTCTCTTCGGTGGATACGGCAAACTCCATACAGGGAATCGCCAAGAAATATCTTCTCCATGTGGACCAGATGGCTTCTCTTGCGAGCGAAACCGGGCTTGTGCTTCTCGGACTTACGCACCCGGCGGACTTTATAGGAAATCTTGGAAAGCGCCTTCGTCTTAAAGAAGAGGAGGCGAGGGAAATCGCGCGCGAAATAAGCGCGGAGATTTTCGTCAAAGTCCGTGATTCGCTACGCGGACTGCACGAACCAAAACCAGCTTCTAGCTTTCAGGTGCTAGGTTCTAGCCAGAAACCAACCGAGTCCCCAAAGGTAGCGCCTGTATCTTCTTCTCAATCTTCTGCCACACTAAACGCTAAACGCTCAACGCTAACCGCTTCTTCCCGCTATCCGCTAAACGCTTCCCTTGAAACTCCGTATTCCCCACAAGCCAAGTGGAACACGGGAGAAAATATACTTTCAAAGCAAGCCCCGCAGAAGCAGGGCGACTTTGCGGGGCAAGCTCCCCAAAAAGAGGCGCCATTAAGCAGGGAAGGAGTATTGCGCGGCGTTGAAAACCCCAAATCAATTAAGAGAGATTCTCCCCTAGAAGCTAACAGCTATCAGCTAAAAGCTAATCAGGTGGGGCCGACGGGGTGGAAACCGTCGCAGAATGAAGTAGGAAGTATGAATTATGAATTAAGGAAGCCCTCGATTCCAACAGACTTACCAAGACCTCCAGCGCCGAAGCCACCAATCGCGCCGAAGCCATTCCAGCCGTCTGCTCCGGGAGAAAAACGGAGACCGAGTGATATTGGCCCATTATCTGTGCCGGAAAAACCGACGGACGAACCGAATGACTTTCTTGAAGAGAAATTGCAGCGGCCAGTAACCATGCCGAAAGAGGAGAAGCATTACTCAAGCGACCCCTATCGGGAACCGCTTGAGTAAGCGTTTAGCGATTAGCGTCTAGCGGTTAGTAGAAAAAGAGAAGAAATAGATGCCTAATCATTATAACTAAACGTTAGCCGCTAACCACTTTTGTTATATGTATGCCAAATCATACAAAGAACTCATTGTCTGGCAAAAATCCATTCAATTGGTGAAAGCTGTCTATGCCGTTTCTGAAGGATTTCCTAAAGCGGAAATGTATGGGTTAACTAGCCAGATGCGAAGAGCGGCCGTTTCCATTCCATCAAACATCGCGGAGGGATATAAGCGCAAAAGCAGACTTGAATTTCTTCAATTTCTTTCTATTGCCGAAGCTTCTGCCGCAGAACTAGAAACTCAAGTAATAATTGCGAAAGATTTGTACTCGGAAATAGACTATAGACCAACCGAGCAGTTACTAGAAGAAGTCCAGAAGATATTGGTGATTTTTATCCGAAAACTAAACGCTAAACGCTAAACGCTGTACGCTTCCCATGCGATTCCAGGTTCCACAATTCATAAACATCGAGGATAAGATTTTCGGCCCACTCACTATACGGCAGTTCGTATATACGGTGGGAGGCGCCGGCATGGTCTATGTAGTCTACAATTTCCTTCCTTTCTACCTTGCCATCTTTATCATCTTGCCGGTCGCGCTTCTCACTCTGGCGCTGGCTTTCTTCAAACCGAACGGCAAGCCGTTTGTTTTCATGTTACAGTCGGCCATCACTTACGCGTTTTCTAACAGGCTATATATTTGGCGGCGAATGCCCAAGCAGATGACGCCTAGCGACGCGGTCAAGGAATTTTCCAAGGCGGAAAGCGTTGTGCCTTCTCTTTCGGAGAGCAAGCTAAAGGATTTAACATGGGCGCTTGATATCAATCAAAACGTCAAGACACGAAAATAAATATACGAAAATACGAATTAAAACCTACGAATTGCTACGAATAAAGCGATGACAAAAAATAACAGGACGAGTCTTAAAGTCATTCATCCAGAACTTTCATATACTATTACTGGTATCTGTTTCGCGGTACATAAGGAGCTCGGCCAATACGCGAGAGAAAAACAGTACTGCGACCTGCTTGAGGATAAACTTAAGGAGGCAGATATGCCTTTTCAGAGAGAACTGCGTATTGGGGAGAGTGGGAATATCCTTGATTTCTTGATTGATAACAAGATTGCTTTTGAGGCAAAAGCGAAAAAAATCCTGTTGCCGGAGGATTATCGACAGATTCAAAATTATCTTCAGATTGCTAACGTACAACTTGGTCTGTTAGTAAACTTCCGTGCCGAGCATATACTGCCGAAAAGAATTGTGCGCATTGATAGCGAATCGAACAGAAAATCACAAGTTGAGGTATAATCTTAATGCCTTATTCGTAGCAATTCGTATATTCGCATAATTCGTATTTTCGTATGCCTGTAGCAGCTAAAGCTTCACAAGACTTCGTAAAGATAAAGGAAATCCGTGATGGAATCGTAATCCTCAAGGATGGCGGGCTTCGCGCGATACTTATGACCTCGTCTATTAACTTTGCTTTGAAATCGGAAGAAAATCAGCAAGCGATTATTTCTCAATTCCAAAATTTTCTGAATTCCCTCACTTTTTCCGTGGAGATAGTCGTGCAATCCAGGCGTTTTGACATCAAGCCGTATATAACGCTTCTTGAGGAAAGGGAGCAAAAACAAAAAAACGAGCTTCTACGATTGCAGACGCGCGAGTATATCGGCTTCGTCAAGAAATTTACCGAGAGTACGAATGTCATGAATAAAACATTTTTTCTTGTTGTTCCATATTCGCCCGCGATTGTGGAGGTGCGCGCTGTCGGGGAAGGTATTGTTATGAAGGTCAAAGAAGGGTTCGGCAAAGCGAAACACACGGAAACGGAAAAAACGCATGGGTTTGAAGAGAGCCGCACTCAACTGGAACAGCGCGTGTCTATCGTTGAACAGGGCCTTATAAGGACCGGGATACGAGTCGCGCAACTTGGCACTGAAGAGGTGGTGGATGTGTTTTATCAGTTGTTCAATCCGGGTGTGACGGAGAAAACGGTTCAGGAGGTCTAACAGATACCAATCTGCAAATGAATACCAATCTACTAATACCTGCAAATAAGAAGCAAGAAACTGAACTCTTATATCCAGAGCTTTCATTTGATGTCGTCGGCCTCTGTTACACGGTACACAATGAACTTGACCGATTCGCCAAAGAAAAACAATATGGGGATTGTCTGGAAGAAAGATTGAAGGAAAAAGGCATGTCTTATATTCGAGAGCTTAGAATTGGAAATACAAACAATATCGCTGACTTCTTAGTAGACAACAAAATCATTCTGGAACTTAAGTCGAAAAGATTTCTTTTGCGGGAAGACTACCTTCAAACACAGCGCTACCTTCAGGCAACTAGCATGAAATTAGGTATTCTAGTCAACTTCTCTGGGAAATACGCGCGTACCCACAGGATAGTGAGAATTGAATACTCCAGTAGAAAGCCCGACTAGAGGATTAGTAGGTATTTGTAGATTGGAATAGATTAGTATTATTGGTATCTGTTATGAGTTTTCTAGACCTATTCAAAAAAAAGCGGGGGGGGAAGGACATCACGGAGTTTTTGCCGGAGGAGATATACCAATCCGGCACGCTTGAACTCCAAGATGTGATAGCGCCATCCGCGCTCAAGGTACTGCCGAACTCCCTCAATGTGAGCGGCAAGCTCACAAGAACTTTTTTTGTGATTTCATATCCGCGGTTTCTCTCCGAGGGCTGGTTCGCCCCAATTATCAACCTGGACAAAGTCTTTGACATCAGTATTTTTGTGCATCCGGTCGACACCGGGAAGATTCTCCGTCAATTTGAGAAAAAAGTGGCGGAGGTGCAGAGTCAGATAGCTGACCGGGAGAAAAAAGGCATGGTGCGCGACCCGGTTCTTGAAACGGCGCATCAGGACCTCGAGAAACTTAGAGATGATTTGATTCAGGCGCAGGAAAAGCTTTTTGACGTGGGGATTTATATCACAATCTACGCGTCGACGGAAGATGAGATGGACAAGACAGAAAGCGAGGTGAAATCGATTTTGGAAAGTAAACTCGTTATTGTTAAACCAGCACTCTTCCAGCAGGAACAAGGGTTTAGGAGCACGACACCGCTCGGAAACGATGAACTTTTGGCGCACACAAAGCTCAATTCCTCGCCTCTCTCGAGCGTGTTCCCGTTTCTGTCATTCGACCTTACTTCAAACAAAGGAATCCTGTATGGGGTAAACAGGCATAACGCCTCGCTCGTTTTATTTGATAGGTTTAGTCTTGAGAACTACAACTCAATTACGCTCGCTAAGTCAGGTTCGGGCAAATCCCTTTTGGGACATGAGCCTGTGCTGGTACGAAAAAGCGGGAGTGTTTCGCTTCGACCGATTGGCGACATCGTCGAAGAGACAATTCAGGAGAGGGGTGCTATGCATATCGACCATGAATTGGAGGGCGTCATTGACCCTGGACTCGAAGTCTGGAGCTTTAACAAAGCAATGCGGGGGGAGTGGAGCAGAGTGACAGTTGCGGCAAGAAAGGACGCCCCGAAAGAATTGTACCGATTCAAAACTCGAAGCGGGCGTGTTGTGGAAACTACCGGCGACCATAACATGCTCCTCCTGCGTAATGGTGAAATCGTCGCGGCAAAAAGTGCAAACGTGTCTTTGGGAGAATATGTACCTATGCCACGAGAGGTGAAACAAGATGCCGCCCCCATGCTCACGCTCAATCTCTTTGAGCTTATGGCGGATTCTGGCGTCTATGTTTCCGGAGCCGGAGAACTTATCGCTAAACATCGGCATATACTGGAAACGAAGGAACTTGACGCACGCTTTGACAAATATCTCTACAAATACGCGGCGGGACGGCGTATACCCATTTCTTATTTTCTGAAGATACTTGCCCGACTCGTTATCAAAACGACGGACGCGAGAGTGTCGAAATGCCTCATCACGTCGGCAAGCGGAACTGAAAGATTGCTGGCGTTCTATATCGTAGAGTCTGCACTCGCAAAGACTCTTGGTTATTTGGCCTCAGAGGGAACGATAGGACAAAAAGTCGCGAGCATAAGCAACACTGATCCCGTTGTAATACAAGATATCTGCAATGCGCTCTTATCTTTAAAAGTACAGTATTTCAAAACGCTGAAAAGCGTAGTCATAAGTGATGTTGTATTCGTGAAATTTCTCGCGGTTATCGACATGAGGGAAAAATCTGCCACCAAACGAATTCCAGCCATTATTTTTGAGAGTAGCAAAGACGCACAGGCATCATTTCTCGCCGCGTATTTCGAAGGAGATGGTGGCGTTGACGGACCTGTGGTTACGACCGTTTCAAAATCCAAGATGCTTATTTCCGATATAAGTTATCTGCTGTACTTTTTTGGTATTAGAAGCAGAGTAGCAGTGCGCCAAAAAATGATTCCCGGAAAATCGAAGGCCGATTATCATTTGCTCACTATATCGGGGCAGGCTAATCTGGAACGATTTAAAAGCAGGATCGGCTTTGTATCGAAAAGAAAAAACAAGCTTTTATCGGGGCTCAAGCGTGCGGAAAATACGAATGTTGACGTTATTCCTGGATTGGCCACCTTATTCCGGGAAGTTGACGCGCTTCTTGGCAAGGCTATGCGTGGGCGGCGAAACTGGAGTCCTTTAAAGCGTGGTGTATTTAACCCGTCACCTCGGGAGTTGCGGCGAGTGGTCTTTGAAATCCGCGAGGTACTACGGGAGATTGAATCCAAACGATGCTTGTTTGAAACGCTCGCGAGACTACCGCGCGTAGAGGACATAGTCAGGACGGCAGAGCAGAGTAAGGCGGTCAATTCAGCGCTTTGGAAGGAACTCGGTTCAAGTTGGGCGACGATGAAAAACGGAATGATTCCGGGAATAGTCAATGCGCGTCGCGCTCTTCAATGCATGGGTGTTCTCTTGCCAGAAACAGCAGAGGTCAGGTCAACGATTAGCGCGGGGTTTGCATTTTTAGGCGAGCCGATGAAGCATTATAATCCTTCTCTTCGCTCGGCGCTCTATGTCAGTCAGGAGGCTGATACTTCTTATGAAATGTTGGCGCAAGCCGCAGGCTTCATTGCCGCGCGTTATCGTTCGCTTTGCGGAAACATCCCTAGAGTACAAGAAATACTCGCGCGACTTGAACGGCTTGCAGAGGCTGACCTTGCCTGGGACGAAATCGTGGTGATTGAACCGTTCCAAAACGAGCGCGAGCGCTATGTCTATGATTTGACGGTTGACAATGAAGTGTTTCTTGCGGGATATGGCGGCATGTTCGTGCATAATTCATATATGTCAAAGCTTGAGATTCTGCGGTCACTCATGTTTGGAACGGATGTGCTTGTCATTGACCCTGAAAGGGAATACGAATACCTAGCGGAAGCGGCGGGAGGAAAATATTTCAATATCTCTCTCAATTCACCCCACCATATCAATCCATTTGAGCTCGCGGCTCCGCGAGAAGACGAGTCAGCGGATGATGTTTTGCGGTCAAATATCGTCAATCTTGTCGGACTTTTTAGGATACTTCTTGGCGGCCTAACGCCGGAAGAAGACGGAATTGTTGACCTTGCTATAACGGAAACATACGCTCTCAAAGACATAACTCCCGAATCTGACTTCTCAAAAATAGATTCTCCGCTGCTCTCTGATTTTGAACTTGTGCTAGCGGGGATAGAAGGCGGGGAGTCTCTCGTACAGCGCCTCTCCAAATACACGCGCGGCACATGGGCGGGGTTCATCAATCAACCGTCAAATATTGATATAAACTCGAACTTCATTGTCTTTTCGCTTCGAGATATGGAAGATGAGCTGAAGCCGGCGGCAATGTATATAATCATGCACTTCATATGGAACGCCATTAGAAAGGAACTCAAAAAGCGCATAATGCTCATTGACGAGGCCTGGTGGATGATGAAGTCCGAGGACACGGCTTCTTTCCTCCTAGGACTCGCGAAGCGGGGGCGCAAATATTTCTTGGGGCTGTCAACCATAACGCAAGATGTCGACGATTTTTTAAAGTCGCCATACGGACTCCCTATTCTGACCAACTCCTCCATGCAGGTGCTCCTCAAGCAGTCTCAAACCGTCATTGACAAGCTTCAGCAAATTTTTGACCTTACCGACGAGGAGAAGTATCTGCTTCTGGAATCGGATGTCGGCGAGGGACTCTTTTTCGTCGGGATAAAGCATGTCGCCATCAAGGTTATCGCTTCGTATACCGAAGACCAGATTATCACCTCCGACCCGTCGCAGTTGCTTTCTATCAAAGCGGCGAAAGAGGAGCTGAAGGCGGCCGAAGGCACTAGCTAGCGTTTAGCGTGTAGCGTGTAGCGGTTAGTTCAGATGAGGATTTCTTGGGCTTTCTTTTCATACTAAACGCTATACGCTAATCGCTAAACGCTTCTTCAACTATCGTGCCTTCCCAACAACAACCCAAAAAGCATGTCGTACCGACGGTTACTGCCGCGCTTATGCTCGCAACCGCACTCCTTTTTGACAGCCTACAGTTCGGAACAGACATAATGCACGTCATTCCTATCATCGGTACAATAGCGCAGTCTGTCGCGGATATACTTATAAGTGTGTGGGCTTGGCTTACTTTTTACTTGTGGTTTAAGATTCACGGAGTTTCTTTTATGCAGCCGAAACGATTTGCGCTGCTGAACGGCGGGGCGCTACTTGAAATGATTCCAATAGTCAACAGTTTACCGGCATGGACGCTTGCAGTCTTACTACTTATCGCAACCACACGCGCTGAAGAACTTATCAAAAAAATCCCTGGGGGGAGCAAAATCGCGGCTGTCGTTCAAAGAGCAGGAGGTGGCGTCCGCCGCCAGCCGGCGACGTCAGTATTGAAATCTACTTCGGAGATAACAGGAAAATAAGTTTGTTAAGCTGCTTCTCGATGGCGCCGAACAAATCGGCAAAGCGTACAAAGGCGGGAAACTCAAGATGAAGTAGTTCTTACAAGGTCGGACCTTGTAACGACTTCGAGGAAGTCCCGAGCATCAGATGCTCGAGACTTCCGAATCGCATCTATATGGAAACAAGGCCGCTTCGGCAATATCGTGATGAGTATTTGAACCGCTTTTTGCCAAAACATGCCTGACAAAGATGTGGTCACAAGTAAAGAGTTCTTGGAGAAGTAGCGGCGGCCAGTCCATCTCTCGTGGACGCGGAGAGTTGGCACTCTGTGCATAGCCACTTCTGTGGTTTTGCTATACTATAGCCGTGCATTATAAACTTGCTGCGTTTGCGTTTCTCGCACTCATCTCGCTCGGAGCGCAGAGTCTTTTCGCGCAAACCGGAACAGCAGGAACCGAACTTTCCATGATGGTATTTCCAGAGCATCCTCGGCCTGGAGACGCGATAGTCGTGTCCGTGGAGAGTTACAATATAGACCTCAACCGCGCGGATATGCGTTGGTTTATAAACAACAAGCTCGTGAAGGCCGGGGTCGGTGAAAAAAGTCTTGAAACTGTCGCCTCGCGTGCGGGAGAGTTTATGGAAATCCGCGTCGCGGCGCTTGGAGAAAATGGCAGTGTTTATTCAGCGAGCATCTCATTCCGCCCGGCGGAGGTCAACCTCTTGTGGCAAACGGAAAGCTACACTCCGCCGTTCTACAAAGGAAAGGCGCTCATGCCGTATCAGGGCACGGTGCTTGTCGCGGCCGTTCCGTCCTTTACGAGAGGAGGGAGAGTTATGTCTTCAGAATCTCTTATCTACACATGGAAAGAAGGGGATGATGTGATAGGCGATTCTTCAGGAAAAGGAAAGAGCTTGTTCGTCTTCCGCGGCAGTGTGCCGATTAGAGCCAAGACTATTTCGGTCCTCGTAGAGAGTCCTGACCGCACTATGGCCGCGGAGGCTTCAGTGGATATTGTGCCTGTCGCTCCACGCCTGCTTTTCTACGAGGAACATCCGCTCTATGGCCTCCTTCTCTCGAAGGCGCTTATAGGAAACTTTCTCCTGAAAGGAGACGAGACTCGCATTAGCGCACTTCCGTTTTATTTTGAAACCGACACAAAGTCGAATAAAGACATCCTGTATGACTGGCAGTTGAATTATCAGGAGCTCCCGAATGAAAGAGGCCCGGCCTTGACGCTTCGCCGTATCGTAGAGACCGCTGGAAAGTCAAATCTTTTTCTTGAAGCGAGGAGCGCTGATGAGAACAAATTATTCCAGACCGCGGAGGAAAGACTTACAATTGAGTTTCCAGAGAAGAGTAGCTTCTAGCTTTTAGGTTCTAGCTTCTAGCAATAAATCCAGCTTTTAGCTTCTAGGTTTTAGCTTCTAGTAAGAAGAAAATAACTATGAGCGCGCCAATCGCCAAATCATACAAAGACTTCCATGTTCTCGTACGGAGAGGTGGAAGATCTCTTCACCGAAGTTATGAAGATGCTCCATGTCCTTATCTCCAAACTAGAAGCTAAAAGCTAGAACCTATGAAGCACGCATTTATCATCTACACTCTAGCCATTGTGGCCGTCCTCTCGGCAATGTGGGTAACTCCGCCGCCTGTTTACGCTGCCAATGTGAATTATGTTCCGCTCGCGCCGATTGATGTACCGGGCTCCGAGTTTACCTCAAAAGCATTCGACGAGCGGACTCCTGGGGCAGGGACTTCCGAATGCCAAGCCCCAACCTGTTTCCCAAAGTACCTTCGCACAATTTACAACATTGGAATAGTTTTGGCGGGGCTTTTTGCCGTAGTTTCTATTGTGCGCGGCGGTTTTACGCTTATGTTCACCGATTCAATACTCGGGCACAGCGAAGGTAAAGGTATCATATTGCGCGCGCTCGGCGGACTTGTCATCGTTTATTCCTCCTACATCTTAATGAACATGATTAACCCCGCGCTCGGCCGCGACCTTGACCTCGCGCTCCAGTTCCCGCGCGTTACCATCAGAACATGTAGCCAGCTGACGTCGCAAGAAGCGAGAGATAGGCCCGACTGTGGGGAGCTTAGTGTAATAGCAATGTCGCAGTATCAACATGATCTTTTAAGGAAGGCAGAGGTTGCAAACGGCGAATGGCGAGATAGAGAACTGGCAAGACTTGACAAGGAAATAGAAGATTTGCAGACAGAACTTGGAAGAATACCAAACGATGACGAGCACCTTGAAGAGCGCAACATTGTTAGCGGACTGCTAGCAATAAAACGAGCTGATCGCGCGGCACTACTGCGTGAAGGGACTGTGCGAGGCGCTGAAAACAAGACTGCCAAACTTTCTGAATTAGCGATTACGGAGGAAGAGTTTAACCGCCGCATCAGAGAAATCACACAAGGCACACAAGGCGGTGAGCCATCCGAGATAGCCAAGGCCCGCGCTGCATTTCAAACAATGATTGACACTGCACCGCTTTCGCCGTCGCAAATTGCTCAACTCAGAACTATGGAAGCTGACAGAATTACATCAATACAGAGAGGGGTGGCGCAGGCAGTTCTAGATAGGCCGCCAAAAAGTAGTGCTCTTGGCTTTGAAGTTGAAGACTGGATTGCAGTTGAAAAACAAGTCAGCGAGCAAATCAAAGCAATTAGCGCAGAGCAAGGACGAATAATCCAGGAGTTGACCACTATAAAAAATAGTGCGGCCGATGCTGCTAACTCGTTGCTCGTAGCCGAGATAACTAGCCGGGAGAAGACGGTGTGGGCCCAGACCTGTAACAACATTGCGCTGATTGCCAACCATTGCAAAGCGTTAAAATCTGAAGTTTTTAGAAAAACTCAGCATCCTCTAACGTGCGATGCTGTCCCTGCGGACATTAAAACACCGTGCATTGCTAATGGCGGCACAAAATTCTAATCTAGTTTCATGCCCCGCCGAACCAAAACCAGCATAGCGGTCGTTGTCGTAATCAGCAATGAAAAAGGACTTTGGTAGATAGGGAGGAAAACTAGTGAAGATTAAGAGCGGCACCGCAGGGGCGCCTGCCTGCCGCGTCGTCCGTGGCGCAGGTAGGTCAGGCCCGTGCCTGGCCGCACCGAATAACCCTGCGCAGGAGCGCAGGGTGTTCCCATTCGTAGGTATTCGCAGATTCGTATCATGGACGGATTGGTATCTATGAACTGCGTTTTGCCGCCTGCTCTCTTCGTGATACAATAGCAACATGAAAACAACGCGAGGGTATATCGCAGTGGACCCGAACATTTGCCACGGCCAGCCGCACTTTTCGGGGACGCGGGTTTTGGTGCATACCGTACTGGAACTCCTTGAAGCCGGAATCTCGACTGAAGAAATTACCGGACCGGAGTATTACCCGGGACTTACCGAAAAACACATCTCGGCAGCGTTCAGGTAAACATTGCGAGACCCAAACTGATTTCGATAGCTTGATTTACTTTTGTCATCGTCCTAGGTAACACCGAGCCAAGCTTGGTAAGTAAGCGTACTTTGTCTACGGTACGGATATGGCCAAGTAGCACCACCGAGCGTTTCTCCAACCCTCCTTCAGGCGGCTCAATTAGCACTTCGGTTGGATACACAGGCTCATCAAATTGGGAGGTCAGAGCGGCAACAATAGTTACCGGACTGTATCGGTTTCCGATATCGTTTTGAAGAATAAGCGCCGGGCGCGTCTTCTTGACTTCCGAGCCGATGGTAGGATCAAAATTCACAATATACACTTCTCCGCGTTTCGGAGTTGTTTTTGCGTTCCTTTTCATATCCGGTAGCCCTATTCGAGATTGAACCATTCCTCTGCGAGAAAGAGGTCCCGCTTGGTGTGTTTCTCGGCCCCTTTGCGAAGCAATTTTCTAAGATTGCCGTGGCTTGTTTTTTGTACATAGAAGCGCACCGCACGGTCAACGAAACCGCTCCGGTTCCCCCGAGGAGAGAGGCGCTCTAGTAAACGCACTGTCTCTTGGGGTAGCGTAATATCGATTCTCTTATATGTTTCTCTTACAAGGTGACCACTCATTAACGAATTATACACACTGCACCTGTGTAGTGTCAATTTCGCGCAAGTAATTGTCACCTGGGGATGCAAAACATTGTTTTTGCGCTAATTTTTTGCTACACTGCGCTATATGAATCAAGCAACAAAAACCAAAACTGACAATCGCGCTATGCGTCTTTTGGATAGACTGGCAAGCGCGCAAAAAATACTTCCTGACAGTTGGATAAAAGCCGCAGGTATTATTCGCGACGCTAAACAGCGCCGTGATTTAGAACGCCATGTCAAAAAGATTCGTTCGGAATGGAGATAATGTGTCCTACCTATGACGCTGGATACCAACATCATTATTCTCTACTTGAATCGTGAGACGGCCATCGTTCGCGCGCTTGATGAAATACGGAAGCAAGGCGTATCGTTTATTCTCCCCGCCGCCGTTGAGGCGGAGTTTTTGTCCTTCTCGTCGTGGACGCCTGACCAACGTAGGACAATGGAAGAATTTCTGGAAGAAAATTTTGTCTTTGTTTCGCTTGACCGACCGCTCGCACGTCTCGCCGCTCGTATTCGTGTTAACACAAGGATAAAATTTGCTGATGCATCAATCGCCGCAACGGCGCTTTTTACTAACACACCTCTTGTTACTCGAAATGTCCGTGATTTCAAAAAAGTTCCAGGATTACAGGTGATGACTCTATAAATCACACGGGATCATGCGACCCACTTTTCATCCGCCCGCCGGAACGAACAAAAAGAGATTTTTGAGCGCATAAGAAAAACCGCCAAAGCATTGCTTTAACGGCTTTCCTTGTTTGCCCCTTGCGGAGCGAGCCCGAAGGCACTTGTGATACAATACTAGCAACAGGAAAAAGAAAGCTAAGAGGTGTCTTGTGATTCAGTTATTCAGTCACATGTTATAAGTTATTCAGTTTCTTCTTCAAATGTCCCGCAAAACCAAAACCATCATAGCTGTCGCCGTAGTTCTCTTGCTTATAGCGCTTGGTGTTTTCTTGTATTTTCTGTGGAATAAGAAGCCGGTTTCGCCCGACTTGGGTGGCACATTCCCTCCACCGACAGATGAAATCGCTCCGGAGGAAAAACCTCCGGTAACGCTCCCAGAAGAAGTCGCGGGGCCATTTGAGCCGATACTGCGCCAGCTTTCCAAAGTGCCGATAGCAGGAGCCGTGCTCGGAGTAAAAAGCGGCGAGGCCGTCGTGCGCTATCAGGAACGCGCCACGGGAAATATATATGAAATCGGGGCGGCGGGAGAGGGAGAGAAACGGCTTACGAATACTACGATTCCGAAAGTTTATGAAGCGCTTTGGAGCAAAACAGGCACCGAGCTTGTTTCCCGCTACGTTCGCGAGAATAGCGAGATAATCGAGTCCTTTTCGGCACGAGTCATTCCTGAATCGTCAGGAAAAGAAGGCGAGCTTCAGGGTGTATTTTTGCCTCGAGATATTTCAAGCGCCGCGATAGCGCCGGATGGAAAGAAGGTTTTCTATTTGCAAGGGGAGAACGGCGGAGCATCCGGCATACAGAGCGACCTTTCCGGCAACGGAAAAACGAAGATTTGGGCATCTCCCGTCCGTGAATGGCTGGTGTCATGGCCGGCGGCAAACAAAATCGCGATTTTATCAAAGCCCTCCGGTTTTGCTTCAGGAATGCTCATTTCGCTTGACCCTCTAAGCGGAGCGAGAACGCTTGTTCTACGGAATATCCCCGGACTCACGGCTCTTATGAACCCAGCTAAATCGCTGACGCTGTATTCGGCGAGCAGTGAATCGAACATTTCGCTCCACATGCTAGACACAGCAACTGGAAGAAATAGCACCGTTCGCACTACAACATTTCCGGAAAAATGCGTATGGAGCAAAAATGGGGAAAGCTTTTACTGCGGCGTTCCAAAGATAATTCCGCCGGGAACATACCCTGACGTGTGGTACCAAGGAGTTATCGCGTTTGAAGACGAAGTATGGGGCATCACTCCTTCGTCTGGAGTAACGGATCGCGTGCTTGACATAAGCGGGAAGCGCGGAATCCCGATTGACCTTATAAACCCGGAGGTAAGTCCTGATGAAAAATTCCTCATCTTTACGGACAAAGAAAGCGGCACGCTGTGGAGTTTGCAGATGAAGCCGTAAGGCGTATAACGCAAAACGTGTAGCGTTAGCGGAAGAAAAGACTTGGCGTATAACGGGTAACGCACAATGGAAAACAAAACCTACCACGAGGAGTTAAAACAATTGATGAATGAGTACGTACAGAAAGTATATATATGCACTAAGAAGTTCCCGATGGAAGAGATATTCGGTGTAACCTCACAACTGCGGCGAGCCGCATTATCGGTTGTCTTAAACTACATTGAAGGATACGCGAGACAGCGAAAAGAAGTGTTGCGAAATTTTATCGAAATATCATACGGCTCTCTCAAGGAAAGCGGTTATTTAATTTGGTTCTCAAAAACTCAACAATACTTAAGCGAATCAGACTGCAAAGACCTTACCGCGCTCGGAGACAGAATTGGAAAAATGCTTTGGGGGATTCTGATGGGACTTAAGAAGAAATAGTTTTTCGTTACACGCTTCACGATACACGTTACACGCTGTCCCCGATGTACTTAATCACCACTCTTCGTCGTTCTCCTTCGCCTATTGATTCGGTTTTGAGGTCGGTGGATTCCTGAAGGTAAGAGTGTATTACCATGCGGTCATAGCTCGACATTGGTTCAAGTTCAACACTTGTTTTGAAAGAGCGCGCCCTATCGCCCATGACTTTGGCCAAATTCTTGATGTTCTCGGCAGCCGTTTCCTGATAGCCGTTCACGTCAATGAAAAACGACATTTCTTTTTCGCCCGCGCTTTGAGAAACCGTTTCAGCAGAACTTCCGGCCGTTGCTTTCTTCGCGGCGTTTTTGGATGACACAATCTTCTTAACTATGTGATTCAGCGCGAAGAGATTTGCTCCTTTTGTCCCTATGAGCATGTGCGAATCCGGCGTCTTCACGGAAAAACATTCCCGCCCGTCGGAGTGTTTGGTTTCTATGCTATCAACGCCCACATTCATGTGTTTTAGCAGGCCGATTATAAGCTCTTTTATGTCGTTTGAATCCATAGTTTTATAAAATCCTAAATCCGAATATCGAAATCCGAAACAATATCTTGCGAAACTTCCAAAACACAAACCGACAAAAACCCAAACAAAACACAAATATTCCAAACCTATCAAACATCCCGTCTATACTTTGCCTTGTTTGTGAACTGTGTTTTGTTTGGCATTTTGGATACTGTGCTTTGTGTTTTAAGAAGATGCTTCGTGCTTCGAATTTTGTCACGACTGCGGAACATTCTGCTGCGTTTTCGCTAATGACCTCCGCACAATAATCTCCTGCGCGATGGTAAACAGACTACTGGTTATAAAATAAAGCGCAACTGCGCCGGAGACGGCATAGGCAACGAAGGCCATAAATATCGGCAAAATATATTTCATTTGCAAATGCATGCCGCGCGCGAGGTCGTTTCCTAGCGACGGCGTGTCGGTTTTTGCGGGAGCGGGAGGCATGGCGAAATGGCCCTGCAAAAGCTGGGCGACACCGGCGAGAACCGCGAGGAGCAGGCTTTTTTCAAGGATATTGATGCCGAAGAAGTGCATGTCGGGAGAGGGCGACGGCACGAACGAGTACAGGAGTGAAGCGTCCACGGAAGGTAACCCGCCCTTGTAAAATACATAATATAACGCGATGACAATCGGAATTTGGATGAAGAGGGGAATAATCGCGGCAAACGGGTTGACTTTCTTCTCGCGATAGAACTCCAGAATCGCCTTTCCTTGCGCCTGTTTGTCGTTTTTGTACTTTTCCTTGATGCGGTTAAGGTCTCCTTCGTGCGCTTTCATCTCAAGCTGAAACTTAGCCGCTTTGTGGGAAAGAGGGGAGAGGAGGAGCTTCACAATGCAGGTAAGCAGGATAACCGCCGCCCCCACGGAGTGTCCGGGCAGAAGGCTAATCAAAAAAATAAGCCCGTTGTAGAGCGGGACATAGAAAACGGTTTTAAGAAGCGCGAGCATGCCCTCATTCTAGCCCAAAATGAGGAAAGCACAAAGTTCAGACAGACATACCAAAGCACAGTATCCAAAGGCCAAACAAAAACACCAAAACACAGTTCACAAAAATCCAAACGGACTGCATATTTGGTTTGTGCTTTGAAAAAGTCTGTGCCTTGTTTGGTTTTTTGTGCGGTTTGTGTTTTGGGCCTTCGCAACTACAAACGGCGAACGGCTTGTTTTACCGCCATGAGAAACTCTTGTTCTAATTCTTTGAATGTAATGTCGAGGGCTCCTTTTTTAAGGGTTACGGTAAGCGTCTTTTGAGGTTGGAAAGGATGTTTTGCGATAATATGATACATCCTTCGCCGAAGAAGATTTCGGTCAACCGCTTTTTTGTAGGTGGATGCAGACACAATGACGGCAAATTTTTCTTTGCCGACAGGAACTCGTATGCAGCGGAGTGTGAGCCTTGGGGTGTGCACGAAAAACGTGCGCTGAAACTGTTTGAAGTCCTTGGTTGTTAGCCGTTTGGCTTTTGGCAACATGGGAACAACTGATTAACTATTTAGCTTGCTAGCTTTTTAGGAAAGTAAAGAGAAAGATACCCAGTACAGAAGGTAGGACTTTTCTTACTAACAAGCTAATTAGCTAGAAAGCTAAGAAGCTCTTTGTCGGCTTACTGTAAGTTTTTTTCTGCCCTTTCCCCGCCTGCGGGAGAGCGCTCTCCGCCCCCCAGGTGTGGCCATGCGAGAGAGAAATCCATGCGTTCTCGCTCGTTTTTTTCTTTTTGGTTTGTAAGTGAAGCTCATAGACGTGTAGCGTGTAGCGTGTAGCGAAGAATCTCCTAATTCTGAAAACTCTTGCGTTACACGTTACACGATTCGCGATTGTCCCCAATCTGTCCCCACATTATTAACATAAGGTCGTGTTTTTTACAAGTTTTGTATTTTCGTTATCAGTATATACTAGTATCGACTCAATTAGCTTGCTAGCTTTTTAGCTAGTTAGCTTTCTAGGAAGGAGACGGTACGCTAATAAGCTAGTAACCTGTAGTCGCAGACTAGCTAAACAGCTAATTCCCTAACCAATGAATGATATTAAAAAACTGTGGGAGGGCGCCCTCTTGGAAATAGAACTCTCGGTTTCCAAGGCTAATTTTACGACATGGTTTAAGGATACCTCTATAGCCCGTATTGAGGAGGGGATAGTTTATCTTTCGGTGCCGAATACTTTCGTAAAGGATTGGCTTCTAAACAAATATCATAAGTTTATACTGCGTTCTCTCCGCAATATTTCTGAACAAATCAGAGCGCTCGAATATACAGTTACCAAAGAAGATGTGCGTAAAAGGGAGCCGTTAGCCGTCCAAGTGGATTCTTCTTCGCTTACTTCCGAACTTCCAATTCAAGATTATTACGTGGATAAGGAAACCAACCTTAACCCGCGCTATACTTTCGACTCTTTTATTGTCGGGCCGTTTAACGAACTGGCGCACGCAGCCGCTTTGGCAATAATCAAAAGCCCTGGGATTACATATAACCCTCTTTTTGTGTATGGGTCAACTGGACACGGCAAAACGCACCTTATTCAGGCGATAGGAAATAAAATTAGAACTCTATTCCCAAACTACCGTATTTTTTACATGACGTCTGAAAAATTCTCGCAGGAATTCTTGAGTGCCATGCAAAATAACCGCATCACTCAATTTAAGGAGAAATACCGCCAGTACGACTGTGTCATCATGGACGACATACAATTTTTCTCGGAAAAGGAGAGAAGCCAGGAGGAACTATTCCATTTGTTCAATGAACTGTACGCGCACAATAAGCAAATTATCTTTTCTTCGGACCGGCACCCAAATTACATCCAAGGACTCGAGGAGCGCCTCAAATCTAGATTCGCCGCGGGTATGACGGTGGATATTCCTCCTCCAGACAGAGAGTCGCGCGTATCAATTTTGAAGGCTAAGGCTCGCCTTATGAAGCTTAAGCTTGCTGACGACGCGGCCGAATACATATCAGCGGCTCTTGAGGGAAACATACGCGAACTTGAAGGAATGCTAAATTCAATTATGATGAAGACGGAGGTGAAGGGGGGGGAACTTGGCCTTTTAGAGATTAAGGAGATTCTAAAAAATACCAGCAAGCCCAAAAAAGCCTTATCCGCAAAGGAAATTACGAAAGTCATAGCGGACTTTTACAGCATTGACGAAAACCACATCTACGAAAAGACTCGCAGGAAGGAGGTGGTAAAGCCAAGACAGCTTGTGATGTATATTCTTCGAGAAGACTGCCGCTTTTCATTTCCGCTTATCGGGCAGAAACTCGGGGGGAGGGACCACACGACTGTCATACACTCGTGCGAAAAAATCAGAAACGAGATTTTGGAAGACCCGAATCTTCTTCAGGAAATAAACCAGATTCGCGCGTTGCTGTAAAAACACGTCGCCTTATATCCTGTGAATAACGCGGGCGCAAGACGGTGAATAAATTGTGGGAAACTAAATCAAAAAAGAACAAGGTGAAATCTTCTGCGTCGCCATAAACATTACAACCAATGTCTATTCCGCCAAAAAATCACTACACGACAAAGGAAAATCACTTTATCAACTTATCCACACTCATCATCATCAATATTCAATATTATAAAAATAAAAACAAAGAATACTTTGCAAAACAACAATTTATAGATAAACACAACCACTTGATTTACTCATAAACACCCACAATCTAATGAAAATAGAAGTTATTAAAGATAAACTTCAAATAGTGGTGGGAAAAGCGCAAAGATTGTCTTCTAAACATCTTTCACTTCCAATTCTTTCGCATGTTCTTCTTACGGCCAAGCACGGGTCTCTTGTTGTGCGTGCCACCAACCTTGATATGGGGGGGGAATATACTATTCCCGCAAAAGTAGACAAAGAGGGGTCTGTGGCTGTCCCGGCTGTGGTTTTCTCTTCCTTTATTTCAAACTTGGGTGGCGCGCGGAGTGTGATTTTGGACGCCTCAGACAACAAACTTACTATTTCAACAGAAGGGAATAAAGCCATTATTAACGGTGCAAGCAGTGATGATTTCCCAACTATCCCAAAAGCCGAGGGTTCATTTTTCTCCATAGACCCGCAGATGCTCCTTAAGGGATTTAAGTCTGTATATTACGCGGGAGCGCTCGGAAATCTGAAGCCAGAGCTCTCCAGTGTGTTTCTCTATCACGATAACGAAGAGTTTGTATTCGCCGCAACCGACTCTTTCAGACTTGCGGAAAAAAGAATCCAGTTTAAAAAAACAGCCACAGCATTCCAGCCAGTTCTCGTACCAATTAAGAACGTGGCGGAAATTATCCGCATGCTAGAGGAGGAGAAAGACGAAATACGGGTCTTCGTGGCCAAGGGGCAGCTTTCAATCGAGGGGAACAACCTACTCTTCACCTCAAGACTCATAGAGGGTTCTTTTCCCGACTATAAACAGATTATTCCAAAAGACTCTGTGGCTGAGGCGGTGGTTCTCAAAGAAGACCTTTTAGGGGCGCTCAAGCTTACAGCGCTATTCTCGGACCGATTCAATCAGCTACATATCCATTTAGACCAGAAAAAAAAGCTTTTTGAGCTTTCGGCTCGAAGTGGCGAGCTTGGGGAAAGTAAATCATCAGTTCACGCGGCTTTGTCAGGAGAAACAGTCCAGAGTAATTTTAATTATCGCTATATAGCGGACTGCCTGCCAGCAATTTCGGCGGACAGCATGGCTTTTAGGTGGAGCGGCGACAACCGCCCGCTTCTCATTGGTGGAGTAGGAGATAAATCATTCCGGTACATGGTGATGCCGATGAACCGCTAAATTAAAATATCGAATATCTAATTTCGAATATCGAAAAAATACTTAAAACGCAACAAATACCAAAGTAAATGAAAAAGCAATTTTCTTTTCACTTTCTTTTTTGGTATTCGACATTTTTCGAGATTAGGTATTCGAAATTCGAAATTAATCTTCTGTGAAGATGTTAGTCGGTAACACCAAACTTCACCGAAGCCCGCCCCTTGTTTTGAAAAATATCGTACGCAACAACCGTAAGCTCGTTTTCCGGAATAAGCGCAGACGCAATCTCCGCAGGCAAAAAAGAAAGCTGCCACGGTTCGCGTGAACTTGAACCGATAAAGAGGTTGTTTACAAAAAAGTGGACTCGCGACACGGGGAAACGAGACGACACGGCAATTTGCACTATCTTTTTGTCGTTTTTCCCCAGAATAGAACCCGATACAGGGTTAGTTATAGAAATTTGAGGGGCGAATTCAGGTCGGTGCAGGTCGTCGGCTTCAACCGGAACAGAAGCTTCTGCTTCATCCTGAAACCCTTGTTCGCCTGCCCATTTGCGCACCGCGTATTCCCAACGTTCGAACTGGGGGTCTTCTTGCGGAGGTGTAGTTCTAAAAGCGGTGGGATTAGCTTTATCTATCCAATAAAGGGTTGAATGGACCTCTCGAATCGCGCGCTCCTCGCGTAATTCTGGAGGAGTGAACTCCGTGGCTCGTTTCTCCGACAGCTTATCCACGAAATATGTTTTTCCTCCCCGCCAAATACCGCGGAGTATCGGCGGAAGCGAAGCGTTATTTTTTTCCGCGGGCTTTTGGAAAACCCCGGGCTTTATACGCTGGAGCGCTTTATTCATAAAGGCGTTCCACATTGGCGCGACAATATAAGCCGCCACCTTATGCATCGCCCTATTGTCATTGTTGCCCGCCCAAGCCCCAACCACAAGATTGGTAGTATAGCCCACTATCCACGCGTCGCGAAAATCATTGGTAGTGCCGGTTTTTGCGGCCACATCGCGCCCCGGGAAGTAGAGTGGAGAGTTCTCTCCAAACGCGGGCGTCCTCGCTTTATTGTCAGAAAGGATATCTGTGATTGTGAGAGCCGTTTCCTTTTGGAGCACTTGCTCTTCCTTGCCCCGCCATTCCTCAATCAAATTACCATTCTTATCCTCAATACGAAGAATGCCGCTTTGCTCACGGAAAACCCCCCCGGAGGCGAATACCCCGTAAGCTCCGATTAGCTCGAGCAGTTTTACCTCTCCGCCGCCAAGAACTAAAGTAAGGCCATATCTGTCGGTATTTTCTAGCGTGGAGAGTCCCATGTTCTTGGCAAGGCGAAGAGAATCTTTGAGGCCAGCAAGATACAGGACTTGGATAGCAGGCACATTCACCGATTGAGCAAGAGCGTCGCGGAAAGTTATAGGACCTCGGTATTTGCCGTCATAATTCTCCGGCTTGTAACATTTATCGGCATTTTCCGGCTTTTTAGGAGTGCCGTCAGGATTGCACTCAGTTGAAAATTCTATTGGCAGGTCAAAAACTATGGTGTCTGGGGTAAATCCCTTTTCAAACGCAGTCGCGTACACAAACGGCTTGAACGCCGACCCTGGCTGGCGATGCGCTATCGCGACGTTAAAGTTACCGTCAATCCCCTTGTCGAAATAGTCGCGGGAGCCAACCATAACCAGTATTTGACCGGTCGTAGGGTCAATTGCGGTAAGGGCGGCGTTTTCAGCGTCGAATTTTTCCTTGTTCTCCAGCGCGTATTTTTTTACTATTTCCTCCGCGATTTTTTGAAGCTCATAATCAAGCGTCGTAATCACCCTAAAACCGTTTTCTTCAAGCGCTTCGCGCCCGTATTTTTCTTCAAGATACTGTCGGATGAATACGACAAAATGAGGGGCAAGAATGCCAACTTCGTTGTTTGGCTTAAAGAAAGAGGCGCATGCCGGCTTTCCATCGTCCTTCGGCGTTTTTGCCGTTGGAGGCTTTAAGGCGGAATTTTCGGCGTCTACAGAGGCAGTGGCGCAGATAATTTCCTTTTTTGCCGTTTCGTATTCTTCTTTTGTAATGAAGGCAAGCTCTTCCATGCGGCGGAGGACCAGATTTTTGCGCTCCTCGAGTTCGTCCCTATGATTGCCGTACGGCGAGAAATAAGTAGGAGCGTTTGGGAGAGCCGCCATGTAAGCCGCCTCGACAATCGTAAGCTCGCTCGAGCTCTTTCCCAAAAAAGCCTGTGATGCTTCCTCAATACCGTAGAGCGTTCCGCCGTACGGAATCTCATTTAGATACAGCGACAAAATAGTTTCCTTATCAAAAACCTTTTCAAGGCGGAGAGCCAGCGCCCACTCTTTTAGCTTGCGAGAAACTTTCTTCTCGTTCGTGAGCAGTGAATTCTTTACAACCTGTTGCGTAATCGTGGAACCACCCTGTCCGCCCAAAAGATTCCCCTCGAACAGATTAGTGAGTACGGCGCGGAGAATCGCCTTCACTCTGATGCCGTTGTGTTGCCAAAATTCGCTGTCCTCAATCGCCACAGTCGCGTTTTTGACGTTGCTGGATATTTCGCCATACGGAACTATGGTGCGTTGCGCACTACGGTGCAGGTCGTAGAGAACCACTTCACCGGTGCGGTCGTAAATCTTTGTTGATTCGCTCACCTTTCGAGTTTCAAATTCAGATAAACTTGGAAGCTCCCACGATGATACCCATAGAACAAAAAATCCCGCTCCAAGAAGCCCGAGGGAGAGCGTGAGCAGAAAAACGATACGAATAATGTGGTGATGTTTTTTCTGGTGTGGCATGGGAAGATAGTAGCATAACTAAACTGGAATTATGAAGTATGAATCTTGAATTATGGAAAGGCCAATTTTGGTTTCCCAACCCTAATTCATAATTCCCAATTCATTATTCACCCGAGGTATGCTACCGTATACCCATGTCCTTTTTTAGGAAAACTCAAAAAGTGCTTGTTGATGACGCAAAAATACGCGAACTTCTTATACGCGGAGTGGGGCGTATATATCCGTCTAAAGAGGCACTTGAGGCAAAACTCAAAGCAGGGGAACGGCTCTCGATATACTACGGCATCGACCCGACGGGAGACACGCTCCATCTCGGACATGCGCTCAATCTTCTCAAGCTACGAATGTTTCAGGACCTCGGTCACGAAGTTATCATTTTGTATGGCGGCTTTACTGCGCAAATCGGAGACCCGACAGACAAATTGGCCGCGCGACAGCCGCTCACCCCAGAACGAATTAAAAAAAACGCCGTCAATTATAAAAAACTGGTCGGTAAGATTTTGGATTTAAAAAAGGACAACATTCGTTTTTTGGATAACCAAGTATGGAGCAACAAACTTAAACCTGTCGACATGCTCAACATAGCCTCGTACTTCACCACCTCGCAACTCCTTGAGCGCGATATGTTTCAGGAGCGGCTTAAGCGCGGCAAAGAAGTGCACGCGAATGAACTTCTCTACCCCGTGTTTCAAGCCTATGACGCAGTAACTATGGGTGTTGATATCCAAATCGGGGGCAATGATCAAACATTCAATATGCTAGCGGGACGGACGCTTATGCGTAAAATGAAGAACAAAGAAAAGTTTGTCATTGCGATGAGGCTTCTCGTAGATCCGTCAGGGAAGAAGATGGGGAAGACCGAAGACAACATGGTAACACTTGAAGACACTCCGGCGGATATCTACGGCAAAGTTATGAGTTGGTCTGATGCCATGATACTCCCGGGTTTTGAGCTGTGCACCGCTATTTCCCTGACGGAGATTACTTTGGTAAAGCAAAGACTTGAGGATGGAGAGAATCCCAAAGAGCTCAAGATGCGTTTAGCGCGTGAAATTGTCGCACTCTGTCATGGAGGGGAGAAATCAAAAGAGGCCGAAGAAAGTTTTGTGAAGACTTTTCAGGAAAAAAAACCGCAAGAGTTTGTGGACATACATTTGGCGGGGCAGACTATTTCAGACGTACTTGTAGCAAAAGAGGTGGTGAGCTCCAAGGGAGAACTTCGCCGGCTCATAGGCGAAGGAGCAATCACAAATCTTGATACCAATCAAAAAGTAGTGGAAACATTCTTGACCAATCCACAAGCGGGCAAGTACCGCATCGGCAAGCACCGGTTTATAGAAATAAAACACTGTGAATAACGAAATGCACCAGACCACGATTAGGTGATACACTACAAGCGGCTCCCTAACGGGAGCCGCTTGTATGTTACTCACTGGAATAACAATCTATCACAACCTCAACACTATCGTAACACAGTTCTTCAGCGCACTCCAATTCAAGGAACGCGAACACTCCAAAGGTCGGAAACCAATCCTCACTAACTCCGAAGCCGTCACCTGCGCCGTCTTCAAGCAGAGACAGAACATTGCCACAATAAAATCCCTCTATGACATCTTGGAACCCCCGCTCTCGTATCAGAAGTTCGTGGATGCCGTGAACCGCGCGGAGAAATATCTAGCCGCCCTGATTGGGGCAATCATGCGGATACTTGGAAAGGAGGCGCATGTCATCAAGTTCACCGACTCGACCGAGCTTCCCGTCTGTCTCCCGAAAAACGCGAGGTATCATCGCACTATGCGAGGGTGTGCTGAATGGTCGAAAAGCTCCAAAGGCTGGTTCTATGGCCTCAAGCTTCACCTTTCTGCTGATGCGGAGGGGCGGGTGCTGGCGCTTCGCCTCACCCCAGGTAACGCTGACGACCGCGCCATATTCCGCAGGATGAATGAGAAACTGCGTGGCCTCTTTGTCGCCGATGCGGGGTATGTCTCAAAGGAGCTTGCGCAGGACTTCTGCATCGAAGGTGAGCGCCTCCTCATTACCGCCGTTCGTGCGAACATGAAAAAGCTCGCCACCTTTGTGCAGGTTGCGCTCCTCAATCTGCGTATGCGGGTGGAGATACACTTCCGCATGCTCAAAGTCTGTTATGGCCTCGTCACGTCGTTTCCTCGTTCCGTTGACGGTTACCTCACGCATTACCTTGCCGCGATTGCGGCGCATCTGCTCGCGTAATCAATTATCAAAAAGGTTTCTTCGTTGTTTCGTTCTTGAATCGTTAGTGTTGAGTGTTGTTTTCACAAAAGCCACAGACATCTGTGATTGTTCGTTTTACCTTTCAAATTGCATTTCGTTATTCAAAGTAAAACAGAATCCTTAATCTTTCATCCTTAATCTTTAACAAAAACCGCCCCAAGGGGCGGTTTTTGTTTAGAGTGGGTCTATGTCATCGAATGTGTCCTCAAGCACATCTGGGTCAAGCTCTTTTTCTTCTTCGCCCTCCACGCCATCGGCAGCCGGCCCAGGAATTACTACGTCTTCATCCATATTTTTACTTAAAAATGCTAATACATAACGCTAGCGTCTCCGAATGTACCAATACTGTAAAACTTTTGCAAGCAACCAAAGCTGTGGATAGCCAAATTAACCCACAACCGACTACCGGCAACCTACAACGGAGAAAAGACTTAATCGGTCTCGTGGTTGGTGGTAGGTTGTCGGTGATGAACTGACGCAAGACACGTCAGCCCCACCGCTATCGCGTCATATTCGTCATCAAGACGCTTTGATAGGGGAAGCGCGACGAGCTTTTTCACCATCTCGGCAACCTGTCGCTTGTCGCTTCGCCCGTAGCCAGTGACCGCAATCTTTATCTGGAGCGGCGTGTATTCATAAACAGGTAGTTTTGCTCTGGCAATTTCAACCAAAATCGCGCCTCGAGCCTCGGCCACGGACATAACAGTTTTCTGGTTTGTTGTGAAGAACAATGTTTCAATCGCGGCCGCTTCCGGGTTGAATTCATCTATTACTTTTCGCAGTTCGCTGGCGATTTTCAAAAGACGCCGCGCGTGCGAAAGCCCCTTCATCGTTTGGACGCAGGCGGAGTAGAGAAGCATTTCCTTTTGTTTTGGCAGCTTCTCAAGAACGGCGATGCCGAGTCGTTCGTAGCCAGGATCTATCGCGAGGATGCGCATAACGTGTAACGTGAAGCGTATAACGGCAAAAGATTACTTCTGTTTTAACCCCGCTAAAATTCCCCAGAGCATTTTGCCGATTCGGTCACCAAGTACGGAAAGTTCCTTATGCTCCGCTTCATTCAAATACTGCTGAGTACGCGAGAAGTAGATTAAGTAGTTACTTTCTTTAAGAGAGCCATATGAAATCTCAATAAAGTTGCGAAGCACCTCCTTTCGCTGTCGGGCGTATCCTTCTATATAATTGAGAACCACCGACAAAGCCGCTCGTCGTAACTGTGAAGTTACACCGAATATCTCTTCTCTCGGGAATTTTTTGGTGCGTGTGTATACTTTCTGGACATATTCATCCAGTAATTCCTTGAGCTGTCCATGAAAATCCTTTTCTCCCATATTTGTTTTGGGTTATCTTTTTATTCCGCTACATGTTATACGGTTTGCGTTACACCCCGTATTCTCCTGTTACGCGCTGCACGTTTTGCGTTATACCACTTACTCTGCATTTGTAAAAACTTCCTGCACATCTTCATTCGCTTCCAGCACTTCTACGAGTTTGTCTAACTTTTCAATGTCGGCATCTTCAATGGACACAGTTGTAGTCGCTCTCCATCTTTCATTATTCGTGGCATTCGCGTCTTTTATTTGTAGATTCGCATCGAGTCTCTCAAAAGCCCATGCCGCCGCGCCGGGAGAGGCAAGATTGCCCCCGTTCTCGGCAAGGAGATGCTTTATCTCCCCCGCGGAGCGATTCCGACTGTCGGTAAGCACCTCAATAAGCAAAGCAGTGCCTCCGGGACCGTAACCTTCATACATAATCGCTTCCAGCGCGCCTCCTCCTTCCGTCGCTTTCTTAATCGCGCGCTCTATGTTGTCGTTTGGCATGTTCTCCTTCCGTGCCCGCTCAATCGCGGCACGAAGCGCCGGCGCGTCTTTATTTCCTTTGGCCACACGTGCTTCGTTCGTGATGAGTTTGGCATACTTTGAAAAAATCCCACCTTTTACGGCATCAGTCCTTTCCTTCTGTCTTTTTATTTGGGTCCAACGATTATGCCCGGACATAGCGAGAAGGCGTTTAGCGATTAGCGTATAGCGTTTAGTGAAAAATATAAGTGTAGCTTACAGCTTCTTGGAGCAAAGACAATTGGATTTTCAGGCATACATAAATAATGACTCAAAATAAGGGTATTTCGCGACTAGACAAAAGATAATTAAGATGTGCTTGACAGGATATATTGGGCATGCTATCATTTTGGCGTAAGCTTCAGCCTCCAGCAGTAACGGAATAGCACCTTCAAATAAAATATAAAGACAATCTTTAGAGGAGAGAGTCTGCCACACTATACATAGAGCATTTTCGTCTATGTAGTAGCAAGTAGAAAGGCAACTCACGCACCTCTTTGGATTAAAGGGATTCGTAAGTTGCCTTTTTCGTTGGAAGAAGCCAGCCGCGCGCTTTACGCAGCGGGAGAACGCGAGCCGAATTTTATGGTTTGGTTCGGCATGCTCTTCGCGGGCGACCGCGGGAATTGCTGTGACGAGGCGGTGGTGGTTTTTGAAGACAACGCACTCGTCGCAATCGCAAGCATTGCTCCCGAGGGCGAAGCAGGCTCTGGCGAGCCGACGATTGTCGGCCTGTAACTGTCCACACCCTCTGTCATTCCCGCGCAGGCGGGAATCCAGTGTTACAGCCATTTCTTCTGGATTCCTGCTTTCGCAGGAATGACAACCATGGTCAGATTTCACAATGTGAATCAAGGGTTTTTCGTGAGGTGTGGAGAGTTACGTCGGCCTTTACACCTTGCCGCAGTTTCGTGGACAAGGTTTTGGCCGGGCGGCGATGGAAGCGGCTATCCGCCGAATGGTGGTACCAAAATCCGCGTGGACGCGCTGACGCCATGAGCGCTCAAGATCATTGAGTCACTTCCGGATGAGATTCGCGCCGCTCTGGTCGTCCATGACCAGTCGGCGTTCGGCGGCTTTTTGCCGCAGTGATACATCCGCCGCAACGGATTCACTTTCAAACCGGATGAGCTTGTGCGGGAGCTCGTCCACCTTGTTGAGTCCATAATGTTAGAGATTACGGATTCATAGAGTTAACCTTCTGAAAACCTAGAAGTCTCCACAGGGCTACGGATCATTTGACGGAGTCCCAGTGCCAGAACTTTGTTCGGTACTGGATAGGCCGGGCAAGGAAGCAGTGTGAGTTAGATCGTTTCTGACCGCGCAAGCGAGAAGAAGCGCAAATCTCTCTCCTCTAAACACCGCTTTCTAGCCCGCATAATTTCAGTCAAGGCGGTCCGTAGCTTTGTGGCGGTTTTTTTAGGCCAAGATCTCTACACAAAAGATTTTCATCAAAAGCCCAGAGCAACTCTTGGCTTTTTCGTTTTTGTTTTTAAGAATTATTACTTGAGCAGTTGCAGAAATCCTTCAGGCGGAAGTTTTGCGTCACGAATGATTTTTCGCAAAAGCCCGCGGCCAACAACAGGATAGTTTGGCACAGTGATTGGAGGTCGGTTTCCGTGATGTAATCGCATATGACTTCCTCGCTGATGCGAAAAAGTGTATCCTATTTTCTCAAAAGCACGCCTAATTTCTTTACCCGACAGAAGCGGTAATTGAGGCATGTCTAAATTGATACCGTATGTAACCCTATTTCAACCGGACGATACCAACGTAGCGCCTGCTGGTTATTTTTTTCTTCAAGGCAGAGCTCAATTACTTCGCGAATGTTTTTTAATGCCTCATCAATAGTTTTTCCTTGCGTTACACAGCCACTGAACACCGGACATTCAACAACATAAAAACCATCCTCATCTTTCTCAATGAGAACAGGGAGCTTTCTTTTTAAATCAAGGCTAATTTTCCCTTTTGTCCTTTTCATAAAAATACAATATCACAAAAAAGTCGATTACAAAAGTTTTTCTTGGGCAGTGGAGGACACCTTCTGTTATATCAACGTCTGGCGGAAGCCTTTGAGATGCTCGTATGCTTCCGGCGTAACACGGCGGCCGCGAGGCGTACGCTCCAAAAGACCGAGCTGGATGAGGTATGGCTCGTGTACTTCCTCAATGGTCGCCTCCTCTTCGGAGAGCGCGGCGCCGAGCGTGTTAAGGCCCACCGGCCCCCCTCCGAATTTTTCAATAAGTACGGTAAGAAGAGAACGGTCAGATGGGTGAAGACCGAGCTCGTCAACACCGAGGAGCTTCAGCGCGTCAACCACCGATTCTTTCGAGAGCGCGCTCTTTTTGACCTGAGCAAAATCTCGCGCGCGTTTCAAAAGATAGTTCGCGGTGCGGGGAGTGAAGCGGCTACGGATCGAGATTTCCTTAAGCGCCCCGTCTTTCGAATCTATGCCGAGGATTTTTGCCGAACGCTTAAGGATTTTCTCGATTTCAGCCTCTGTGTAGTATTCCAAACGAAACGTTCCGCCGGAAAATCGCGAGCGCAAAGGGGAAGAAAGCATCGCGATGCGCGTCGTCGCGGCAATAAGCGTAAACGGCGGAAGGTCTAGCTGTACTGTGCGCGCACTTGGTCCCTTGCCGATAATGATATCAAGACGCCCCGATTCCATGGCAGGATAAAGAATCTCTTCAATCTGTTTCGATAGGCGATGCACCTCGTCTATAAAGAGTATATCCCCGGATGAAAGGTTGGTTAGAATAGACGCAAGGTCGCCAACGCGTTCAATAGCGGGGCCAGAGGTAATTTTAATCTGCGCGTTCATCTCTTTGGCTATAAGATGCGCTAACGTGGTCTTTCCGAGCCCGGGAGGTCCGTAAAATAGGAGATGCTCTGGAGCGTGTTCACGCTCCTTCGCCGCCAATAGAAGGATTCGCAGGTTTTCTTTGATGTTTTCCTGTCCAATGTAATCGTCCCACCTTGAAGGTCGCAGAGCTTGGTCCAAAAACACGTCTTTTCCTTCAGAAACAACGGACGACTCCGGTTTTTTCTTTGCTGTTTTCTGTTGCATATCGAAGATAGTCGTAGATCGTAGATAGTCGTAGACTACTACTACCTACTACTGTCGCCCAATTGTACGGCTTAAGAGCCGGAATGTACAACGCGGAGCAAAACACAATAAAAAGCCTCTACAGAGGCATTTTTTGAGGACACGAGAAACCAAGCAAGCCCATCAGTCCAGATTCCCACTAGTGTAGGACAGTCAAGGAAAGTCGGTTGACATGAAATTATTTATGTGCTAGACTGCTGACACCGTAGGAACAAGAAACCTATGGTGTTTTGTATAAAGAAAGGAAGCACCTCGTCACCGTTTTGGTCCGTAGAGTTCGGTTCCGGACAGAAATCTCTAAGCGATCAGCCCGTTTCGGCGGGTTTCAAACATTTTACCGAGGACGCTTTGGAACTTCGTTTCGACGATTCCCTCTGCAGCATTCCTTAGGTTCCATGTTAACTTTTAGTACACGTATTAAAAGTTTGATTGCTTAGAGATTCCTTTCTAGAACGATGACATCCGCCAAAAGCGGATTGCGACACTACGAACCAGTCCGAATGGATGTATTCGTCCTGGCGGATGTCGCTTATTCGAATTTAAAAAGATTCTAAACTCATCCTACGCTCCTTATCGAAGCGCGCAACCGCAGAATCACAGCGCGTCATTCAAACTAAAAAGAGTCAACAGGAACCAGTGACCGGTAACTGGAACGGGACAGCATGAAACGAAAAACAAATCTCTCTTTGTCACAGTTATTCAGTTACAAGTTACCATTACGGTGATTATTCGAGATTAATCACGCGCTCTAGCTCTTGGAGTGAAGTTACTCCGGTTAGCACTTTCAGGATTCCATCCTGTTGCATATTCGGGATGCCTTGCATAGCCGCGACTGCCGCAATTTCGCGTTCGCTCGGGTTTTCTCGGACGATTTTTTCAATAAAGCTGTCAGCAAGAATAGCCTCATACACGCCAGTTCGGCCTACATAGCCGATATTATTGCACTTATCGCACCCTTTAGCGGTCCAATACTTTTCTTTTTGGGGAATAGGAATGATTTTCGGCATTGTTTTAAGAACCGCTTCTATGCGTTTTTCGTCTATTTCCGGAATCGGCTTCTCCTCCCGGCATATTTTGCAAAGTTTCCGGACGAGGCGCTGAGCCATTGCTATTGTAATCGCGGAAACAATAATTTTCGGGTTTACACCAAGATCAACAAGGCGAGGAAATGTGCCGGCGGCGTTATTTGTGTGGAGAGTCGAGAAAACTAAGTGTCCCGTAAGCGATGCGTTTATGGCGATACTGGCAGTTTCCGCGTCTCTAATTTCACCGACCATTATCACATCCGGGTCTTGCCTCAAAGCGGAGCGGAGTCCATTCGCGAAGGTGTATTTTTTCTCAACCTCTACCTGTGTTTGAGTAATTCCTTCAAGATGGTATTCAACAGGGTCTTCAATGGTAATAATCTTTACGCCAGGCACGTGCACTTTACGCAGGAACGCGTAGAGCGTCGTTGTCTTACCAGAGCCGGTCGGACCGGTCGTAAGAATCATGCCATTGGGTTTTAGTATCTCTCTTTCCACTACATCAAGTAGCACTTCGTGCATACCCAGATCCTCAAGAGGAACCGAAATGGATTTCGGGTCAAGCAAGCGAAGCACAATTGATTCGCCGTACGACCCGGGAAGTATGGATGTACGCACTTCAATCTTCGTGTCTCCTAAGTCAACGCTGAAACGTCCGTCCTGCGCCTCATTCTTAAGGTTAAGCTTAAGTCCCGATAGTATTTTAATGCGAGAATTCATCATGCCGTATGTTACCCTGTCGAACAAAGTAACAGGATGAAGGATGCCGTCCAAACGAAAGCGCAACTTAGCGTGTTTTTCCTCGGGCTCAATGTGGATATCCGACGCGTCGAGAGCGATTGCCGCTCCGAGAATGACTTCAACGAGGCGCGTAATCCTATTTTGCGTCTTAGAAATCACGACTGCGTCTATTTCCGGGACGACATCCAGTAAATGCTTTATATTCTTGGCGGCTTCCTTTATTGCGTTAATGCTCATGTCTACTGTGCCAGCGTAGCTTTCTTGCGCGTGCGAAAGCTCTTTATAGTGTCCCCACACTTTTTCAAGACTCCTGGTTGAAGCCATATAAAGCTCTACTTGATATTCCGCTGTTTCGAGTTTTTTAAGCGCGGCCTGCACCTCAAGCGTGTTTGGAGTAAAAATAGCGGCACTCACTTTTCTGCCGTTGATGGCAAACAAAGCGATTTTCGCGGTCCGCGCTTCGGCTTCCGGGAGAAGTTGTAAGGCGTCATTTTCTACAGCAATTGTCGCAAGGTTCGCATACGGCAACCCATGTTTTTCCGCGAGGAACTTGATAAGCTCTTCCTCCTCGCGCTGTTTTATTTCCACAAATTCTTTCTCCTTTCTTTCATCGTCAAATACCACCATAGACATTCATTGTAACACCCTTTCCGATGAATTATGAAGTATGAATACTGAATTATGGTACAAGAATATGGATTCTCCCTTCCTCCCATAATTCATAATTCCTTATTCATTATTCAAGTGGGTATGGTAACCTATGCCAATGCGTAGAGATGTCCACACACTAGAACAGTTCCAAGCCACCGCTCAAGATTTTGTACTTAGACTCAAACCATTACCCGACCGAGCGACAGTGGTTGGTCTTTACGGCGACCTTGGAGCGGGCAAAACAACTTTTGTGCAGGCAGTCGCCAAAGCCCTCGGCGTGGCGGAGACGGTTACCAGTCCGACCTTTCTTATTTTCAGACGCTACACGCTTCATGATTCGTGTTACACGAACCTAATACATGTAGACGCGTATCGGCTAAAGAACAGCGAGGAACTCCGCAAACTCCGCTTTGATGAACTTCTCGCCGACCCCCGCAATCTCATTCTTGTCGAATGGGCCGACAGAGTGGTTGACTTGCTCCCAAAGGACCACCATAAACTCCAGTTTGAATTCGTGGATGACATAACGCGAAAGATTTCACTTCGGAAAAAGTTCTAAACTCTAATTTCTAAATTCTAATCAAGTTCAAAACTCAAAACTCAAATTTCAAATACTTTTTTGAGCTCGGAATCTTGAATCTTGATGTGGAATTATTCAAACCTGATGTGTTGCCGAAAGTACGAGCGGTTTCCTTACTTGGTCTCCTCGAAATGGAGAGTAGAAACTACAAAGATATCACTTTCGCGATTGCGGCAGGGTTTGTCTGTGACAAGAATCTTACCGTCGTTCTTACCGACAAGCTCTCTCATGAAAATCAAGAAAATCGTTACTTCCTCATCAACAACAGGTCTACAAATTCGCGTTTCGACATCGGGCGTTTTCTTGGTGTATTGAAGGGGTGTGCCTTGTTGCGTGAACAGAGTTTTGGTTTGCTTCTGTCTGGAGAAGATTGTGTGGAGATAGAAGATGACCTACTGCCAGCCCTTGATAGTTTTTTGTTTGGAACGCAAGGAGAGTTGAGGTTTTCTGGCGGAGCCGAAGGCTTGTTGTCGGACATAGTGGCGGAACTGGTGGAGAAAAATCCGACGTTTGCCAGAGTGTTTCTCACACACATGTGGAAAAATGGGAAGACCGATGCATGGTCCCCACTTGCGGTGCAGGTGGTGGACGAGTTTGCCTACAAGGCATTTGGTAAACTGCTCTCGGTGCCAGAGCGGGCGCGAGCGGTTTCTGAATTCCTCGACAAAAGGGCAACCGCCTAGTTTAGTCAGTCAGCCGATTCCATGACGGAGTCGGCTTTTTTATTTGCCAGTGAATGCTAGAATGACCTCTATGCGAACATTCGCTTTCATAGACGCCTCCAATCTATTCTACGGCGGCGAAAAAAGCCTCGGCTGGAAGATTGACTACGCAAAATTACTTGAATACTTGAGGAAAAAGTATGGCGTGAGCCAAGCGTTCTATTTTGGCGGCGTTGAGCTACACGATTTTCAGTTTAATTATTTGAAGGAAGACACGGTCCCCATTGCTTTGCTTACAAGGCATCTTTCCAGCCTACTCGAAAAAGGAATGGACACATTAACTGAAGCTGACATTATTCTTATCGGGCGGCATCTCCAGCGCGCGCGTTTCTACCGCAAACTTGCGTCATTCGGCTATACGCTCTTTCTTAAACCCGTAAAGCGGTATGAACAGGAAGATGGGACGCTTCGCCGTAAAGCCAATTGTGATGTTGAAATGACCTTTCGATTGATGAGAGAAGAAAGTAACCTTGACCGAGCGGTTATTCTTTCAGGAGACGGAGATTTTTTGCCGGTACTCCGACACTTAAAGAAAAACGGAAAAGAAGTTATCATTCTTTCGCGCGGTTCGAGAACCGCAAAAGAGGTTCGCACATTTGCAGGAAGCAATTTTAGAGATTTTGAATATCTGCGGGAACTTCTTAAGATGGTAGGGAAATAAACAAACGGCACCCATATAGGATGCCGTTCACGTCTAGTGTCGCCACTATATACCTATCTAAATAAAAGTCAAGCATCCTGAATCTTAAATCATGAATCCCAAATTTTCTCCCAAACGCCTTGTTTTGATTGACGCGCACGCGGTTCTGCATCGCGCGTATCATGCTCTGCCGCAATTCAGCAATTCAAGGGGCGAACCCACTGGAGGGCTTTACGGCCTCGCGGCCATGCTTATAAAGCTCATCACGACCTTTCGGCCAGACTATATCGCTGCGGCCTATGACCTTCCCAAACCGACATTTCGTCATGAGGCGTACAAAGATTACAAAGCCGGCAGGGCAAAAGCGGATGACGCGCTTATCTCTCAAATGAAGCGGTCGCGCGAGATTTTTAGCGCCTTTAACATTCCCATTTATGACAAAGAAGGATTTGAAGCGGACGATATTTTGGGTACGATTGTCGAGCAACTAAACGCTAAACGCTATCCGCCGGCTGGCGGACTAAACGCTGATATCATCATCGCATCGGGCGATATGGACACACTCCAACTCGTGGACGACAAGCGCGTACAAGTTTTTACTCTCAAAAAAGGCATAAACGATACAGTGTTGTACGATGAAGAAGCAGTAAAAAAAAGATACGGCTTTGGACCGGAACTTCTTCCAGATTTCAAAGGACTTTCCGGCGACCCATCTGATAACATCAAAGGCGTCGTTGGCATCGGAGAGAAAACCGCGACGGCGCTTATTACTGCCTTCGGTTCCATAGAGGAAATTTACAAAAAACTTAAAAGAGACGAGGCGGCCTTCAAGAAAGCGGGGATTAAAGAGCGGGTGGTGGAACTATTGAAAAAAGGCGAGGAGGAGGCGGAGTTCAGCAAGATGCTTGCGACCATTCACCGCGATGTGCCGATTAGTTTTCAATTACCGGAGAAAGAATGGCGCGAGGCGGTTCAATTGGAGAAAATTTTGAAATTGTTTCAGGAGCTTGAGTTTAGAACGCTGGGAGCGAGGGTTAGGGAGCTTTTGGAGAAAAATGGGACACGGACAGAAGGGGAGGGTGAAGCGGAAAGCGGGGCAGGAGGAAAGGAAGCCCCGCCGTCCGCCACGACGGACGGTGAGGCGAGGGAGTTTTTATTCGCAACCCATAATCCGCGAGAAGTGAAAGAGCTCGGCATCATGCTCTCGCTTGTTGATTCCAATATCGCAAACCCCACTGCCGATGAAATCTTTCGGTTCACCGAGGCAAAAACGCCTGCCGAAGCGCGAGAGAAACTTCTGACCGAACTTAAAAAAAGAAATCTTGAGAAAGTCTGGGGCGACATTGAAAAACCGCTTATTCCGGTAACGGAAAAAATGATGACGCGCGGCATCTTGGTTGACATTCCATACCTTCACTCGCTCTCAAAAAAACATCACAAAACCCTTAATGAGCTTGAAAAGAAAATCTGGAAGCTCACTGGCGCGGAGTTTAATGTCGCTTCGCCGAAACAGCTTGGCGAAGTGCTGTTCAAGAAGTTGGGGCTGTCGGCGAAGAACCAAAAGAAAACTGCCAAAACAGGCGCTCTCTCTACCCGCGAGTCCGAACTTGAGAAACTCCGCGACGCGCACCCCATTATCCCGCTTGTTCTAGAACACCGCGAACTTTCCAAACTCCTCGGCACCTACATTGACGCACTGCCCTCTCTTGCCGACGGCGCGGGGCGGCTTCACACCACCTTTTTTCAAATCGGCGCGGCGACTGGCAGGATGTCCTCGCGCGACCCGAATCTCCAGAACATCCCGAATAAAACCGAACTGGGGCGGGAAATCAGGAAGGCCTTTATCACGGAGAGGCGGATGAAGCTCGTTTCTCTGGATTACTCCCAAATTGAGCTTCGGGTGGCGGCGTTTTTGTCGGGCGACAAAAAACTCATTGAAATTTTCAAACGGAGTGAGGATGTGCACACCAGCGTTGCGGCCGAGGTGTTTGGTGTCGCCGGTAACAAAGTGCACCCCGACATGCGTCGGAAAGCGAAGGTCATCAATTTTGGCATCATGTACGGAATGGGAGTAAATGCTTTGCGAGCGAGTCTTGGCGGTTCCCGTGAGGAAGCGCAAAAATTCCTCACCGACTACTTCACAAAGTTTAGCGGTCTTGCCTCTTACCTTCAAAAAACGAAAGAAGCGGCGGCGGGACAGGGCTACACCGAGACTTTTTTCGGAAGGCGCCGCTACTTTGACGGTTTTAACTCACCCCTGCCTTTTATCCGCGCTGGAGCCGAACGAATGGCAATTAACGCACCCATTCAAGGGACGCAATCGGACATTATAAAAATAGCAATGATTCGGGCGGACGAGTTTTTACAAAAAGAAAAATTATCCGACCAAGTTTATCTTCTCCTGCAGGTCCACGACGAACTTCTGTATGAAATGAAAGAGGAGCTTATCCAAACAGTCGCGCCGAAAATAAAAGAAATTATGGAGACTGTTCTTTCTCCCAAAGACACCAAAGGTGTTCCCCTCATCGCCGATATTGCGGTGGGGAAGAATTGGGGGGAGATGACAAAAATCGCGGATGAACGCTGATGAAAACGCAGATTCACGCGGATGAGAAAGCGCAAAAATAATGCTGTGTAGGACTTACGCAATTGGTGTCATTCCCGTGAAGCTTGTCCTCGCGAAGGCGGGGAACGGGAATCTAGGGCGTTAAGAAACGGCCAAATACTGGATTCCCGCCCCCGCCTCCGCTGGGGGCAGGCCCTACGCGGGAATGACAGAAAAGGACGAAATGCGTAAGTCCTGCTGTGGATAACAAATTTCCCAAATCCTATC